>Ga0247804_10000209_pt1 | contig 26963 bp, 23 predicted proteins | sample UWRJL029104C1_FD_181142 | JGI IMG/M metagenome (GOLD analysis project Ga0247804, IMG submission 181142) | Plant litter microbial communities from Arlington Agricultural Research Station in Wisconsin, United States - UWRJ-L029-104C-1 | ecosystem: Environmental > Terrestrial > Plant litter >... | reverse complement strand
CTGGGAGTTCAACTTCACCAGTAACGTCAGTTGTACGGAAGTAGAACTGTGGTTTGTAACCCTTAGAGAATGGAGTGTGGCGTCCGCCTTCTTCTTTCTTAAGGATGTAAACTTCAGCGTCAAACTCGGTGTGTGGAGTAATTGAGCCTGGTTTAACGATAACTTGACCACGTTCGATGTTTTCGCGTTCAATACCACGAAGGAGGAGACCAGCGTTGTCGCCAGCTTGTCCACGGTCGAGGTTTTTCTTGAATGCTTCGATACCAGTAACGACAGATGATTGAGTAGCTTTTACACCAACAATTTCAACTGGGTCGTTAATGTTGATAACACCAGTTTCGATACGACCAGTAGCAACTGTTCCACGACCCTTAATTGAGAACACGTCTTCAATAGGCATTAGGAAAGGCTTGTCTAGGTCACGAGCTGGTTGTGGGATGTAAGAGTCAATAGCAGCAACCAATTCCATGATTGCGTCTTCTGAAGCTTCGTCGCCTTCAAGAGCCTTAGTAGCTGAACCCTTGATGATAGGAGCGTCTTCGTCGTAACCGTTCTTAGCGAGCAGTTCACGAATGTCCATTTCAACCAATTCAACTAGTTCAGGGTCTGCAAGGTCCATCTTGTTTAGGAAAACAAGAATCTTTGGCACACCAACTTGGTGAGCAAGAAGAACGTGCTCACGAGTTTGTGGAAGTGGACCATCGTTTGCAGCAACTACAAGGATAGCACCATCAATTTGGGCAGCACCTGTAATCATGTTTTTAACGTAGTCTGCGTGTCCTGGCATGTCAACGTGAGCGTAGTGACGTTCAGCTGATTCGTATTCCTGGTGAGATGTAGCGATAGTAATACCACGTGCACGCTCTTCAGGGGCGTTGTCGATCATTGCGTAGTCAACTTTTTTGTTGACGTCGCTAGGAAGACGCTTTGCTAGTACAGCTGTGATAGCTGCGGTAAGTGTTGTTTTACCGTGGTCAACGTGGCCCATTGTACCAACGTTAACGTGAGGCTTTGTTCGGTCGAAATCTGCCATTTAGTTAGTTCTCCTTAGTTAATTTCTCATTCTTATTTTGCGCATAAGAGCAATAAGCTCCACGACGTATACGGTAAATTATACCGTGTTTTTGCCCCTGAGTAAAGAGTTATTTATAAGGTGAGCTATGGACCCGTTGCATATCCACCTGCCATATATTAGGCGAATCGATATACTTAGCCTGTAATTTTCGTTGCAGAAGCCTAAAACGCGCCTCTTTGCCAGTCTCCGACTTAACCAATGTTGACAGTTCTTCTAGCCGCTGCAGGTCTTTATCGGTAAAACAAGCTTGCATACGTTCAACAATTTCGGCCATAAACGCCTCGAGTGTCTCGTACGCCAACCATACATGCCTCGGGGACACCTCGGAGCCATGGACCAACATACACCTCACCCGGTACCAGAATTCAATAAGCCCTCGCCAATCGTCAGCATCCTGAATAGTGCCACTCCAGACGGTGCTACTAGGAAGCGGAGCCTCGGTGGTAGCATTCGCTAGGCGTTCAGCGTACACCCTAAGTGTCGGCATGGTTTTGCCTTTAGTATAATCATCCCAAATGACAAAACGTTTCTTCAGTATAGCAATCGCCTCTCGGTCATTTGTCGAGCCAGCAACCTGCCGATACCAAGCGTTATAAGCAATATATAGACGTATGTAGAGTTCGGTGTAATCCACCTGGGCTTTGCGATACCACTTATATATATGCCGAACATCATCCGGTGGGGCATGTATTCGCTTATCCACGACTCGCCTCTTTAATGACATACTCTCCGGATGCACCTACCAGTACAAACGATTTTACCGGTATCGACAGCATAGCGGCCATACTATACACATCGCGCGCCAAACTTAATTCAAACATAGCCGGCTCGAGAGACTGGCCTTCGCCTCCAACCGCAATAACAATACTAGCTGTCGCTTGAGCCAGTGCTTCACCAAAAACTTTTCGGGCGATTCGTGCCGTATTAGCTTTCGGGTTTATGATTTGCGAATAATCGTCAATTAATCTGCCATTGCCGTCAAACAGGGCGTACAACAACATTCGTTTTTGAGAACTACGTATATCGGCATATAGGTCAGTCAAAATATCTGTATCGTTATACGATTCTTCATTTGGTTGGTAGAGGAGCCGATTTGCGAATTCTAAGCCAGCAAGAATCTGACTCGCCTTGACCATACCTAGGCCCTGTACTGCTATCAAGTCGCCTATCGTGACAATAGTACCTTTAGCCTGAAACACCTTATCGACTTTACGGGCAATTTTTGTCACAGGCAGTCCAGCGTTGCCGCTACCAATAATTACCTGCAGCAGCTCGGCATTCCTAAGTGCAGATACTCCTTTTTGATATAGCTTCTCTCGTGGTCGTTGGTATGTATTTGTTCCCATGTATCTAGTGTAGATAAACAATCTGTACTAGTTTTTAACTTTGCAGGCTTGTTACTAGAATATGTACTGATTACCAGTTGGTCGGAGAAACAAGGACTCCGTTGGCGCAGTACGGTTAATCGTTGTACCATCCCCAATTTGGCCACTGCTGTTATACCCCCAGCAAAAAGTACGGCCATCAGTTATAACCGCACAGCCACGGTTGCTTCCGCCACCAAGCGATACGACGTTCGAAGCCGTTAAGGCCCCGGGTAATTGAAGCACCGTCACGGGTGACTCTCTTTGGTTGGTCGTGCCATCACCAATCTGGCCATTATCGTTATTCCCCCAGCAGTACACGCCATTATTCGCCTGTACGCAGCTATGCTTCAACCCCACGCGGACAATTTGAGCCGTTTTACCGCTCAGTACCCCACTGGTAAGTACTGCTACTGGCACGGTTCTGTCAGTTGTCGTGCCGTCACCAAGCTGTCCAACGAGGTTGTCGCCCCAGCAGTAAACTGCCCCACTAGCGACAGCACAGGTGTGGGCAAACCCACCAGAGGCATCACTCACAAAACCGTCTTGTGAAATCGAGGTGACTGTCTTACCGCTTAATACCCCAGTGTCTAAAACTTTCGTTGGAAGATTACGTTGAGTGGTTGTATTATCACCAATGGCACCATTTTCATTTGGCCCCCAACAATATGCTTTGCCGTTCACAATTGCACAGGTCGTGCTGCTACGGCTTCCACTCGTAAGTACTGTGGCGCTATAGGAAGTAGGCAGTGTCGTTGCCGTATTTGTAGCACTCACCAGTGCCGGGCTTGTTACAGAGGTTGCATCGGCATAACCCAGGCCGGCTTGGCCTTTGGTATTTTGTCCCCAACAATATATCTTTCCTGCTGCAATAGCACAGCTAGTATTGGCAGTGCCGCCGATCTCGGTAATAGTTTTCCCCGCCAAAGCGCCACCCACTTGAACCGGTACGGCGGAATCGGTTATATTTCCAGTCCCTAGTTGACCTTGCCCGTTATAGCCCCAGCAATACATCAGCCCGTCAGCACTTAACGCGCAAGAATGGTATTGTGCAGCAAATACCTTGACCATTTTTTTGCCCGCCATCACCCCTTCGCCCTTGTATACCTTTACCGGAACAGTACTATCGACCGAGGACTCGCTTTGCAACAGAGTAGATGAGCCTCCAACATACTGACCGTTTCCAAGTTGACCAAAGCCGTTATAGCCCCAACAGTACACCGAGTAATTGATAATTGCACAAGTTCGATTCGTGCCACTCGAAGTCATCAGGCCGCCAACGTCCGATGGCCAAGTTATTACTTTCTTTAATATGCTCGTGTACGTACTTTTGACACTGCCGTCAGACCTCAACAGCTGCGTGTAGCCTCGCGCCGATACCTGGCTTGCAAATTGTGAATTGTAATCAAGGTTAGCGACAGTAAAGTAAGTACGGACCTTACTATCGCTATGTACATACAAATTAGATGCGTACGCGTTCGTTCCGTTACAGTCGGTGCTTGGCGTAAGGTTGCCTGCCCCTACTGCCGGGCCCCAAGTTTGAACATGCCCAGACAAGCTAAGGCATGACGTAGCATAAGCCGTCCCCGCCTCGGCAGCCTCTTCAGCCATCTTTTGATAATGGTCGATATATATGCCTTTATACGACGTAGCCGCAACGGTTAACAGAACTGTCATTATAGATAAAACAGTTAGCGAGAAAATAATAACCAGTGGCAGCGTTATCCCGTTTTGAAGCTTACGAGCACCCATTACTGGTTCACCTTTGTCATTCTTTGGGTCATGCTACTTACTACTGAACCACCCCTCGTGCTTGTACTGATAGTGACATTTGCGTAGTCGGCTGCCGACAATGCGGCCGGATCAGTTGATGAATACGGCGCATCAATTTGTGTACTGGTCCCATCTATACTTACCTGGAAGTAGGCAACTGTAAAGTTTGTAACGTTGCTTGCTAACGCTTCGTCATATGCCTCACAACTTGCATCACGAGATCCTTCAGATATATATGGCGGGCATGTTTGTTTTTGCTGTTGGGTATTGCCAGGGCAAAGCGCAGTGGCCCTATCTGTCAATAACCGGCGATACAACGTACCGTCCTTCACGAAATAGACTGTCATGTACATCAACTGTTTTTGGAAATACAGTTCCGATGTGCAATTGTATATTGGATTGTTAGTAAAGACCGGCTGACGACCACTGTTAAGAGCGTTCGTTGTTGTTGAATAATTTTGCGTTATAAATACCCGACTCGATGCCGAATCGCCTTTGTAGCTCCACGCCTCAGCCCCGGCTGTACCTAAATTATGTGGGCCGTAAAAGTCCGAATAGCCGCTAGGAATATTGGTTGTAAACGCATTTGCGCTCCGTACGTTTTCTTCGATATAAAACAATGCTTGCGTTGTCTTTGAGCCCGACCTTACCCTATCATTTAGATAGAAGGCGTCGTGGTACATATTGACCAAAAGAGAATAAAATATAGGAAATAGGATCGCTAAAAGCACCATTACAAGGCTCAGTTCGACAATAGTCAGACCATTCTCGCTTGATCTGTACTTATTGTTAGTATGACGAGTACGTAGCATGCACTACCTTCCTTCCATCGCTTCCATAAGTTACCGTCGACACCACCCGGATAGGATAGCCGATAGCCGAGCTACTTCCTCCACACCCATATGGCGCCGTGGCTACTACTGTCTGAATAACTGGCGAGGGAACCAAATCTACAGGACCGGTTGAGTTCAGTAAGGTTTGAGGTTGCGGCGAGCCGGAGCTATACTCACATTGAAACCAGGTTGGCGCTTTGCCGTAAGAATACGTCCGAAGGTTGTTATAGGCAAGTAAATCGGCGTTAGAATACGCGGCGCTATTCGAGGAAAGTCGTGTTTGAAATATGTATATCTGGCTAATAGCGATGACAAATAGCGCCGCAGTCACAATTGCCATAAGGACCTCCACGACAGTAAAGCCATGCATATCTACAGAATGTACATGACGGTTGCTCATTACTGCTGCCTCAGACTATTTATTGTCAGAATTTCACTCGATTCTTCCAGGCGGGAGTAAAGCTTATATCGCGGACACGGTGATGCGGTGCATATTGTACCGTCAACATTTAACGGCTGGTAGAGATATTGCGATACCGTCGGGGTTTGCGTAGCGCCACTAGTCGCGACAACGACACTGTTCGTTGGCTCGTCCGGTGCAGCCACAATATCTACGTCACCGACAATTGAAGCTATGCCCGCAGGAGTTATTGTTGAGCTAGGGTACGTTGCGCCTGTAGCGACTGACTGCGTCCTGTAATACTGCTCGAGACTCCGAGAAATCGCATCTATATCATTCGCCCTTTCGCGATCACGACTTGACGCCTGATAGCCGTACGAAGATCGCCCTACTACGACCAGAAGGATAGTCAAGACGATAACGACCACCATTAATTCCACGATAGTAAAGCCCGATTTGAGGTTATGACGATAAGCTAAATGAGATCCGTTCACCTTAATCACATGCGTACTCCTGATGAGGTTTGATTATAAGCGAGAGCTTGGATAAACTCAACCTTTTTATCAGCAAACTAGAAGAATCGACTTTTTATCTCTGGTATGTTCTAATTAAATCAAGCTCTTTGTATTGAAAAGCATGCCCCTACTATTGATATGGATTGGAATAGAAAATGAACTTCTGTGAAGTTGACATTTTTTACCTCTACACCAGATGCAATGATGATGACCTCGATGCTGAATTTTATGTCGACAGCGACCTTGGTGCGTTCAGCTGGCTCCCTAGGGGTTTCGGCCTCACACCGCCAGCAAACAGCGTGCTGATTGCAAGTATCCACCTCGACCGTGTCGATAGCCCAATCAACAGGGTCGCGGTTGCCATCCTCGACTATCTCCCAAGCAACATCGATGGCGGCACAGCACTTGAGCCTGCCGAAGAGCTGTTGGCTAAAATCGATAGCTATCGAAGTCAGCTCGTCCCAGAACCCGTTCAGCCACGAGGAGTAACAATCCTCAACTTCCTAAAGCCGTTTAGCGACGTAACCATCGGCTAGCTCAGTAGTAGGGTTCAACCTTCACCTCGCGGTGAAGGTTTTTCCTTATATTGACTTTGTATGCCAATTATGCTATAATGCGCACAAGCTTTTTTATAAATAGCATACCCCTACTACTGAATGGAATGAATGCATATGCGTTTCAACGAAGTAACCATATACCATTTCCTGACGGGATGGAACGGTGTCTATCCACGCGAGGACAGAGATGTAGATAGCAGCCTAGGTGCGTTCACCTGGCGACCTGTCGACTCGGACGGTGAAATTCCGCCCAACAGCACTCTCGTGGCAAACATCAACCTCAACCGCGTCGACAATCTCGAGAATGCAATTGGCCTCGCCATCATCGACGACTTCCCCATAAGGATTGACGGTCATGAAGCGGTTATCGTCGCTAGGAAACTGGCAGCAATGATCGTCGCAGCCAGAGCAGACGCCTAACAGCAAGTAACGGGGCTCAGCCTTCACCTTACGGTGGAGGCTTTTCCTTTTTGCGCATTACGACCAAATAAAAACCGCCCCATTACTGAGGCGGTTTTTACTATCTACTAAACTACTTGCTTGTTCGTTTTTCGATGATTTCTTGCTGTACGTTTGGTGGTACTTCTTCGTATTCAGAAAGTTCCATTGTTGACGCAGCACGACCTTGGCTAAGTGAACGAATATCGTTCGTGTATCCAAAGAGGTTTGAAAGTGGAACGTATGCACGAACCAACTTAGCGCCACCAGGAATGTCTTCCATAGCGTCAATGCGGCCACGGCGGGCACTAAGGTCACCGATGATGTCACCCATGAACTCTTCTGGCATTGAGACTTCAACTTTCATAACTGGTTCAAGGATAACTGGACGAGCCTTAGGGATACCTTCTTTAACTGCTAGAACACCAGCAAGGTTAAAGGCGAGTTCGCTTGAGTCAACGTCGTGGTAGCTACCGTCATATAGAGTGGCTTTCACACCAATCATTGGGTAACCAGCAAGAACACCGCTTTCAAGTGTATCGCGGATACCCTTTTCAACAGGCTTGATGTATTCTTTAGGAACAACTCCACCCTTAATCGCGTCTTCGAATTCGAAGCCGATACCAGATTCGGTAGGTTGGAAACGGATCCATACGTCACCGTATTGACCACGTCCACCAGATTGCTTAGCGTGCTTACCTTGTGCTTCAGCGGTTCCACGAATAGTTTCACGGAAGGCAACTTGTGGCTCACCAATGTTTGCCTCAACGTTAAATTCGCGTTTCATACGGTCAACAAGGATGTCGAGGTGAAGCTCACCCATTCCTGACATGATTGTCTGGCCTGTTTCGTCATCGGTGTGGATACGGAAAGTAGGGTCTTCTTCAGCGAGGCGTTGCAATGCAATACCCATCTTTTCTTGGTCAGCCTTAGTTTTAGGCTCAACAGCAATTGATACTGGTGGTTCTGGGAATTCGATTGATTCAAGAAGGATAGGGTGCGCAGGGTCAGCAAGTGTGTGTCCAGTAAAGGTACTCTTAAGTCCAACAACCGCAGCGATGTCACCAGCGCCAACCATATCGATTTCTTCGCGCTTGTCAGCGTGCATACGTACAATACGGCCGATACGCTCTTTATCACCAGTAGTGGTGTTAAGAATGTAACTACCAGCAGTCAACTTACCGCTATAAACACGAACAAAGATAAGACGTCCAACGAATGGGTCGGTTGCAATCTTAAATGCTAGTGCAGAAAGTGGCTCAGCGTCAGCAGGTTGACGTTCAACAAGATCACCGGTTTTCGGGTTAGTACCTTGGATAGCATCAACGTCGAGTGGTGATGGAAGGTAGTCGTTTACAAGGTCAAGAACCTTTTCAACCATTACTCCACGGCCATCTCCACCTGTAACGAGGAAGAAGTCACCAGCAAGCACACGCTTACGAAGTGCGCGCTTTAGGTCATCAATAGAGATTGATTCTTCACCTTCGTTAAGGAAACGTTCGAACAATTCGTCTTCAGCTTCAACAGCTGCTTCAACTAATAGGCTGCGAGCGTTCTTTGCTTTTTCAAGCATGTCAGCAGGAATTTCACCAACAACAAGTTCGTGGTCAGTGTAATCACCGTATGTGTAGGCTTTCATGTCAACGAGGTCAACAACACCGTTGATTTCTTTTTCGAAACCAATTGGAAGGTGGATAGGAAGCGCTTGCTTAGAGAGACGCAAGTGGATAGTATCAAGAGATTTGTAGAAGTCACCACCAATTTGGTTGATCTTGTTAACGAAACAGATACGAGGCACACCGTACTTGTTAGCTTGGCGCCAAACAGTTTCGGTTTGAGCTTCAACACCCATCTTACCGTCAAAGACAGTAACCGCGCCGTCAAGCACACGAAGTGAACGTTCAACTTCGGCTGTAAAGTCGATGTGTCCCGGGGTGTCGATGATGTTGATTTTGTGACCCTTCCAGAAGGCAGTCACGGCAGCAGAAGTAATGGTAATTCCGCGTTCTTTTTCTTGAGCCATCCAGTCAGTTGTTGCACTGTCGCCGTCAGCACCACGAACTTCACCAATTTTGTGGTTAATACCTGTTCGGTAAAGGATACCTTCAGTAGTCGTTGTTTTACCCGCGTCGATGTGGGCGATAATACCGATGTTACGATAATTTTTAAGGGGAACGTTATTCTGTGCAGCCATAAGTCTCTCGTTTTCTCTTTCTCACTTGATTATTTTTGGCCATAAAAAATAGCCGCTTTATGTACATTATAACAGATACTGGCGTATATTTCTAGTTATTCTCTTCGTAGTAGGCAGTTCGGATTGATTGCATAGTTTGAATGGAATCCACAGGAAGAATATAGTTCTGCGCTGCATCATTACGGGAAGTGCCTAAAATTGATATAAACGCGGACAACGACCAGTCAGTATCACCCTCGTTTAGGTTGAATGACTGCTGCATACCTATAGTACTCATGTCCACTAGCGCGGTATCCACCTTTAGGTGATAAAGCGTGTCTTGGTCTTCTGCCATGCGCGCATAGCCATTGATATTGGCAGAGTATGGAGCTGTTGTGTCAATCTCGATAATGTCTTGAAGATATACATTCAAACAATTCCTTGTAAATAAATCATTCAGATCTGCATACCTGTTAAAGTCTAAGCCCTGCAGAGATAGAAGTGCGCCACTTTCGTCACCAGTTGCGTTCAAGACACGAAAATCAACTTCTTCAATCAACTCGGGACACGACAACGTCAACCAAGCCTTTGCGCGTTCAGACGATGCACTATCAAGCTCAATCAGCGAGCTGTCTATGTCGCCAGTCGCGCGAGTTATCATGTCTTTTTGATCATCTGAATCAATACCGTACGCATCACTAAACTTCACAATTAGATGATGCCTTACCTTATATGGCTCGCCACTCTCGATATCGCCACGTTCAATACAGAATCCATTCGATACGACACGTGCCCCGTCCAAGAAGACTTGTTGCACTTCGCCCTCGTTGTGCAAATCAGCCACCTTTATCATCCCCGTGTAATGAATTTCAGAGTTTCGAATATTCCCCCACTCAGTATCTAGTTCGTCAATAATAAGTGAGGCTTCTTCCGCAGACGGAGTGGCTTCTTGAAAAATTTTATTATATGTACGTCCCGTTTCAAGTACACCCTCTACAAATGGGTCGGTAAATGCTGCATCTAGTTCAGTTAACTTATTCGATGTCTCGTTGAATAAGTTGGTGGAGTTATTTTCATTCTCAAACATAGTAGGATTGTACTGTACCTCTATAGGCACCGCAAGTGTAATTTTGATGCTACTTTTTTCTTGGAAATCTCGACAGCTCTGGATACACCTCGGCAGCCTTATTGGCATCGTGAAACCTGGTTAAACTATTCATCGCTAGCCCTTCGGGTGTCACCCCTTGCTGGTATAGTTTCAGCATATTGCGGAGCCGCGAAGATATGTTGTCTATAGAAGCGACTTCTTTGTCCGACGCCGTGCCGTCAACGATACCCTGAAAAGCCCTTACTGTTGAGCGCGGGTCGTATTGATGTACGCTGAGGTGCATTTTGCCCCTAATAAGTAACGCCTTGTAGCGCTCTCTATCTCTTCGGCCCGACCGTGATTTAATTTCCATTGGTATTACTTTTTTGATTTCACCCCAATGCTGGTTGATTATTGAGATATCATGCGTTTGAGAAGGATGGTAATACCCACTGTCGGCACGGGCGGTCGAAGGGAGCGGAACATATTGCGAGTTGTTCATATATAGTAACGTCATTAAGGCGTTGGCTTCGAATAAAAAGCCGAGATGTACCGAGCTAGTCCTCTCCTCCCCTTGTTCAAACAACTCATCCATCGCTCGAGCTGAATCGGTAGCAATAGCTGCCGTGTCACGCATGACCGATTCGCGAACACTGTCGGTGACATTCCCCACAATTATCGATTTAACGAGCGGTGCAAATGCTAGGTTTAAAGCGAGACGATGGCTCATCTCTTCGTTTCTGGTCCACTCTTCTTTGTAGTGCCGGCTTAAATCCAGGTCGTTCACTAAAGCCCTGTGCCACATTCGCTCGGCTTCTTTTACAAGTTGTATGCGGTGTTCTGCCGTATCTTCATTTAGCGCCAGCCCAGCTTCAGCGTAGGCCCAACCAGCGGCATCTAAAAAGCGCGGCATCGTTTCCTTCGATAACTCATCGCCCATTTCGATCAGCTCTCGTGCACCTTCGGCATTCACAATAAACTTTGGCATCTGTAGGTATGCATCAAAGGTTGGGTTTTCGAGGTAATGCCAGTGGGCCGCCTCTGCCATATATGGCTGCACCTCTTTGCGGCTAATATTGTCGCGCGAGTTAAAGTAATTTGCACTTTTCAGGGCATCGTCGCCTGGCAGATATATAAAACGAGTATCTGCCGGGGACTCCATATTAGTCGCCAAGCACCTTGAAAGTGTTTATGTTGTTTCCCATTTACCTCTGTTATACATGAGCGGTTACACAATGTAAATACGAGAATAATTATAATAGTTGTGTTTATCGCGACATGAATGTATATTTGAAGCATATACACAACTGTAACTAATGGAGAACTCAGAATGCCACGTCTACCGCAACCAGGAAGTGACGCAGGAAATTGGGGTGATTTGCTCAACGATTTCCTTTCAACGACGCATGATACCAACGGTAATCTAAAGACTGGGAGTGTAAATTCTGCTGCAATCGCATCAGATTCAGTCACTCTGGCGAAGCTGGCTACTAGCAACGCACCAACTTCAGGCCAAGTGCTGAGCTACGATGGGTCTAACCTATCCTGGGCTGCATCGAGCGGCTCTGGGTCTACACCAGATGCTTCGGCATCCGTGAAAGGGGTTGTTCAATTAGCTGGCGACCTTAGTGGAACAGCATCAGCCCCAACTGTTCCTGGGCTCGCCGCTAAGGCAAACACCACTGATGTGGTTGCTCTTGCTGGCGCTCAAACAGTTACAGGTGCTAAGAACTTTACTGGTGGACTTCAATCCGCCGGCGCAGCTGTCGTCACTACTGGTGATGCACGGCTTACCGACGCGCGTACCCCAATTGATACAAGCGTTACGACCGCTAAAATTGCCGACAATGCTATTACCGAGCCAAAGCTCAGCGCCGCTAACATTCCAACCAGCGGACAAATTTTGAGCTTTAACGGCACAAACTTTACTTGGGTAGCGCAACCAACTGGTACAGCTACCGACCCAACAATGGGCGGCTCTTTAACCGGCACTGCTAGCAATGCTCAACTTGTGCCAAATGCAATTACAGCAACCGAGCTCGCCAGCAACGCAGTAACTACTGTTAAGATTACCGACGCAAACGTAACTACGGCAAAAATTGCCGACAATGCCGTTACCGAACCTAAGTTGGCTGCCTCTAACACCCCAACTACCGGCCAGGTGCTTAGTTATAACGGTACGACGCTCGCTTGGGCAACCCTAGCTACCGGCAGCGGTGACCCTACGCTCGGCGGTGACCTTACTGGCACTGCAAGCGCAGCCCAAATTGCAAGCGGCGCTGTCGGTACAACCGAACTTGCCAGCAACGCAGTAACTACCGTTAAGATTACCGACGCAAACGTCACGACGGCAAAAATTGCCGATGCAAACGTTACAAGTGCTAAAATCGCCGACAACTCTGTCACCGAGCCAAAACTATCCGTCTCAAATACCCCAACTACCGGACAAGTACTTAGCTATAATGGCGCAGCCCTTGCTTGGGCAACTCCAGCTACAGGCGGTGGTTCAACTTGGACAGCGGTAGTCCGCAGTAGCGCTTACACTGCAGTAAGTAGTAATTTCGTCATCTGCGATACAACAACTAGCGGCTTTACTGTCACTCTCCCCGCCCCAACCAATGGCGCCTACGTAACAGTGAAGAAATCAACCAACAACGTTAATGCCGTTCTGGTCGCTCCTCCATCTGGAACAATCGATGCAGGTTCCGCAACATCAGCGACAATTGCAGTAAATAGCTACGGCCAAGTAGCCGACTTCCTTGCTGACGGTACCACCTGGCACCAAGTAGGCTAGCCCGCTCTTCCCTACTATAAAAATAAAACTCCCTGCCATAATGACAGGGAGTTTTATATATGCAGTAATGATAAAAATTAGCTGCGGGCGAAGTGTGCAAAGGCACGGTTGGCTTCGGCCATTTTGTGTGTATCTTCTTTTTTCTTGAAAGCAACGCCAGTTTCGTTGTAGGCATCTACAATTTCCAAAGCAAGTCGTTGTGCGAAAGGGATACCCTTACGTCCACGAGCTGATTGTACTAACCATGAAAAGGCGTAGTGCAATTGGCGGTGGCCAGCAACTGGGAATGGAATTTGGTAGTTAGCACCACCAACACGACGAGATTTAACTTCGAAGTTTGGAGAAACGTTCTTGAGGGCTTTTTCAAACACTTCAAGTGGGTTTTCGTGGTCTAGCTTTTTAGCAGCTGTTTCAAGCGCTTCGTAGACAGCACGTTCAGCAACAAGCTTCTTACCATCAAGCATAGCTTTGTTGATAAGGCGTTGAACCAAAACAGATTGGTATTTACGGTCTGGGTTAAGCACTCGTTGGAGGCTAGCAGTAGTTTTACGTGGCATTATTTAGCTTCTTTCTTTGCGCCGTACTTTGAACGGCCTTGTTGACGCTTTGCAACACCTTGAAGGTCAAGTGCACCACGAACGATGTGGTAACGAACACCTGGAAGGTCTGGCACACGGCCACCACGGACAAGAACAACGGCGTGCTCTTGGAGGTTGTGACCTTCACCACCAATGTAAGCCCAAACTTCTTGACCATTGGTCAAACGAACACGTGCAACCTTACGGAGTGCAGAGTTAGGCTTTTTAGGTGTTTTAGTCGTTACTTTGATACAAACACCACGCTTTAAAGGCGCTGCTTGGTCGTAGTAACGAGTTTTTAGTGCATTGTGAATACGGCCGAGGGCTGGAGACTTCGATTTTTTATTCGCAGTCTGGCGTGGCTTACGCACAAGTTGGTTAATTGTTGGCATTTATAACTCCATTGTTATTTAACTTTGAGATTGCTCTCGAAATACATAATCAGAATGTCGCAATCCATCTGCAGAACAATTTGTTCTACGATCTTCAACATTCTAGATTAATTTTTGAACTAATTTACAGATTGATCTCAGCATGATCGTTCTGTGTCATACTTACTGTCCCGCGTGAATTTGTACACATTCGTTTAACTCGACACGGTTGTAAGAGGAAACTCATCTGTAATAATATCACAGTCGTGCAAATTTCTCAAGCCAAAGAAAAGGCCCGCTGAAAGGTTCGAACTAAGAACGAATCTCAGTACGATTTTCAGCGAGCGAAGCCCTTTCGTCCTTTCGGACACAATCTCCTTACTTAATTCATCGGGCTCTGGAAAGTTGCATGGACGGTGTCGCCTCGGTTTGAGGAAGCGGTTCTACCGCGGACTGCTGGACTACGTGCTTGAATATGAAATCCTCGCCAATGACGAAGTTCAATGCCATAACGGTAACTGTCGCGATAGCGTTGGCCGCCATGTACGGCAAACCGAGAACCTGCGCCAGGAGTGCATACAGCACCCAGGCAAGCCCTGCGGTAAACAGGCGACTTCCAAAGAATTGCACCGCCTGCATCGTGCCTTGTTGGCGCGAACGCCAGGTCAGCTTCCGATTAAGTTCGTAGTTCAGCAGGATCGTGACAGGAAGCTGAATCGTAAAGGCGCCAATATCTGGCACCCCAAGCAGTTCAACCAGTGCCCACTGAAGGGCGAGGCCGACCACAAATCCAGTTCCGCCGATAACGCAAAACATGAAGATGCGGCAAAGGTACTGATAAAGCATTTTCATTGCCTATCTCCTAGCGAATAAGTCACCCGCGAACAGGTGAAGCGTGAATAGTTCATTAAGTATGAAGATGTTAAGGAGCTAGCATATTATACCACATATGCTTACATTATGCAATGCTAATAAAAAGGCCCGCTGAGAGGCTCGTACTGAGAGCGATTCTCAGCGGCCTTTTCAGCGGGTAATCCCGGGGTATTCGTCCGGGTATTGGAGTTTGATAACCCCCATCAGTCCGTCCAGGTCGGCACGGTCCTCGCGTGTCATGCGGCTCTGGATGATTGCAACGTTAATTGCTTTCGTGAGTGCTGCAAGCGAAGACGCTCGCTGCACTGCTCCAATAGTCGCGGCAGTGAGGGGCTTTGGATACTCTGAGCTAGTCAGAATGTCCGACGCTTGTGCCTGGAACTGTTCGAGGGTGTACTTGATGTTTTGCAGCGGCATTTCTTTATGAACTCTGTTGCGATTACTCGCCGTCGTTCGTGCGGGCTTGCTGGCTCAACCCTGCTTCGCGTTCCTGCTCCGGTGTGTGCGGAATGACCGCACTTGCGAATGCGACCGCAATCAGGACTTCGCGCGCGATGGGCTGATCGATACTGCGCAACTTGATCTTTCCCATGATAACCTCCAAGGTTTGTGTCGAATGGGTATAATAATTATAGCATAAACAGCAAGAAAAAGCAATGCCCCACCCTCTTGCGCTTGTATTAACGAACCCAGTACCAGATAGTGCCAGGGTTTGTTTGGCTAGGGTTAATGTAGGGAGCTGGGTTCCAGCCGGCGTACGTAACAAGCGTTCCGTACCAGTTACCTGTACTACCCCAAGTTGTCAGGCCGGGCGAGGCGGTAACCGACGATACCCAAGGCACGATATTTGACGGAGTTTGTGTACCATTTGAATCGGTTGAATTTGTATCTTGAGTCCAAGTGTCAAATTGTTGAATGAGCGTGGCACTATCCTGAGGTGTCGTCGCCTGGAGATTCACAGTGTACGGTGCCGACCAGACGCCGCCCCATCGGCCGCGACTCGAGGCGTCAATCATATAGTTCACATTGCCGTTAATATTCGACTTAATACCATTCGCTTGGTTTAAAATGGAATACCTCGTACTCGTTGAAGGCGCCGTTGGGTTGTTTGAGTAAATATTAGTCGCATCCCAAGATGTTGCTGGCCCAGGGTTTGAAACAATTAATGTCCAACCACCGCCCGCAGTGTTCATGTCGCAGTATGCTTGCATAGGACTACTCGAGCCACCTGGCTGTATCCAGTACAGGCCATCAGCGGTTGCGCTACCAGCCTGTTGAATTTCATAGCACGATCGAGGCGAACAGTTACCTGCTATAGGTGCACCATTTTCAGAAACTCGATAGGCATTCCCCTTAGCGTCTGTGACGCTCAGGCAAAACGTCCCAGAGCCAGCGGCGTACGATAAGGTATTTGTGCTGTTACTCAAGATACAGGCCGCACCAGCTGCCGGCACAGGACAAGAAGTAACCGACGTAGGATACGAAGTGTTATGATCCAAAGCATACAACATAATCTGCTTGCGCCCTTCAATCGCTTCAGCCTTCACCACGGCATCTCGGGCTCGGTTTTGAATACCATTATAAGAGACGATGGTTATAGCCGCCAATATCGCGATTACTACCACGACAATCAGTAGCTCGACAATCGTAAAGCCTTGTTTATTTTTTGCCCATTTCATTGCTTCTATTTTACCACAAGCGGTTAGTAGCAGACGGCATCTGTACAGGTACCGAGAACGACCGCAAAATCATCAACCCAGAAACTGCTTCCAACTGAAGTATATGTGTTTGGCATGTATGCAAATAAGTTTACATTCGTCGTTGCAGGTACAATGATTGATCGACGCAACTCTACCCACTGGCCTTGAACCGAGGTTGTTGGATTGAACCCTGAAACAACATCCGTACTAACGCCAGTACCTTGCCCCGTAAGCGACGTAGCACCACTAATACCCGACTGGTTCCATACTTTGGCTATAAATGTGTATGTACCCGGACCTAGCGTTATTGCTTGATAAAAGCCGGCGTTCGTAGCAGTGTTAGTCATGAGCACGCGTGCCGAGTAAGTACCAGATACCGCACGTTCCGAAGAGCGTAGGCGAACCGATCCGCTTCCGTTAGCGGAATAGTTAGCGATACTTAAAGCTCGTTCAGTGCTCGTACTTAGGTTCTGGGTACCATTCCAGGCATAAGTGAAGTCGCCAGTAGCGCTACTCGCCCCGCTAAAATAATAGCTCGGCGCCGGTGCTATCTCAACAAGTGCCGAGTCGACATACAGCAGCTTCCCGTTATCATTAACGCTGCCTGCTTTACCGATTATCAACGACAGTGAACCCGTAGCGGTCGCTGTGACCGTATGCGAAACCCTCACCCAAGAGCCTACTGTTGCAGTCGTGGCGCCCCTGTCGGTGTTTCCTCCGATAGCAGCTCCGTACGCAGCCATTCGTAGCCCAGTACCAGTACTTACTGGAGCATACACCCAAGCGGATACTGTATATGTAGTGCCGGCCGTTGCGGCGAAGCTTGTTGAAGGGCCCGAATCTTGAATTGCGTTATCACCATAGGTATACAGCAATGAACGGCTGCCACTTTGCGACTGTGTGGTACTGCCACTTATCGATGACCCGGTGCCGCCATTAACGATACCCCACCCAGAGATATCTGTTTCCAGGCTTGGGTTTGACAGTAAGTTTGAACGCACCGTAACTGCCGTTGCATCGCTTTCAAATGATGGGTTAAGTGCTAAGTTCGGAGGTAATCCGTTCAAGCCATGGCCAGAACAAGCACCCGCGGTTGGGTTTGGTTGCGTACTGCTTTGGTAGTACGAGAAGTTCTGAACTGTTGCAGTGACACAAAAGACCCTAGGTGATACGAGGTTATTAACAGTATATTGATAGGTTGTTTGGCCTGAATCACTCACGCTGGCGTCTTGTAACGTGTCTGGGTATACATCGCCACGTTCAACAGCATACAGTAAAATCTTTTTTGCAGCCTGTGATGTAGCTGACTGTGCAGCACTTTGCTTGGCTCTGTTTTGTATACCGTTATAGGCAACGATTGTAATAGCGGCAAGGATAGCAATAACAACAACGACTATAAGTAGCTCAACGATTGTAAATCCCTGTTTGTTTTTTGCCGAAATCATTAACCCAATTGTACCATGAGCATTTTAAAAAAATGTTAAGAAACAATAGTAACGTCTAAAGGTGAAAGCGTCCTAGCTTCAGTAACTATAAAATGGTTTATACTTTGTGACGCCCAGCCCGAATCGAAAGTTACATCGACACAGTAAGAAGCGGTGGAATAGTTCTTCATAGGGTACTGAGCTTCGAGAGAATTACCGTTTAAATCTGAATAGCGACCGTTATGAACCGCGGCCCGAGATTCAGCCGTCAGGTTGCCAGAAGTCACATCTTGCTGGAAAACATTGGCAACGGCCGAATAGTACGCGCCAGACGAAGGAAAGCTCACCGAAATGACGTAACGCGTACCAGCAGTTACCGATACGGGGTTACTAAGGGCAACTTCCTGCCAACCGATTGTGTTTCTAAAGAAGAAATCCTCACTGATATAAGGAGTTTGGTTGTCTGGCAAGGTGTTTACATATGCATATTGATAAACATGCACCTTTGCAGCAACCGTACCGAGCTCATTTTCTCCTACATAATACCAAATTGAAGTAAAGTCACCCTTAACAGCCGGTGTCACTACCAACCCAACTGCGTACGTACCCGTTTCGTTATTTGTCCATAAAAACCCCTCCGGTGGGTTCGCATGGGAAAACAATGACGAGTAAGCCACTACAGCTCTCCCCCGTCGGAGTCAATAAATGTACCGTCAGTGTAGGCATTATTGGACCACACGTTACCTACCGCCAGTGAGTCAAAATCGGTAATTGGGCTGTAGGTTGCGTTTACTCCACTAGGACCACGCTCCCAGCGATTGCCTGTGAAGTGTACGTTATTTGCATTTGGATACGGCTTGCTTGCCGATGAGCCACCGTAACAACCGTAGCCTCCAGCGGTCGGGCCGAAGTAATTGTCAGCTATATCAACAGTACTGACAGCTTCGAAATCCCCGTAGCCTGTTATGTTTGCCGATGGCCCGCTACCTATTCCAGGAACGTCTTGAGCGGTGCATGTAATAGAGTTGCGTAGAATTGTTGAAGATTGAGAAATACGCAATCCAGATGCGTGCGTACGAACCACCTCAGAAACCCATTGTCCGTGCATATAACACTCTTCAACCCGAGCATTATGGTAAGCGTAGACCGTCCTATTTCCACCAGTGATATGACAGCGCCTAGCGGTATAGTCTTTTGACCCAACCGCAGTAACTTCACGGTCGCCGGCGTGAATTCGCGAGTCTTCAATTAAAAAACCGTATAACCCATCGGCGTCACTTTCGTCAATTGTAATAAGGCCGTTCAGCCTGCATCGGCGTACTGTTACATTTTTCGCCATGACGCGCAGGTCGGAGTTAATAATTTTATTCTCGATAATAGTATCATCAACGGTAATAGTTGATGGCCCGGTGTAGATAGATAAGCTTATTCCGACAGGAACACCTGTATTTGTCGCGTTGATTTGCACTCCATGAGTCACCGGCTCCCACGCAACATATTCTCCAGAAGATACGAAGCCTCCACTGACTAGCGAGCGCATACCACCCTGTTCAACAGTAAAAGTTTCTATCATGACACGTCTCGTATAACGAGATCACCTACTAAAGCCCCTTCTGGAACCGAAGCGCTTCCTGTGCTATCAATCCATTGAACAAGAATATCTGTCCGTAATGTCGGGCGAGCTGGCCATACACCACCTGCGAACAAGAGGCTAAGTGTTGTGCCCGCAGGCAAATTCTCTACTGAGATAGCCCCGCCACCACCAACACTTACTGCATTTTTCCATTTAGAAGAAGCCGAATCGTAGGCAAGAACATCATTATTTACGGGCCCATTCAAGGCTACGTCACTTGAACCAGCGATACTTCCACTACTACCACTCCCGCCAAACCCCATAGAAATACCTTTCAAACCTTATGAAACGTTTATGTATAGTGTTATCTTAACACCAGCTTAAATTAAAGTAAATAATTATTCAGCCTATAGTGCAGTCGGTTCTATCGCGTTACGACAGGAAGCGCCTCGTAGCACTCTTTCCAGGTATCGTTTTTCATCGCACTTTCAGAGACATCGGTAAATACCAAACTCCCAGCCACCGTGTTCAATGCAACAGGTTTCCGGCAATCTGTCCCTACACCCCTAATGAGATACACCAACCAATGCGGGCTTGCGACTCCGTTATAGAAAGTGTTGCCCATATAGGCGTGTCTCACAGCCGAGATAACAAAAAACTGGTTGTCAGGTGCTGGCCGGTCGCGTTTAAGATATGGGCCATCACCTACAACTGGTCGACTTTTCGTAACCGAAATGAGCGGGTCATCAGCAGGCAGTAGCTCAGAGGTTATCACCGTTCCGCTACTCTCCACTACGCAGTCGCCTTTGCCGTCGCCGTTCTTGTCAGGATACCCCGACCCAAGGCAGACTTGGCTTGCCGGATAGGTTGGATAGCTTCCGTTGTCTACCGCATACAGCATTAAGAGCTTCTTGTAGGCGTCCGCCGATGCCACGGCTCGAGCATTCCACGCACGTTGCTGAATGCCATTGTAAGTAACGATAGTGATCGTCGCAAGAATCGCAATTACCACAACGACGATCAACAATTCGACAATAGTAAAGCCTCTTGATTTAGAGTCATTTCGAGACTGAGAAGTTATAAGCATTAGCTCTACTATACCACGTCAATAAAAATAACCCCTCTCGCGAGGGGTTATTTTATATTTTTGCTGAGTAACTAGGCAGCTAGCTCAACGTCTTCAACGATTTCAGATACAACGTCGCCTTCTAGTGTGTCGAGTGCTAACGCACTATCAACACCAGTACCGACAGGGATCTTTCGACCGATGATAACGTTTTCCTTAAGTCCATGTAGACGGTCCATACGGCCACTAACAGCAGCGTTAATGAGCACACGTGTAGTGTCTTGGAATGATGCAGCTGAAAGCCAGCTATCAGACCAGATTGACACCTTAGTGATACCAAGCAGCAATTGAGTAAAGGCGATAAGCTCTTTACCTTCAAGTGCAAGCGCGATGTTAGTTTCTACTACAGCAGCACGAGAGACGATGTCACCAGTTACGAATGAACTATCACCTGGATCTTCAACCTGAACACGGCTGAACATTTGGCGCACGATGATCTCGAGGTGCTTGTCAGCAACGTCTTGACCCTGTGCGGCGTAGATGCGGAGAACTTCGTTAATGATGTATCGTTGTGTCTTTTCGATGCTCTTAAGACGCATTAGGTCGTGAAGGTTCAATGAACCGTTGGTTAGGCGGTCACCCGCTTCAACAGTGTCACCGCTCTTCACTACAATTTGCATACTTCCTGGAATCTCGTAACGAACTGGTGAGCTTGCAGTAGCTGCAAGAACAACGAATTCGTCAGTGATTTCAACAATACCGTCGAATGGTGCAACAATTGGTTTGCTTTCGCTCTCACCAGAGGCAAGGACGTCACCAACCTTAACGTTTGCACCGTTCTTTACGCTTGCAGTACGGCCTTCAAGGGCGATACGTTCAACGTGTCCGGCTTCAGGGGTAACTTGGACGATGTACTTCTTGCCATCTTCCCAGGCTTCAACCAAACCAGTTACTTCAGTAACGTGTGCTTGACCCTTAGGGTTACGAGCTTCAAACAACTCTTCTACACGAGGCAAACCTTGTGTAATGTCGCTTTCGGCCACACCTGAGGCGTGGAAGGTACGAAGCGTTAGCTGTGTACCAGGCTCACCAACAGATTGGGCAGCGATAACACCTACAGGTTGTGCTTTAGCAACAAGCTTGTTGGTCGACATGTCGATACCATAGCTTCGTTGTGGCACACCACGGAGGTTTTTAGTTGAAAGAACTGATTGAATTTTCGCTTCAGTTACTTCTGGGTCAGCTTCAATAGCTTTAGCGATGTCGCGAGTAATGAGCTCATTTCGCTTAATGTGGCCATTGATATCTTCAGCAGCGTAACGACCGTAAAGGCGGTTACCGAAGGCGATCATTGTTAATTCAGTTTCGTTTCGGTAGATAGTGAATCCGTCATCGCTATCTTCGGTGTCTTCAACAGTAAATACGTCTTGTGACACGTCAACTAGACGACGAGTAAGGTAACCAGAGTCGGCTGTCTTAAGCGCGGTGTCAATTAGACCCTTACGTGAACCACGAGTCGCAACGAATTGCTCAAGTGACGAAAGACCCTTTTTGTAGCTTGAACGAATTGGAAGCTCAATTTGGCGGTTCGTTGCATCAACCATGATACCAATCATGGCGCTTGCAAGCTGAACGTTCGAAATATCACCACGGGCACCAGAGTTAACCATCACAGAGACACTTGTGTCCATGTCTTTCAACTTAAGTTGTAGGAACTCGGTAATCCGGTTCACAACAGCACGCCAAGTTGAGATAGTTAGGTTGTAACGTTCTTCGTCAGAGATAAGACCCTGGTTGAATTGTTCGCTAATGAGGGCTGTTTTAGCATCACCTTCAGCAATGAACTCATCTGTTTCAGGGAACTCAACGTAGTCGTCTTTACCAGTTGATACAGCTGAGATAGTTGCAAATCGGAAGGCAAGTCCCTTCATCTTGTCGGCAGTAGTGGCTGTTTGTACAGCACCGTGAGCTTCAAAGATTTGGTTTAGAACCTTTTTAATTTGTTTCTTAGTCTGAACGCTGTCATCGTATGGGAAATCAGCAGGTAGAATATCGTTAAAGAATACACGACCTAGTGTTGTAACACGCATTTCACCCTTGTAAGACAAACGAATTGGAGTCTGTAGTTGGATAACGTGAGCTTCGTACGCCATTTCAGCTTCGTAGATAGAACTGTATGATTTAACATCAACAGTTTGTGCACTTGGCTTGTTGTACGTTAGGTAGTAGTTACCAAGAACGATGTCCTGTGCAATTGAAAGCACTGGTGCACCATCAGCTGGCTTCAACAAGTTAGCAGTTGCGCTCATGAGCTCGCGTGCTTCTTGTTGTGCTTGGCGTGACAATGGAAGGTGAACAGCCATTTGGTCACCATCGTAGTCGGCGTTAAATCCGTTGGCTACGAGTGGGTGCAATTGGATTGCCTTGCCTTCAACGAGCTTTGGTTTGAAAGCCTGGATTGAAAGACGGTGAAGTGATGGTGCACGGTTCAAAAGAACGTACTTGCCATCAGTTACTGCGTCGAGGGCGTCCCAAACGACAGCTTCGCCAGATTCAATTAAACGAGTAGCTGAACGGATGTTGTGAGCGTACTCACCCTTGATCAACCAGCTAATAACGAATGGCTTGAATAGTTCGAGGGCCATTTGCTTTGGAAGTCCACATTCGTCGATTTTTAGCTTTGGACCTACAACGATTACTGAACGACCAGAGTAGTCTACACGCTTACCAAGAAGGTTTTGACGGAAACGACCTTGCTTACCCTTAAGCATGTCAGAGATTGACTTAAGACGGCGACGGCCACCAGTAGCGTTAACTGCACGACCACCACGAGCTGCTGAGTTGTCGATCAAAGCATCAACTGCTTCTTGCAACATACGCATTTCGTTTCGACGAATAACTTCAGGGGCGTTAAGCTCAATAAGTTTCTTCAAACGGTTGTTACGGTTAATGACACGACGGTAGAGGTCGTTAAGGTCAGAAGTCGCAAAACGACCACCGGTAAGTTGAACCATAGGACGAAGGTCCGGAGGGATAACTGGAAGCACGGTAAGCGCAAGGCTTTCAGGCTTAATACCAGCAGATTGCATACCTTCAAGCACCTTAAGGCGCTTAAGAAGCTTCTTCTCGCGTTGACCCTTAGCACCAGCAACTTCTTCAGTTAGTTCAGTAATCAAGACAGGAAGGCTAATCTCGTCGAGGAGAGCCTTCAATGCTTGTCCACCCATACCAACTTCAATGAGGTCTTGGTACTCTTCAGGAAGGTTACGGTAGTCAACTTCACTCATAAGTGAGTTCTTTACCAAACTATCAAGTTGAGCTTTTTTAACTGTGTAGCTTTCGTTAAGGTCTTCAAGCTCTTTTGTTTGAGCTTCGGCAAGTGCCTTAACGTCAGCTTCTTCAACTTCTGCTTCTTTTTCAAAACGCATTTTAATTGCAAGACGGCCAGCTTCAGTTTCAGCATCAAGGTCAGCAATGTTCTTATCGCGAGTTTCAACATCAGCCTTCAATACTACGTAGGTTGCAAAGTAAGCGACACGTTCGAGGTTACGAACAGTGATTCCAAGAAGCAATGACATTGCTGATGGAGTACCGCGCATAAACCAGATGTGAGCAACAGGTGCAGCCAAAGTAATGTGGCCCATTCGTTCGCGACGAACGATAGATTTAGTAACAAGGTCACCGTTTTTGTCGACAGCAGCTTCGCGTGAACGAACGCCCTTCAACTTAGAATCGTGCGGGTTGATGTCTTTTACTGGACCGAAGATTCGTTCACAGAAAAGTCCATCGCGCTCAGGTTTCTGAGTACGGTAGTTAATTGTTTCAGGTTTCGTAACTTCGCCGTGGCTCCATTTCATAATGTCGTCAGAACTGGCGACACTTAAGCGAATAGCGTCGAAGTCAGCGATACCGTTGTTGTTAGCGATAACTCGTGACATATTACGCCTCCTCCTTAATTTCTTCAATTTCATCAATATCTTGGATAGTCATTCCTTCTTCGAGCTCAGCCATTTCTTCGTCAGCTTCGTCGAGGATGATTGTCTCTTCTTCATCACCGTGTACTTCAGAGGCAGGAATTGGTGAACCGTTGATAACACTACCGATAACTTGTTCAGCATCGATAACAGAATCTTCAGAATCGTCCATCAAGTCAACACGAAGACCAAGACCTTGAAGTTCCTTAACAAGCACGTTGAATGATTCAGGTAGCTTAGGACCAACAATTGGTTCGTCTTTAATGATTGATTCGTAGGCTTTCGCACGACCATAAACATCGTCGGACTTAATAGTAAGCATTTCTTGAAGAGTTGCGGCAGCACCGTAAGCTTCAAGAGCCCAGACTTCCATCTCTCCAAATCGCTGACCACCATTTTGCGCCTTACCGCCAAGTGGTTGTTGAGTAACCATTGTGTAAGGACCAGTAGAACGGGCGTGAATCTTGTCGCTCACCATGTGGTGAAGCTTCAACATGTGCATGACACCAACAGTAGTTCGTTCTTCGAAAGGTTCACCGTTACGGCCGTCAAATAGTTGGCTCTTACCGTCTCGGGCAAAACCAGCTTTTTCAAGTTCGTTAGAGATGTCTTCGTCAGATACACCGTTAAATGGAGGCGTAGCAACCTTGTAACCAAGGGCACGAGCAGCCATACCAAGGTGAGTTTCAAACAACTGACCGATGTTCATACGAGATGGCACACCAAGTGGGTTCAAGACGACGTCTACAGGAGTACCGTCTTCCATGAATGGCATATCTTCCATAGGAAGGATACGAGCCACAACACCCTTGTTACCGTGACGTCCAGCAAGCTTGTCACCTACTGAGATTTTTCGAAGTTGAGCAACGAAGATCTGGATTTGCATAAGCACACCAGCCTTAAGTTCGTGACCGTTTTCACGGCTAAAGATCTTAACACCGACAACTTTACCACCACCAGCGTTGTTCATACGTTGTGAAGTATCACGAACGTCTTTGGCTTTTTCACCGAAGATTGCACGAAGCAAACGTTCTTCGCTTGAAAGTTCTTGTTCACCCTTAGGGGTAATCTTACCAACAAGTACGTCGCCGGCTTTAACTTCTGAACCAAGTTGAACGATACCGTTTTCGTCAAGGTGACGAAGTGATTCTTCGCTTACATTTGGAATATCGCGAGTAACGATTTCTGGACCTAGCTTAGTTTCACGAACTTCTACGGTGTAATCTTTGATGTTTACACTTGTAAGAGTATCGTCTTGTACGAGGCGTCGTGAAAGTACGATCGCGTCGTCCATGTTGTAACCAGACCATGGCATGAAGGCCACAAGAAGGTCTTTACCGAGGGCGATTTCGCCATCAGCGATAGATGCACCTTCAATAAGAATGTCGCCAGCCTTAACCTTGTCGCCGCGCTTAACGCAAACTTTTTGGTTAATTGAACGGTCGTCGTTTGACTTTGTAAAGTGAACTGGCTTGTAAGACTTTGTACCATCTTTGTATTTAACAAGGATTTCTTGGCCATCAGCCTTAACAACTTCACCAGCACCCTCAGCTACAACCAATTGGCTAGTATTTTGAGCGATAACGCTTTCGATACCAGTACCAACCACTGGAGCTTCAGGTTGTAGAAGTGGCACAGCTTGCTTCTGCATGCTTGCGGCCATCAGTGAACGGTCAACACGGTTCTTCTCAACAAAAGGCACGAGTGCGGCTGTTGAACCAAGAATTTGCTTGTGGGCTGCGTCCATGAAAGTAACTTCTTCAACGTCGACTTGCTCTGGGAGCAAACCGTTACGTGCAGATACACGAACGTCGGCGAAAGTATTGTCATCGTTTAGACGAACACCTGCATCCGCAATAACTTCAACAGCTTCTTGTGAAGCGTCGAGGTATACTACTTCGTCAGTAACTTTACCGTCTTTAACACGAAGGTAAGGAGTTTCGATGAAACCGTATTCGTTAATTTTTGCGTAAGTACCAAGGTTAAGCACCAAACCAATGTTGGCACCTTCTGGTGTTTCTACAGCACAAAGGCGACCGTAGTGAGTTGGGTGGGCGTCACGGACATCAAATCCGGCACGTTCACGGCTTAGACCACCAGGACCCATTGATGAAAGACGACGTTTGTGAGCAAGCTCAGCAAGCGGGTTTGTCTCATCCATAAGTTGTGAAAGTTGTGAACTCGCGAAGAATTCACGAACAGCTGCAACAACTGGGCGGGCGTTGATAAGTTGTGATGGGCTGACAGTTTCAAGGTCGCTCATGCTCATACGGTCCATAGCGTTACGCTGCATACGAAGCATACCAACACGGAATTGACGAGCAACAAGCTCACCTACTAATTTAACGCGACGGTTTGAAAGCGCGTCGATGTCATCGGCAAGCTCTTGAGTATT
>Ga0247804_10000208_pt1 | contig 27030 bp, 20 predicted proteins | sample UWRJL029104C1_FD_181142 | JGI IMG/M metagenome (GOLD analysis project Ga0247804, IMG submission 181142) | Plant litter microbial communities from Arlington Agricultural Research Station in Wisconsin, United States - UWRJ-L029-104C-1 | ecosystem: Environmental > Terrestrial > Plant litter >... | reverse complement strand
GATTAAATTCTAACCAGCAAAGCATGATATCTGAACAACGTGCTTTAATTAAAGCAGATCACGATCAGGTAAAAAGACTTAGAGATTCTGCGGTAAACGCTTAAAAATATTTCTCACTACTTATGCTATTTTTTGAGCAGCTCGCAAGAGCTGCTCTTCTTTTATCTGTCATAATGCAGTATAACCTACATAAAATACTATCTTACAACATTCAACTCTAAAATCTCATTATGACTCAAAACGTTTCTGCAAATTCTTTTAACAAAGTAATCGGACCTTTATTATTGATGCTCTTCACACCTATATTTGCTATGCTTATGTGGTATACGAATACACATTGTGAAGGTTCTTTTTTATTACTAATAGAAAAAGGAAATATTGGCGGTTGGATGCAGTTGTTAAACGAAGCATGGTTCTCCCATTTCTTCGGCTCGCCAACAGCATGGATAATTTTAGGTGCTTTTGCTGCTTTGCAGATATTATTTATGAAAATAATTCCCGGAAAAATTTATCATGGAACTATTACACCAAAAGGAAATTTACCACAATATAAAGACAACGGCTTAGCTGCTTATTTGCTTACGTTCGTTATATATTTAACAGCTTCCAAAGTATTTAATTTATTTAATGCAGGAATTATCTTCGATCATTACGGCGATATTTTAGGTGCGCTTAATTTATTCGCCTTGATATTTTGTCTGTTGTTATATTTCAAAGGAAAGTATGCACCATCATCAACAGACCATGGAGAAACAGGAAACTTTGTGTTCGATTATTATTGGGGCAGAGAATTATATCCAAGAATTTTAGGAATAGATATTAAACAGTTCACCAACTGCCGCTTCGGCATGATCTGGTGGGCATTATCTGTTGTTTCTTTTGCATTTGCAAAGCATGAAAGAACAGACCATATAGATTATGGCGTAATTATTTCAGCACTATTGATCTTTATCTATTTGTTCAAATTCTTTTTATGGGAAAAAGGCTACATGCGTTCTATAGATATTATTGTTGACAGAGCCGGTTACTATATCTGTTGGGGTTGCCTTGTTTGGGTTCCTGCTATCTACACATCACCTACTATGTTTTTAACGAATGAGCATGTACAGGTGAGCTTGTCTTCAGGTTTAATAATATTATTCTTAGGCTTAACAGCAATTTTCATTAATTATTGGGCAGATAAGCAAAGACAGGCATTTAGAGAAACAAATGGCATTTATAATATTTGGGGCAAACAAGCTAAATACATTAAAGCAACATACACAACAGATCTTGGTGAAGAAAAAAGCAACCTATTGCTTGCATCAGGATTTTGGGGAATTTCAAGACATTTTCATTACATACCGGAACTTGCGGCAGCTTTCTTTTGGAGCTGCGCCGGTGGATTCGATTATTTTGCGCCATATTTTTACGTATGCTTTTTAGCTATCTTATTATTTCACAGAGCCAAACGCGATGATGAAAAATGCACCAGGAAATATGGTGAAAGCTGGAAAGAATATAAACAAACAGTACCGTATAAGATCATTCCTGGTGTTTATTGAATTAGCGTGTAGATTAAACAAAATGCTATGTTAATATATGAAATGATGAATTACCATTTAAATTTGGTAGTTTTGCACTAATTATTTAACAATTGTCGGCTTCAAAGCAACCCAAACGATCAATTTGTTTTTAATTGGCCGCAAGAATATGTCAGTTTAAATTACACTTCTCCAGTTTTTTATCTCTGCAAAACGTGGCAATTTATAATCGCTTGTATTTCCGCATATTCAATACATTCTTACTAAAATAAAAAATGTTATTTCAAGACTTAAATTTAATTGAGCCTATTTTAAAGGCACTCAAAACCGAAGGTTATACACAACCTACACCTATCCAGGAACAATCTATTCCTATTGTATTACAAAAAAGAGACTTACTTGGCTGTGCACAAACAGGCACAGGAAAAACCGCAGCATTTGCTATTCCGATGTTGCAATTATTAGCAGAAGACCTAATTACAGGCAAAAAAACAAAAGCTCCAAAGGCTTTAATTCTAACGCCAACACGTGAGTTAGCCATACAAATCATGGAAAGCTTTGCTGCTTATGGCAGACATATTCCATTAAAACGCAGCGTTATATTTGGTGGCGTTTCGCAACATGCGCAAGTAATGGCATTAAACCAAGGTTCTGATATTATCGTTGCTACACCAGGCAGATTATTAGATCTTATGAATCAAGGTTATGTTGATTTACGCTCGATACAAATATTTGTATTAGATGAAGCAGACCGAATGTTAGATATGGGTTTTGTAAATGATGTAAAAAAGATCATCGCAAAATTACCTGTACAACGCCAAACCTTATTCTTTTCTGCAACCATGCCGAATGAGATTCAAAGCTTAGCAAATTCTATCTTAACAAAACCTGCAAAAGTAGAAGTTACACCGGTTTCCTCCACAGCAAACACCATCGATCAATCTATTTTCTTTGTAGAAAAAAGAGATAAGAATGCCTTGTTAGTTCACCTGTTAAAAAATAAAGACATTAAAAGTGCTTTGGTATTTACACGTACCAAGCATGGTGCCGATAAAGTTGTAAAGATATTAACGGCTGCTAATGTAAGATCTGCTGCTATTCACGGTAATAAATCACAGAATGCAAGACAAAATGCTTTACAAAGTTTTAAAAACGGAACTGTTCGTGTGTTGGTAGCTACTGATATTGCTGCGCGCGGTATTGATGTAGATGATCTTACGCATGTTTTTAACTTCGAATTACCTGAAGTTTCTGAGACCTATGTTCACCGTATCGGCAGAACCGGCAGAGCAGGCAATTCTGGTATTGCATTTTCTTTCTGCGATTCGGAAGAAAAATTATTACTGCGTGATATTCAGAAACTAATCGGAAAGCAAATTCCTGTTCGGGTAGATCATCCATATCCAATTGCCAATGCTGTGGTTGAATTGAAAGAACCTCATCAGCATAAATTTTCAGCACCAAAACCAAAAAATCAACAGGCAAATAAGCCAAAGAAAAAATGGTTTAAGCCAAAAGCTTCTTAATCATATCAGTTTATTATTGAGTTTTTATATTTCGCAGGCTTGCAAAAAAGCCTGCGATTCTTTTTTGCGCAGCATTTACTTTACATCATTATACCTTAATTTTCTAAAAACATTGAATTCCTATTCAAAATCAAACAGAAAATGATAGCTCTGATGCGGAAATAGATATTTTCTGTTTGGAATTTGATGAAAAACAAGCGGGAAATGGTAATTCCCATGTGGGAAATGATAATTCCTGTTTGGAAATTGACAAAAACCAAGTGGAAATGGTAATTCCGATGTGGAAATAGATATTTTCGATTTAGGAATTGATTAAAACCAAGCCGGAAATGGTAATTACCATGTGGTAAATGATAATTACCATTTGGAAATTGATGAAAAAACAAGCAGAAAATAGTAATTACGGTTTGGAAATGCTAATTCCTATCTATAATCTCATATTGTCTGCCTGCCAGTCATGTATAGATTTTTTGATCTTATCAGAACTTAAATGCTCCTTTAATGCTTTATCCAATAAAATTTTAAATTCATCATCATTTGCAAACCGTAAGGCAGCTATCTGTGAAAAAGTGAGTGACGATTCTATTTTCTGTGCGCTTACACCAAACAACTCATAATAGCGCAGCCTGAATTCCAAACGTACAATTCTGTTCTGATTGCCTAATGCATAATGTTGTCTTACCATAAATGTTAAAAAACATACAGAAAACGAAAGCACACTTAAAAATATCCATATCAATCTTTGCTGCTCGTACACGCAGGCGTTTCGTATACTGAAAGCCGTTAAACCTAATACTATTGGCAACAATATAAAATGATGCGGAATATAGAACCTTATATGATTGGCGTAATTCTGTTTCTTCATACCATTACTACAATTAATAGTAAATTTTGTTCTGAGATTTTTATTATGAGAAAGCTTTAAGATTAATAGTATTTTGCAATATCATCTTGCTTATAAAGTATCATGCATCCTGACAAAAAAGAACCACCAAAAGAAAAACAGCAGCTTCATTCACGAAATCAGCATCGTGAACGATATGATTTTAAAGCGTTGATAAAAAGTTGTCCGCGGTTAGCGCCTTTTGTTGCTATTAATAAGTTTGGTGATGAGTCTATAGATTTCTTTAATAATGATGCTGTAAAGATGTTGAATAAAGCATTACTACAACACTTTTATAATATTGAGTATTGGGAAATTCCAGAAGGATATTTATGTCCGCCAATTCCAGGCAGAGCAGATTATATACATTATATCGCCGATCTGTTAAGTGAGAATAACAACGGAAATATTCCAACAGGCAGCCATGTGAAATGCCTCGATATTGGTGTAGGTGCAAACTGCGTTTATCCTATTATCGGCAATCAGGTATATGGCTGGTCTTTTGTCGGTGCTGATATTGATGCTGTATCTGTTGCATCAGCTTCCAAAATAGTAGAGATGAATAATACTCTGCAAGGAAAAATTGAGTTAAGATTACAAACCAATTCAAACAATATTTTTACAGGCATCGTCAAGCCTACAGAGAGATTTGATATAACGATCTGTAATCCGCCGTTTCATGCTTCGGCTGCAGAAGCAGAAGCAGGTACTTTGCGTAAACTCAAAAATTTAAAGCATCAGAAAACAAATGTTCCTAAGTTAAATTTTGGTGGAAAGCACAACGAATTATGGTGTGATGGTGGTGAAGAAAAATTTGTTAGGAATATGATACTGCAAAGCAAGCTGTTTGCTGATGCATGTCTTTGGTTTTCTACCTTGATCTCTAAGGAATCAAACTTAAAGAATGCTTATAAAACATTGCAAAACGCAGAAGCAAAAGATGTGAAGACTATCAACATGAGTCAAGGCAATAAAATAAGCCGTGTACTTGCCTGGACATTTAAAACTAAGGAACAGCAAAAAGACTGGTCAAATAAACATTGGAAATAATGAACATAAAAAATACCGGCAAAGTGCCGGTATTTTTTTTCGAATAGTGTTTGCTACTAATCTTTAATCACTTTTTGTGTTAATGTATAATCTGATTTGGAAGAGCTTATCTTCATTACGTAAGCACCTTTTGCCAATGCAGATATATCTGTTCTGATACTTGTTTTACCTGCATTCACAGACTTTGTATTATCAATCATCAGTCTTCCCAAATAATCATACAATTTAATTTGCAGCTTATCTTCGGCGGCAGCATAGTAATCAAAATACACATTATCATTTGAAGGATTTGGATGTATGTTATCTATATAAGATTTTGACACAATGTCATAATTGATCTGCACAATAGATGAATATGCAAATGTTTCGTCTAAATCCACTTGTTTCAATCGATAATAGTTTTCTCCTACAAAAGGATATTCATCTGTTAAAGAATAGTTTATAATATGTGTGCTGTTTCCTGCTGCTGCTACTCTTCCAATCACAATAAAATTTATTCCGTCTGTAGATTTTTCTACTAAGAAATAATCACTATTCTTCTCAGAAGCTGTTGTCCATTTTAATAAGACACTTTCAGGTTGTTTTGTTCCTGTAAATGAGGTTAACTCAACCGGTAGTATAATAGAATATTGTACGGTAGCAAATTTTGAGAAACCCGATATACCTGTACGTTGTACGGCTGTAACAGGCGAACCCAATACACAAGTACCATTTAATGCCCAAGCCGTTGACGCTGACGGACTTTTTGCTACCGACCACGCACTTTGTGCATTACTATAACTTCTGTTATATAAAACAGTACTGTAAGTTCCTGTTACAGCACCTGTGGCATCTACACTCCAATAGCCGTTATTTAGGTATGGTGCGTTATAGTAGACTCCGCATTCTACCCAACCCGGTGCAGCAGGCATTGACCATGCGCCGTTCCAAGGATCGAAACGAGCAAGCAAACTAACCGGTGATGAAGCTGCTGCAGAAGTGAAATTGATATTTATTCTTTCGTAACCAGGTGTTGCGTGTCCGACAGGAAAATCAAAAGAACCTGTTGCATTAGCTGCTAAGTATCTTCTTAAATTTCCTTCTACATAACTTGTTGTATTACCTGTTGTAACTGCTGTTGTAGCCGTGTTGGTTAATATTACTTCCTGTGTATTTGGTGTTATGATCTTTCCTTGTGTTAGTGTTAATGTTCCTACAGTTCCTAAAACCATGTTTGGTGTATTTGTAGTTGCAATTGAAACACCTGTACCTGTATGGTTCATCACTACATTATTTAATGTAAGTATGGGTGTTGCCACATTTTGGTTTGGACTGTAAATTTGAACAGTTGTACCATCAAAAGTTACGGTAGAATTTGCTGTATTTATAAATGTTGTTGCTCCTGATGAATTTGTCAGATTACCTGCAATATTTAAGTTCTTGCCATTCAGGTTAAAAATACTGTTAGCATTACTTGTTGTAAAATTTCCTGTAAGTTCAAGATCGGTGTTGGTTGTAACAGTACAATTTGCACCACCTGCAAGGTCTGTAATTAATAGATTACCAAGGCTGCTTGAACCACTTAAAGTTCCATTTAAAGAATGTGCGATATTATCATCACTAAATAAAATGGTAGAAGTTGGATCTGCGATAATAGTTCCGTTATTATACAAGCTTTCACAAATTTTTATAGTTGAGTTTGCGCCAAGAGTTAATGTTGCACCAGGATCAATGGTTAAGTTCCTTACAACTACCGTTCCCATTGCAGCTGTTATGGTTGGCTGAAAAGACGAAGATGGTGAAATAACAGCATTGATACCGCATGTTGGAATAGTACAGCCGCCCCAATTTGCAACAGTCGTCCATGATGTTGTATTAGCACCACCTGACCAGGTTACAGATGCCGGTGTTCCATAATTAACAATACCTGCTGCCGTATTATTAAAATCAAGTGTGAAGCCTGATGTACTGTTGCTGTAATTTTGTACGGCTAATAAATAAATATCACCTGCTGCAACTGTCACACCTGTTTCGTAGGCATCATTAAATCCGGAACTATATGGTGAAGGCGCATTACCGCCTGGTGCTAATCCTGTAACACCTAAATAATTAAAGTTACATTTTACGGTATTGGCACCACCATTGCTATTTAAAGCAGCGCAAGTAGTAGCACCTGTTCCGTTTATTTTCCAAAGTAAAAAATCATAATCTGTTTCATCACCTACAAAGGAAGATGTTGAATGATCATTAGGTACGATGTTAAAGTATAAGGTTCCCGGATTATCAATTATAATTTTATACCATGCAGAACCACGTTCACCTGTAGTACAATTAGGTCCGGAAGTATTCGTATTGTCTTGATCGCAAGTAAATCCTATACCTTGATAACCAGGATCACCTACGCTGATTACTGAATTACAAACAGTAATTGGCGTTGTACATTCCTGCCCTGAAGTTGCAGGATAGCCGGCACTTCCATCTACTACTGTTATTGCAAATGTACCTGTTGAATCATCTTCACCATCTACTGCAATATAATAAGTGCTGCCTGCAGAAAGTCCGGTTAAACTTAATTCAGAAATATACAATTCTGTTCCACCACAATCAGGTGCATCATCATTACAACTTAATAAAGACATAGAAGCTCCGCAAGCACCTGAATAAGCAGCTATTTGTGTTTCCCTTAAAGTTCCAGGTGCGGTTCGGACTTTAGCTGTTGAAGATGTGGCAACAAAAGAAAACCATACTGTATTTCTTACACCAGAAGTCCAGCAAGAAGGTTTTGCCGGTTCACCTGAACTGTGTGCACAAGCATTATTTCCTGATGCAATGCTACCTAATGGAATATTTACCGCATTACATGGTAGATCATTATGAGGTGTACCATTAGGACATGGATTTGTTATACATAAATTTTGTGTAGTTGAGTAACTACTATAATAAGTGTACATTCTTAAATAATAAGTTTGTCCAACAGTTAATCCTGTTAGCGGAATACCTGTATTATCATCTGTGCATACCAAAGCATTCATAGAAGAAGCGCATGATCCTGAGAATAACTGCCAATAAATATCAGTCTCACCTGAAATCCATGTAGTATTTAATAACAAGTCGGAAGCAGTTGCCACAAATTTAAACCATACATCATCATCAGGGTAGCCGTCATTAGTTGTACAGGCGCCTGTTGGTGTAACACCCGAATTGCTGGTAGATATTGTTGTTTGATTTAACAAGGAAGCACATGAGCCATCAGCAGGTATTGCCGGAAATGCAATTGCTCCACTACAATTATCATTAGTTGGTGGTGTTTGCAAACAAATATTCTGAACGGTAATACCACCATAATAAGCATACATCCTTATATAGTATGTTTGACCTACCGTTAAGCCTGATACAGACCAATTTGCATCCGGTGTATCCTGGCATAATAAAGCTGTCATAGAAGAAGCACATGATCCTGAAAATACTTGCCAATAAACATCTGTTGCTCCGGAAACCCAAGCAGAATTTAATATAATTGTTGAGTTGCTTGCAACGAATTTAAACCAAACATCGTTTGGTGTTCCTGAATTTGATGTACATGCACCACTTGGTGTAACACCGGAATTTGTTGCCGCAGCTGTTGTTTGATTATTTAACAGAGAACAAGTTCCATCTGTTGGAATAGTTGGAAATGCTGTTGCGTTTATACAATTATCATTTACAGGTGGTGATGGTGGTGTACCGCATTGTAGATAACGATATCTGAAGATTGAATTTGTTCCACAAGTACTATTAATATTATTATAAACTCGCACGCTTCCTGTAATTGTAGATACCCAAGTAACAGGTGTAGTACCAAAAGCATATATTGGTGTACCACCTGCACCATTTGCTATTGTAAGATAATCGGTAGCTATGTCTGTACTAAAAGTATAGGTTTGACCAGCTGTTACGTTTACCATAGAATATTCTGTAGCATAGCCTGCACCTGTAATAGTTTCTAAGCTGCCATCGCAAATTGGCGTGTAGGTTGTTGTTGGATAAAGTTCGGTGTTTGATATACAACCACTACCAGCAGTTAATGTATCCGTGATAAGTGTAACATCATCAATTGCGCCACCCGGATCATTTTTTGTACTTCCATCGTTTTTCCAGCTAAATATTAATCGCTGTGTAGTTCCTGCTGCTGATGCCGGTATTGTTATGGTTGCCAGCTGCCACGATGTTACTGAATTATACCAGTCATCTCCTATCTGGTAAGTAATTGCTACTTCCGTACCTGCAACCGGTGTAACAGATGTTGGTGACAGAAAGACTTTTATATTATCAAAATCGCTAAAAACACCTTCACCATTTGCCTGCCAGCGAAAGCTAAGTGTTATAGATGGCTCTCCTGCAGGAAATGTTACATCTCTATAAAAATGAGAAACTCTGTCGTTACCTGCCTGGTAGCTATTGCTGCCAACACCTGCTGTTCCGTTTACGTCTGTGTAACAACCGTTGCTGCCTGCATATTTTGCAAACGTGTTTACATACCATTTACTATTGCCATCGTTAGCAAAAGTCCAACCAGTTGCACCACTTTCAAATCCACCATTATTTACAGCAGGACTTAATAAAGTAGTTGCAGCCTGCAATGTGTTGTGTAAACAAATCGTACATATAAAAATTATAATGTAGTGTATATTTTTATTCATAGTGATCACTTTATATTTATTTGCCGGCTTTTATTCTTTCCAATTCTTTTTGTTTATTAAACTCTTCTATTTTATTTTTTGCTTCGTCAGTTATAGGCGACTGACTTTGCAATGAAATACTCTGAATAGGGAAATTTATTTTTTCAAACTTGCCGATAAATATAGTTTCATTGATTTTATATATGGTGTTGAGTTCTATCGTCTTTTCATTCATAGAAATTATATCTTTTGGATGTGCAAATTGTTGCAGGTATGCTTTTAACTTTTCTGTATTGTTAGAGTGATCCTGATGGAATATAATCTTGTAATTGTATATGAAATTGTTATTTGCATTTGCAATAGACTTTCCAACAAAAATAAAAACAACTGTAAACAACAGCATGTAAAACACTTTATTCATATACTAATTTTACAAATTTAAATTTAGGCGAACCTACGACTAATTAAAGTTACACAAATTTGAAACAAATATGCAGGAAAAAATATTTACTGAACAATATCAAGAGATATTTATTGCCACTTTAATCCAAAATTAATGTTTGCATAAAAATAACCTTAGAATTTAGACACAAAAGTAGGAAAAACACCACTTTTCACTTAAATTATTTAAACTTTTATCTAATTTATTTTAGAATTTATTGCTATAGTCTCCAAATAAGCAAAATATACTAATGAATATCTGCTTTTGTAAAAAAGCTTCTTAGCTTTTATTTTATTACAATAGCAAAAACTAATTGAATATTTTGCATAAGTATTTATTACTTATGTTAAGCTGCAAAAAATCACAGAGCGTGTTTTGGTGTTTCCATGTGCTTAATATCTTCTAAATAAGCATCTTTAACTGCTTGTGCAACATTTTTTGCAACATTCATGTCTAATGTAGATGGAATAATATTATCACGATGTAAATCAATTACGCATGCAGCAATTGCATAAGCAGCAGCTACTTTCATACGTGGTGTAATGCGACGAGCACGAATATCCAAAGCACCTCTAAAGATACCGGGAAACGCCAATACATTATTTATTTGATTTGGCACATCGCTTCGTCCTGTACCAACCACACCAGCGCCACCTTTGTAAGCTTTTTCAGGAGAAATTTCCGGAATCGGATTTGCTAATGGAAAAATGATCGGCAGCTTATTCATCGTCATTACATCTTCTGTTGTAAGCTGATTTGCCTGACTTACACCGATAAAAACATCTGCATTTTTAAGTGCCGTTTTTAAAGTTCCTTTTATGTTTAATGGATTTGTGTATTTTAAAATTTCTCTTTTAAAATCATTCAGATCAGAACGATCTTTGTGAATGATACCTTTTGTATCACACATAATAATTTGCTGTACAGGTGTGCAAACGGTTTTATCAATTTCGTGGCACATCAACAATTTTGAAATTGCCAAACCTGCAGCACCGGCACCATTTATAACGACCACTAATTCATTGATATTCTTATTCAGCAATTTACAAGCATTTATAATACCAGCTAAAACTACGATCGCTGTTCCATGTTGGTCATCATGAAAAACAGGAATACCTAAAGTTTGCAAACGTTCTTCTATTTCAAAACATCTTGGCGAAGAAATATCTTCCAAATTGATGCCACCAAAAACAGGTGCAATATTGCGTATAGTTTGAATGATCTCTTCTGTATTTTGTGTTGCCAGACAAATAGGAAATGCATCAACACCAGCAAATTTTTTGAACAACATTGCTTTTCCTTCCATTACAGGAATGGCTGCTTCCGGACCAAGATTTCCTAAACCTAAAATTGCTGAGCCATCTGTAACAACGGCAACCATATTACCTTTAATCGTTAAATCCCAAACTCTTTCTTCATCATTTGCAATCTGCCGAACAGGTTCTGCTACACCTGGTGAATAACAAAGTGTCAAATCTTTTTTAGTCTTTAAATCTGTTTTTAAGGAAATAGAAATTTTGCCTTTTAGCTTTTCGTGCAATGTTAATGATTCTGAAGAATAATCTTTCATTATAGTTATTAGATAGGAATTAATAAAAAAGTCCTCGATAAAATCGAGGACTTTGACCTTTGGCGGTCCGGACGGGACTCGAACCCGCGACCCCGTGCGTGACAGGCACGTATTCTAACCAACTGAACTACCGAACCTTGCTTTTTTAAGCGAGTGCAAATATACAATCTTTTTCTGCAAATAAAATACTTCGAGAGATTTTTCTTACATTTTTATTTCTTTCATAAAAAATATCTGTACCGTAAATTCTTTATTGATTCTGTTACAACCAATTACGAATATTTTCCAAGGTTTATTTTGACATTAAAAAATTGTAATTTTGCTCGCATGTTTCAAAAGTTAAAACATATTGTCTTTTTTATTTTTCTGCGCATAAAGAAGAAAATGAATATTAACAGGCAACCAATACCTTTACAGCATGCAAAAAATATCGGTATTTTATTTAATGCAGACAATATCAAACAAAATGATGTTGTTTTGGAGTTTACTCAAAAACTCAAATCTCTTCAAAAAGATGTGCAGTTGTTAGGTTACATGCCGAAGCGTGAATTTGGTTTTCAATATCCATTTCCTTTTATTACAAACAAGGATACAACTTGGTATGGAAAACCAGGTGGCGGCACATCGGGATTTTTTATGCGTTCGCCTTTTGATCTTATGATCAATTTCTGCGCTGAAGAGTGCCTGCCTCTTGAATATATTGCTGCTGTTTCTACTGCAAAATTCAGGGTTGGTTTCAATAAAGAGTTGGATAATGCTAACTATGATTTAATATTAATTCCGAAAGAAAAAAGCGATATTTCTACTCTGATTTCGAATCTGGAAAAATATTTGAAATAGAAGAAATTTGTAATAGTAAATAAATCTTTATGTTGAATTTGAAAGGTGTTGGTGTTGCATTGGTTACACCATTTAATGAAGAAAAAGAAATCAACTTTAATGAGTTTGAGAAAGTAGTGAATTATGTAATTGATGGTGGCGTTGATTATGTAGTGGTGCTTGGCACAACCGGTGAATCTGTCACTTTAAATTCAAAAGAGAAGCAGGATTTGATTAAGTCTTGTGTGGAAACAACAAACAAGCGTGTACCTGTGATTGCAGGATTTGGCGGCAATGATACAAGAAGCATTATTGAAGATATTAATCAGTCTGATTTAACAGGTGTTGATGGAATTTTGTCTGTTTCGCCTTACTATAATAAACCGACACAAGAAGGCATTTACGAGCATTACAAAGCAATTGCAAACAATACAGATCTTCCAATTATTTTATACAATGTTCCAGGAAGAACTGCATCTAATATTCGTGCGACTACAACATTGCAGTTAGCACATGATTTCAAAAATGTCATTGCCATTAAAGAAGCAAGCAACGATTGGCAGCAAATATTTTGGCTGGCTCGCGAAAAACCGCAAGACTTTTTATTGATAAGTGGAAACGATGATCTAATTGTTCCGCAAATTTCTATCGGTTATGATGGTGTGATTTCTGTGATCGCAAATGCAACGCCAAGAGAATTTTCTACGATGGTTCACCAGGCTTTAGATGGCGATTTTGCAAGTGCGCGTCAGACTGTTTATCAATTAGATGAATTGATAACATTCTTATTTGAGCAAGGAAATCCAGCTGGTGTAAAGGCTGCGATGAAACATTTAGGCGTTTGTGATGATCATGTTCGTTTGCCGTTGATGCCAATAAATGCTGACCTTCGAAATAAAATTGCACAGAATTTAGTCGGATTAAATAAGCAAATGGAAAGCTTGATTACTGAACACTTGGTAAAATAATTTACATCTAAATTTAGTTTTATTTTTTATTGGAATACGAATCATTTCATTCGTAACTCTAATTCTATTTTTATTTTCTAAATTTTTCCCTTTCACCTTTCTTAACATATTATACTTGTTTCGTGATTTGAACTTTTACTTACTTTGTATTTAAAAGTACTTTTATTAATCACAGTAAACAATTCTTTTAAATAATCTAACAACAAAAACAAACTACTTATGGAAACCATCGAAGAAGAAATCAAACAGAAACCTTTACCAATAGCAATGTACAATTTTGGAATAATTTGCGTTGTCGTTTCTACTGCCATATTTTTAGGTTTTGACTTGTTTTATACAAGATCAAACGGCGATTGGTTCTTTATCAACTTTATAATTTTTGTGCTATTATTATTAACAGCATTGGTAAGCGGTTTGCTAAAGTTCTTTGGTTTTACAAATTCGCAAAAGAACATTTTAGTTTATCCATTGATGGTAACAGGTACATTAAGTTGCTTTGCACTGAATCGTGAATGTGCCGTGTTTTATACATCTTCAGGCTGGCTAACGTGCCTTTTAGTCATAACAAATATTACCATATTGGCAATTCCATTTCTACCCAATATGCCGAAACTTATCCAAAAAACAGCATTTGTTATTTTAGGAATTGCATGGTGTATTTACCTTTATTTTTCTATCGTCTTAATACCACTTTATCCTGTTGGTGCCATTGGAATGATTGCTCTTGGCTTAGGCATTCATGTTTTTATTCCATTAATTTGTTTGATTGCACTAAGCAGTTTTTTTATGCATGAATATAGACTGAATAATAAATCTCTTCGCTTTTCGAACTCAACTATTATAATTATTACAGCTATTGTAATCGTTTTTGTGGTAAGATGGAATCTTAGAACAACTAGTATAAATAATGCAAAACAGGAAATGAATTTGAACGCGCCAAGTGATTTGCCTGATTGGAGTTTGCTGGCACAAAAAATTCCTGCTGATAATCTAAGTAAGAAAATTTTGATGGCTGATGTGATGTACACCACGAGCGATTTATTTTTTGACAGAGATTTTGGGTTTAGTATGAATGGAATGAATGCCGAATCTGAACGCATACATGATCCATTAATTACCTTAGCTACTTTATTTTCCGGTAAGATCGATTTAGCTGATGGTGAAATTATAAAAGTGATGGAAGCCACTTTTGATATTCGTCATTTAACAGAAAGCAGGTTGTGGACTGGAAAAGACCTGATAAGTAAAACCGTAACTAGCAATATCAGAATATATCCAAATGAACGTTTGGCTTACACTGAAAAAATTATTACCGTTGCCAACAATAGTAAAAGCACATGGCGTAATCAACAGGAAGCAATTTATAGTTTTTATTTACCAGAAGGCGCAACTGTAAGCTCTCTTTCTTTATGGATAAATGGCGTTGAAGAGAAAGGTTATTTGACAACAAAAGGAAAAGCGCAAAACGCATATAATACTATTGTTGGCGTTGAACAACATGATCCATCTGTAGTACATTGGCAGGAAGGAAATCGTGTAAGTGTTAGAGTGTTTCCTTGTACAACAGATGAACCACGACAGTTTAAAATTGGCATTACATCACCATTAAAATTAATTGATGATAGATTATCTTATGAGAATATTTATTTCAAAGGACCAGACGCAAGCAATGCTAAAGAAATTATTCAGCTTAATTATACAGATAAAGTGGATGATCTGGAACAAATGTCATACTTAAAAAAATCAGATATAAACACATACAAAGCCAGGCATACATATAAACCGAATTGGTCTATTAGCTTTAAGGCAACATCAATAAAACCAAATAAATTTGTGCTTAACCATAATAAATACAGCATTTCTGAAGCACACATTCAAAAAACAAATAAAATTTTCAGTTCATTTTATATTGATGTAAATAAGAATTGGACATCTGAAGAATTTCACGAAATCATTGAAGTTTTAAAAGACAAAAAAGCATTTGTATTTACGGATAAACTAACAACTGTAAATGAAAGAAATGCAGATGATATTTATGAAGCATTGAAACAAAATAGCTTTAGCATTTTTCCATTTTACACCATTCCAACCACTGAAGATGCTTTAATTATAACTAAAAGCAATGGCTTATCACCAAATCTGAATGAGCTTAAAGAAAGTAAGTTTTACAACAAAACAATAGAAAAAATTATCGCACAAAAAAAATTATCTGTTATTGACATTGGCAATGAAGTAACACCATACCTTAAAACATTGAATGAATTCAGAGCGATAAACTTACAGCAGAAAACAACAGATGAAACTGTTAAACTTATTCAATCAAACACTTTTACAAGCAATCCGGAAACAGACAATAGCGTTTATATACCAAGTGCGAAAATAATTATAACAGCAGAAAATACAGAAGATACAATATCAACAGCAAGCAATCACCTCTTTAGATTATATGCATACAATACGGTTTTAAAGCAACTCAACACAGACTATTATATTTCCGATAGCATAACAGATGCATCTATTTCATTGGCTGCGCAGGCGAATGTTGTTACGCCAATATCGAGTTTGATCGTCTTAGAAAAGCAAGAAGATTACGAACGTTTCGACATCAAGAAAAACAAAGACAGCATTGGCAATGCATCCATGCATTCAGATGGTTCTGTTCCTGAACCGCACGAATGGGCTTTGATTATTGCTTTGAGTTTATTTATTATCTACGCTATAAAAAACAAAAGAAATGCAATTGCTGCTTAATCAGTTCCGTTCATTTCAGAAATTGTATCTGCTGTTAGGTGTGTTGCTTATGTGTTACATCGGCTATGCTGTTTATTACATTCACCAATATATTCAGCTTGAAACTTTACATGTATTTGCCATTGCTGCTTTTATTATTATCAGTAAAATTGACACTAATAAAAAATCAAATGTATTGCTGTTATTATGCAGCGCAGTTTTATTAATTGCGTATTATAAATTTCAGGCAACTTCATTTCTATACTTATCATTGATCATTCTAACTATAGAAACCATGAATGTTTACATTGGCAAGATGAACCTGAACGCCTATATTTTATTGCTTATCTGCTCGCCTATTTATAATTTTGTTTCAACAGTAATTGGTTTTCCTTTACGTTTACAACTCAGTAAAATTGCTGGTTATTTATTATCTTTTATAGTGAAAGATATTGTAGTAATTGGAAATATGCTTCGTATAGATGGTAATGATTTTGCAATTGATCAGGCTTGTGCCGGTTTGAATATGTTAACAGCTGCAGCAATTTTCACCTTATTATTAATTGAAGTAAATCGTAAAAAACTCCAAAAAGAAATTCCATTTTTTGCATACCTATTTTTGTATAGTTCGATGTTGATTTTCAATATTGTCAGTAATATTTTCAGGATATTTATTTTGACATTGTTCAAAGTATTTCCTGAAAATAACTGGCATGAATATATCGGAATTATTTGCTTCGTGTGTTACATTTTAGTGCCAATGTATTGGTTAATACCAAAAATATTTATTCGTTATGGTAAAGCAGTTGACACAAAAGTACATGAAATAAAACATCAATGGTTGATGTATATTTTGTTTATTGGAATCATCACTTTTGGATTTTATACTATCTTAAACATGAATTCTATCAAAGCATCATTACCTCAGAATGAAACTTTACACTATGCTGCTTTAACGAATTATGACACCATAACTGTTGAAAAAGAAGTAGTAAAATATAGCGATGACGAGCATTTGATCTACGTAAAACCAATGAAAGCATTTTATAGTTCAGAGCATAATCCGTTATTTTGCTGGACAGGTTCAGGATATTTAATGAAGGAATTTGAAGAACGCAAATTCAAAGATCACCTTATTTATTTTGGTAAAATGTATAAAGATAAAAATGAAATTTATACTGCTTGGTATTACACTGATGGCAATAAAATCACCAACTCACAATGGCAATGGCGATGGAATGCATTGAACGAAAAGAAAAAGTATTTCCTGATAAACATCAGTGCAAATAGTAATGATGAATTGAATGCTATTTTAAGTAAGATGATAATGTAAATATTAGTGTTAATACAACGCGTTACAATATCGTATGGACACATTGCATGTGTCTTTTATAACTAACGCATGCAATGTGTTACCTTAGGTTGGTTGTTTCCATTTCAAAATATTATTGTCAATATATTCTTCTATTCTAATTAATTCATCAAAATTTCGAATTACCCTATCATAAAATCTAGGTTGCCAAGCAAATTCAGAAACTCCAATTGATTGTATTTGTCTTGTACAACTTCATTTAAAACCTCTTACCATTGATGATAAATTATTTTTCTGCGGACCAAATACATTTTTATATACTAAATTGCTGTTTTCAGCGATCTTATTTTCATTTAACTGTTCATCAATAAAGATGATTGCATGAAAGTGATTCGGCATCAATACAAAACTACCAAGTGTAATATTTTTTCTCAGGTTAATAGTGTTTAACCATTCATAATAAACAATTTGTCCTACAGATGATAAGCATAAAATACCATTATTGATTTCACCAAAATACGGAAATCTATCTTTTGTATTAATTGTAATAAAATAAGAACCTTCTCTTGAATAATCGTAATTATTCCATCGTACACTTCTTCTTTGTTTTCTGTTTATCATATTTTATAACCAATTGTCGCTACTGCGTCGTATGGACACATGTACTTATTCTAACGAACGCATGCAATGCGTTTCTACTGCGTCGTATGGACACATTGCATGTGTCTTGTTCTCATAGACGCATGCAATGCGTCGCTACTACCAAGTAAACAACTTTCTTCTTCTTACTTCGTCCTTCAATAATTTTAATTCACGACCCATTTGTCCTGAAACGCTGGTATTTTCTTGCGCTCTGCGAATAAGATATGGTATCACATCTTTAACTGGTCCGTAAGGCATGTATTTGCTGGTATTGTAGCCAGCATCTGCTAAGTTAAAAGTAATATTATCACTCATACCATAAAGTTGTGAAAAGAAGACGTGCTTATGGTTATTCAACAATTGCTTTTTTTGCATGAGTTGTGTTGCAAGCAAAGTACTTTGTTCATTATGTGTTGCTACACAAACAGCTACATTTTCAATATTATTTATAGCAAATTTTAAGGCTTCGTTGTAATCATCATCTGTATTTTGCTTAGATGTTTGAATTGGATTTTCGTAATTTAATTTTCCTGCACGCTTCTCTTCTTTTTCCATGTATGCACCACGCACTAACTTCGCAGCATAAATAAAACCTGCATGTTTGGCACTATTTACTACATTTTTAAAAAACTGCAATCTGTCTTTTCTATAGAATTGTACCGTGTTATAAATGATAGGTTTTTCTTTATTAAACTTTGCCATCAGATCAAAAGTCAAGTCATCTAAAGGCTGCTGGATCCAGCTTTCTTCCGCATCTACAAACAAACTTACATTATTATCATAAGCCAATTGTGCCAATAAATAAATTCGCTCTTTTGATTTGACAAGAATCTCATTTTCTTCATCGCTCAACGTTTCTTCTATGTGCATTTTTTCCAAAATATGAAATGGAATCAAACCCGTAAATTTGGAACAAACAATATCTACTGCATCATTATCTTTCGCAAATAAAATAGCTTCTTTTATAGCATTAAATGTTCTGACAAAATCTTCTTCATTTTCTTTTCCTTCAACACCATAATCTAAAATACTTTGCACTTTGTACTTGTATAACTGATTGATTTTTTGTGTAGAATGTTGTAATGAATCGCCGCCGCAAAATGTAGCATATACTGTTGGTTTCATGCCAATAGCAACCGGCGTTTTGATGCCAAAACTCATTAACCTTGATGCAGCTCTTGTTCCAAAATTTACCAGCCAGCTTTGATTGATCAAACGAAAGATCTGGTAATCTCGAATGAGTTCATAATTGGGTTTATGAGCAAATGCTTTTTGTGTATTATCTAAATTAAGATTTGAGATTTGAGACATGAGATATAGAATCTTTGATTATAAATTTACCTGTTATTCTTTGCTGTTCCAAATTTGCCAACTTCGTTCGGCTTGCAAGTGTAACATTTCCAAACCATTTTTTGTTTGTGCATCAAGTAATTTTCCTTCTTTTAGAAATTGTGTTTCTTCAGGGTTGTACACTAAATCGTATAGCAAATGTTTACTTGTAATAAATTGATAAGGAATTTTTGGTGCATCATTTATGTTTGGATACATTCCAATCGGCGAACAATTAATGATTAATGTTGAATGATTAATTACTAATGAATCCAATTCATCATAAGAAATGGCATTTTCACTTTTACTTCTTGATACATATTGAAAATGAATTCCAAGTTTCTTTAACACATATTCTACAGCTTTAGATGCGCCACCTGTACCAAGTATTAATGCTGATGTATGATGTGGTTTCAGCAAAGGTTTTAAGCTTGTTTCAAAACCATAAGCATCGGTATTGAAACCAATCTTTTTACCATCAATAAATTTAATTGTGTTGACAGCACCAATATTTGCTGAGGTTTCATCGAGTTCATCTAAAAAGGGAATAATTGCTTGCTTATAAGGAATTGTTACATTTAAACCAACGAGATTTTTGGTAGCATTACACAACTCAAGAAAATCTTCTATTTTCTCTAAAGGAAAAATATCATACCTGCAATCTGTAATGTTTTCTTTTAAAAATTTCTCTGTAAAATATCCTTTTGAAAAAGAGTGTGATAATGGATAACCAATTAAACCGAATTGTTTCATGTGTTTATTTCACGCAAAGTTCGCAAAGAAATTAAGAACGCAAAGTTTTAGTTGTATTCAGCAAGGATATTGTTGATATTAATATTGTCTTTCAAGTCATCGCAGAAATCAAACAAAAGTTTGTGTTGTGCAAAATGATCTTCTAATAAATTACGTAAAATCAGCTCACCTTCTTTTATCTTATTTTCCATGAAAGCAATTGCACAAAGCGCAAATTGCAATTCTATGGTTGACTTACAAACTTCCATTCCTTTAGAGATGATCTCTGTTGCAGTAACTGTATCGCCATTAACAGCCATAATTTTACCAAGCACAAAATATGCTTCATACCTGTTCATGAAAATATCTATCGCTGTTTCGCAAGCATCAATAGAAACATCTGTTTCACCAATTTCCAAAGCAGCTTCAGCCATTGCCAAACAAAATTCGTATTGCTCTTTTTCCAACTCGCTTGCTTTCTGAAAAGACTTATATGCCTGTTCCCACAAACCTTCGTTTTTGTAGGTTTCGCCAATTCTGAAATACGCGTCAGACAATGATGGATTATCGTGAACGGCTTTACGATAACAGTATCTTGCCATCTTCATATCGCCTAATGCTTCATGGCATTTTCCTTGTAAGAAATAAATTTCATCATCAGCTTCAAAAGTATCTAACATATCTTTTATAACAGCTAAAGCCTTTTTATATTCTTCATGCTTAAAATGTAATTCAGCAATATCCTGATAAACAAAATCTGCGTCTTCATTAATAGCTAATACATATTCAAACGCATTGATGGCTTCTTCATATTCGTTAATTCCACGATAAGAACAAGCTAAATTGTACCATGCAAACTGATTGTAAGGATTGATGTCTATCAGTTGCTTATGAATCGGAATGCTTTCTTCGTATTTGTCTGTGATCTCAATACAATAGTTAAATCGATTTAAAGCTTCTTCATTATTCGGATCAACCTGCAAACATTTTACAAGGCAATTATACACTTCAAAATATTTTTCGCTGTCTTCGTATACATCACATAATTGAAGATAGATATCAGAATAGTCTTCCGTGTCTGCTGTTTTAAATAAATTTGCTAATATTTCAATGGCTTCCAGATAGCGAGATTGGAACGCCAATATTTCTGCTCTTAATAAGTAAATACCAAGTTCAGAGCTATCATAAATTTCCGCTTTTTCTAATATTTCTAATGAAATATCCAACTGCTTCATTTCGAAATATACCTGTGCTTTTTTAAGCAATAATAAAGATGAATATGGATATTGAAGTAAAGATTTTTCGGTTACTTCCAAAGCATTTTCAAACTGACCTTTTTCCTGATAATATTCTATAATAGATTCGTATGCTTCCTGATCGAAAAAAGGTGTATGATCATTTTTTACAGATTGTTCGTATTGTGCAACCAATTCGGAAACATCTACCTGGTCGTCGTTGTCGTTATCAAAATCGAAATTACTCATAGGCTATTCTATATCAAAGTTAATACTTAATATTGCAATACAATTTGATAGAAAAGTTAAATGTTATAAATGAAATCATCATCAATAGTTATTAACATTCTTGCATTACTTGTATATGTATCTGGTTTTGGTCAAGATTCTATTAGTATAAACAATAAAACTCAAAAAGAAGTTCACTTTAAAAGGCTTCACCAAGCACAACAAAAATACCTGCATTGGATTGATAAAAAAGACCGTGAATTTCCATTTGCCGTGCCTGCTGTAGGATACAATAAATACGATGGCGTGATGGTTGGTGCCGCATTTGTTAATTTAAAACAACAGGTGAAACACGTAGATTTTACTGCAAGCTTACTTTATGGAACGAAATCAAAAAAAGTTAATGGTACTGCAAATGTAGATTATTATTACAGACCTAAAAAAGGTATTGTTTCGTTAGTAAAACCAGGTGTTAAATTTCAATCGTTTACACAATCTATAAATGAAACCACAGGTAAAAGACTTAAATATTATGCTATTCATCCGGAAATTATTTTAACGATGAATCATAGAACGGAAAAGCTGGAAAAACTGGAACATCAGATAGCTTATACCAATCACATTATTTTACAAAATGATATTGCATTTAATTACGAAACAAACACTTATGATAAAGATACTTTAACAAGATATTATGTGAATGAATTAAAGTATACTTTTAAGAGAAAAGACGATAATTTTCCGGTTAGTGCTTCGCTTAGCATCGAGCAATCAAATAAGTTTGCAAAAATAAATTTCGAAGCCAATTCTTTCATTCGTTATCATTATAAAGATCACAAAACAGGTGTGCATTTCCGACTATTTGTTGGTGGATTTTTATGGAGAAAAATACAAAAACCAAATGCAGGTTATTCTTTAGCAGGTTTCAATTATAACTTAACAGGCACAACAGGACCAAATAATTACAAGTATGATGAATTCTTTGTAACACGTAATGAAAACGAAGGTTTTGGTGCAAACCAGATCAGCAGAAATGATGGATTTTTAAAAGTCGTTTCACCTTTGCAGTCGCCAAATATTGGGCAAAGTGGCAACTTTATCATTGCGTTCAACACCAAAATTGACTTTCCAATAAAATATGTTCCTCTCAAATTATTTTTCGATTTAGGTTATATGTCTGATAAAGTTGTGAATCCAAACACACCACCTGCTTTGAACCAATTTGCTTACGATTTTGGCTTTATGTATAGTTTTTTTGATGGAGGTTTTGAGATTTATTTTCCACTTGTTTATAGTAAAGAATATAGAACTTATTACAAATCCAACAATATTAAATTTGGACAACGTATAACTTTCCTGTTAGACTTACACAAACTGGAACTACATAAAAAGATTCGTGATATGAAATTTTAAAAAGAAAGGCTGAATGAGAATTCAGCCTTTTTATTAAATAGTTGGAGTACAAGTTTCTAGAATTTGTATGTTTCTAGACATTAATATTTCTTAACAGGCATAAAAGTATTTTATTATAATGGTTTCTTTTTTGACAAATGTCAAAAAAGAATTTTATGCCAATAATCTTGATATGAATCAACGTGCTATATTATAAACACCCAAGTTAATTATTTAAAACTATTTTCTTGAAATTGGAAAAGTCATACAATGCGGACCACCACGTGCACGCGATAATTCAGCAGATGGAATAGTTATAATCGTTTTATTCAAATCATCTAATGTCTTCTTCTCAGCTAATAAATTACTTGCCGAAACAACTGTAAAACCTAAATCTTTAAAAGCATTTAATGTCTTAATATTTCGTTCATAGCAATAAGCAACACCTGGTTTTATGGTTACAAAATTACAGCCATCTGTCCATTGTTCGCGTTGTGCAAACGGAGAAATTCCATTGCCGCAAGGAATAAATTTCATGTTTGGATAAATTGTTTTAATCAATTCTTTCATCGTTGGATGCAATACAGCACGTGCATTATTTTTAGCATAAGTGATGATGTCGACTTTATCATTTTTCTCAAACATCAACGGCGCAAAACCTACGCATGTTTCTTCATCAATGATCGTAAAAATCGTATCTAAGTGCATGCAATAACGTTCTGCAGGCAACTCAACAATTGTTATAAAATCTACGACATCATTTTCAAACAAGTAAGTCTTCAATTCGAAGATCGCATCTAATGATGTGCGTTCGCTTTCACCGATCAGCAAATGCTTAGGATGAACGAGCATAATATCACCACCTTCAATAGAAATACCTGAATCTTCTTCTAAGTTTTCATCAATACAGAAATCAAAAGTTTTATCTTGGAAAGAAGCAAATATCGGATGATATTTTACTATAAATTTCGTCAGAAAATTTTCTCTTCTTCTTGCATTTTTATTCGCTTTGCAAACCACCAAATAATCGTTGATCACACAACCAATATCACGCGTAAAAACTAAGTTAGGTAATGGTTTTATCACACTTTCATCTGTTTCCGGATGAACACCTGAAATTAAGGTTTGTGCTAAATATTCCGGTTCTATTTGCCTTAATAATTCTAATTTACCTAAGCTCAGATCTTCATTTTCATACACATATTCCAGCAATTCATTTCTTACATTTTCATCTTTTAAAATGTCCTTTAAAAGATCCTGAATATCGCATACATTTTCATCGCCTAAAAGCATGCGTAAGGTTTGCGTGAATTCGCGATGCTCTTCAATCATTCTTGGTAAAAAAACAATATCATCATATAATAATTCTTCTGCAATTTCCGGCGAAACATGCTCGATTCCATTATCGGGTTCGTGAACAATAACTTTGGTTAAGGTTTGTATTTCAGAATTAATCATAAAGTGATTTTATTAGTGATGATTTATTAGTAAAAATTTATTTACAATAACTCATATTGCAAAAATACAAAAAAGAAATTCCATATTGAAATCTACATTTTAAACTTACAAACCATTCTTACAGGTTGATGATCTGAGTATTCAAATCCGTTTGAAATTCCTTTTACTTCCAGTAATTCAATATTTGGCGAAAGCAAAAAGAAATCAATTACAGTTGTGTATGTTTTTCCCGTCTCATAAGGAAAGTCCACTTTCCTATTGGTTGGTGTATTTCCATCAAAAGCAAATGTCCAATCTTTATCTGCAAAATCTTTTGGAACCGGCATTTCTTCGTAGTCGCTATTCTCTTTTAAAGGTTTATAACCTGGTGGAATCTGGTTCCAATCACCACCAACAACTACATAATTTCCTTTAGCATATTCGTCAACAATATACTTTTTAAAATAAGCCATTTCCTGCTTTTTTAAGGAACCACCATCATAAGCAGAGTTATGTGTATTTATTACTACTAATTGCTTTCCATTTTTTAAGTTAAAATGATGTTTTACAAAACATCTGTCTAAGAAAAACAAACTTTTTGGCCAGGAAAAATTACTCGGAAAAGCATATTTTACAGGTGTTCCAACGTCCTGATATTTATAAAAAGTACCAACGCCACCAAGTGTTTTTCCCATCGGTTCTAAAAAAGGAATTGGCACATATTTTACATCATAATTTTTACCAAAAACAGCTTTAAAATCACCTAAAGTTTCAAATGCTTTTTGAAACTGATTGATATGATAACTACGTTTTGAATCCTTATCAATTTCCTGAATATTGATAAAATCGGCATCATCTTTCCATTTGCTGATTGTCTCTATAAAACCTTTGAAATTCTTTTCAGATAATGCTTTTGTTGGTCGCACCATTTTTCCACCATCATAAAAGAAATCAGATTCTTTTCCTAAGCCACAATAACCAATATTCCAATCATAAAAAACCAAAGTATCCTTATTAATAGTTGGTAAAGTCGCTTTTGGAATCAGAACCTCAGCCTCTTCTTCAGGGTTGGGTTTGTAATCGGTAAATTGCGCATACAAAATAGCAGCAATTACATACACACCAAATAAAATTCCTGCGCCAAGAATAATTTTTATAATTAATATCATCGTTTTTTTCATCTTATTGCTTTGTAAATGACTTTAAGAAAGTTAAATTTAGCTTTATTTTCTAATAATAAAACATGCACATGAAAAATACAATTTTGAGTTGGAAGTCGAATGATGGTTTAGAGATCTTTGGTCAGAAATGGGAAAATGAAACAGCTGCACCAAAAGCAGTAATATGTTTGGTACATGGTTTTGGCGAACACAGTTCGAGATACGATCATGTTGCACAGTTTTTTACAGATAATAATTATGCAGTAATTGCTTACGACCATCGTGGTCATGGTCGTTCCGGTGGAAAGAAAGGTCATTTTGTTTCTTATGATGAATTTATGAATGACGTTGAAAATCTTTTAAAGCAAGCTGATGCAAACTTTCCAAATCTTCCTAAGCTATTATATGGACATAGTATGGGTGGCAATGTAGTAGCAAATTATGCTATTAGAAGTCAGCCAAAAATTGCAGGCATTATTTTATCATCGCCATTTTTTGATACTGCATTTCAGCCACCGGCAATAAAGTTAGCAGCCGGCAGATTGATGCGAAACTTGATTCCGGGATTTTCGTTGCCATCTGGTTTAGATGTAAATAATATTTCGAGAGACAAAGAAGTTGTGAAAAAATACAGCGAAGATCCTTTGGTTTTTGACAGTATTTCATCTAAAATGGGTATTGAACTCTTAGAATTTGGTCAGGAAGCTATAAAAAATGCTGTTTCAATAAAAATACCTGTATTAATTTTTCATGGAACTGCTGATAAATTGACTTCATTTGATTCCACAACACAGTTTGTTGCGAACTCAGGAAGCAATGTAACCTTTATTCCATATGAAGGTTTATACCACGAATGCCACAACGAGCCGGAAAAGGCACTTGTATTGGAAAATATTTTAAAATGGAGCAATAATTTGCTTGCATAAATGTACTTTGTTAAGATTTTATTACTACTTTTGTTATACTATAGTTCTTTTTAAGTTTTCTTTTGCAATATTTTATAATGTTCATTTGATCGGATTTTAAAAAGCATAATAGGTTTTCTTAATTTAATAAATAAAAAAAAATGAACATTTTTGTTGCAAACATTGAAAGAAAAGTAACTGATGAGCAGTTACAAGATTTATTCTCTCAACACGGAGAAATCGCATCTTTAAAATTAATCAGAGACAGAGACACAGGCGTTAGCAAAGGCTATGCATTTGTGGAAATGACAAATGATGACGAAGCTCAAAGAGCTATCGACGCATTAAACCAATTTGAATTAGAAGGCAGAGCATTAGCAGTAAACGAAGCTCGTCCTAAAACAGAATACAAGAAATCATCTGGCGGCGGAAGCGGCGGCGGTGGCTACAAATCTGGCGGCAGCGGCGGATACAAAGGTGGCAACGGCGGTGGCGGTGGCTACAACAAAG
>Ga0247804_10000207_pt1 | contig 27061 bp, 24 predicted proteins | sample UWRJL029104C1_FD_181142 | JGI IMG/M metagenome (GOLD analysis project Ga0247804, IMG submission 181142) | Plant litter microbial communities from Arlington Agricultural Research Station in Wisconsin, United States - UWRJ-L029-104C-1 | ecosystem: Environmental > Terrestrial > Plant litter >... | reverse complement strand
AGCACCACCGTATCGCCATTTTGCAATTGATTACCATTGCTGTCTTTGTGCAACTCCACTTCGCTGCTATTCTCATGGTCACCGCTCGCTTTTGCCCAAGCCATGGTTTCTTCATCAAAATACAGCATTTCTAAAGCATCGCTTGCCCATAATTCAGAACTTAAGCGACTCAGCATTCGCCAGGAAACTACCTGAACAGCAGGCACTTCGCTCCACATGCTTTCCAACAGACATTTCCAGTGTTCGCTGTTCAGTGGCTCTTTCCTGTTTAGTTGCGCACTGCACGTATCGCATACCAATAAGCTGTCTTTTGCTCTTTGCTGCGGATTCGGTGGTACATCGTACACACTTAAATTTTCGGAAGCTGAGCAAAGCTCGCATTGCTTATTACTTCGTGCCTGTAATTCTTGTTCTAAAGTCATTCGTTGATTATTGCTGCAAAAGTAATGATTTTTTTCCGGTGTCAACCTGAGTTTATTGAAGGATCAGCTGCTTAGATAGCTCAGCCTGATAAATACATTCAAGTACATATCAAGGAACAAACTATTGTTTCAATATCGCCTTTATTTTTCCAACAATAGAATCTGCATAAAAAGTTGGCGCGCAGATATGGCATTCCTTTACTTCGTAAAATTCTTTAGGCACATTAGCATGTTCGTATATTTTCTTACCCATAAAAAATGGTATCGTCTTATCTTCTGTACTATGTATCACCAATAATGGCTTATGAAAATTTTGGATAGATTTTGTTGCGCTATAACCTTGCTTCACAAATATTTTTCCTAAAACAGGAACCATATGCGCAGCTATATCTTTGTGCGAAGAAAAAGCACCTTCCATTACCAAACCTTTTATATCAGCTTGTCGTTGTGCTGCTACCACCGCAGATAAATGTCCGCCGAGCGATTGTCCATACAGCAGCAATTGTGTATTTGTAATTTCCGAACGTGTCTTTAAGTAATCAAGTGCCGACAAAGCATCTGTTAAAACATTGTTTCTGCTGGCTTTTCCTTCAGAAAAACCAAAGCCGCTGTAATCGAACATAAATACCTGTAAGCCTTTTTCAACCAAAGGAGAAATAGCTTTGAACTGACTTAACAAGCAGCCTGCATTTCCATGAAAGTGTAGTAATGTGATGGTAGGTGTTACGTTCTTTGGTTTCAATAGCCAGCCATTTAATAAATTGCCATTGCTGCTTTTAAACACCACACTTTCTATGGTGTAATCAAAAGCAATGGTATCGGTTGCATTTTTAATAAAAGTTGGTTGATGATTATTTCCTGAAAATAAAACCTGTACTGAATCTTCCGTAGTGCGCAATGTTAGTTGAGTAGTTGCAGCAGGAATTTTTGTTGGTTGGAGAAATAATTTATTAAAGGCACACGAAGAAAAGAGGAGCGAGGCAATCAGAAAGAAGTACGTTGATTTAATTTTCATTCCACAAGATAAATATTTGCACGTTATATCTTAAGTAAACAGCAAAGTAGTCAGCACACGCTGTTAAAACAAAACGTCGAAGAGGATAACCTCTTCGACGTTGCTGAGTGTAATAATAACATAGTTATGTACAACAAAACCGCCAAACCATCTGTTGTTTGATGTATAACTACATCACTATGCAAACTGCTAAACAACTGACTACTCATAAACCTATATCACCGGAGCTGCTGCGCAAGATGGATGCCTACTGGCGCGCGGCAAATTACCTTTCCGTCGGGCAGATATATCTCTACGACAATCCATTGCTGAAAGAACCATTGACCATTAAACACATCAAGCCTAGACTCTTAGGACATTGGGGCACAACACCGGGTTTAAATTTTCTGTATGTGCATCTCAACCGCATTATAAAGGAATACGATCTCAATATGATATACATTACAGGACCCGGTCATGGTGGTCCTGGTTTGGTAGCCAACACATATCTCGAAGGCAGCTACAGCGAACTTTATCCTGACATCAGCGAAGATGAGCAAGGCATGAAGAAACTGTTTAAGCAGTTCTCTTTTCCGGGTGGCATTCCGAGTCACGTAGCACCCGAAACACCGGGTTCCATTCATGAAGGCGGCGAGTTGGGTTATGCCTTGGTGCATGCCTTTGGTGCAGTCTTCGATAATCCTGATCTGATAGCTGCCTGCATAATTGGTGATGGCGAAGCAGAAACAGGCGCACTTGCAGCGAGCTGGCATTCCAACAAATTCTTAAATCCTGTGCATGATGGTGCGGTGCTGCCGATTCTACATTTAAATGGTTATAAAATTGCTAATCCAACAGTGCTGGCTCGCATACCAAAAGAAGAACTGGAACAATTGTTTATAGGTTATGGCTACCAACCTTATTTTGTAGAAGGCGAAGAGCCTGAACAAGTGCATGCTGCTTTAGCAGAAACATTAAATATTGTCATTCCTAAAATAAAACAAATACAACATGATGCGCGCGCGAACGGTTATACCAAAAGACCTCAATGGCCAATGATCATCTTCCGCACACCTAAGGGCTGGACAGGTCCGAAAGTAGTAGATGGTATTAAAATAGAAAACACCTGGCGTTCGCATCAAGTGCCGCTTTCAGAATTGTCTACCAAACCTGAGCATATTACTTTATTGGAAGAATGGATGAAGAGTTATAAGCCTGAAGAATTATTTGATGAACAGGGAAAGCTGATTGCAGAATTGGCAGAGCTTGCACCAAAAGGCACGAAGCGCATGGGTACGAATCCACATACAAACGGTGGTTTATTATTACAGGATCTTACTTTACCGGATTTTAAAAAGTATGCTTTGAAAATAGATAAACCGGGAACCGTTACGGCTGAGTCGACTACCATTATGGGTGCTTTTCTGCGTGATGTGATGAAGCTAAATTGGGACAAGCGAAACTTTAGATTGTTTGGTCCTGATGAAACGTCTTCTAATCGTTTGAGTAAGGTTTTTGATATTACCGGTAGAACTTCCACCGCAGAAATACTGGAAAGCGATGACCATATTTCACCTGATGGTCGTGTAATGGAAGTGCTGAGTGAACACTTGTGTCAAGGTTGGCTTGAAGGTTATTTATTGACAGGAAGGCATGGTTTGTTCTCTTGTTACGAAGCGTTTATTCATATCATAGATTCCATGTTTAACCAACATGCAAAGTGGTTAAAGGTTTGTAACGATATTCCTTGGCGTGAACCCATCGCTTCGTTGAATTACCTGCTGACATCGCACGTGTGGCGACAAGACCACAACGGCAACAGCCACCAGGATCCTGGTTTTTTAGATCTTGTAGCCAATAAGACTTCTGATATTGTTCGTATTTATTTACCACCTGATGCGAATACTTTATTATCGGTGACAGATCATTGTCTTAGCAGTAAAAATTATGTGAACGTAATTGTGGCAGGCAAGCAGCCTGAATTACAATGGCTGGATATTGATGCTGCTATTACACATTGTACGGATGGTGCAGGCATTTGGCATTGGGCAAGTAATGATAACGGCGATGAGCCTGATGTAGTATTGGCGTGTGCCGGTGATGTGCCGACGATGGAAATAATTGCTGCTGCTGACTTGCTGCGTGAGCATTTGCCTGATGTAAAAGTGCGTGTAGTAAATGTGGTTGACCTGATGGCGTTACAGCCTAAAAGCGAGCATCCGCATGGATTAAGCGATGAAGATTTTGATGCTATGTTTACCAAAGATAAGCCTGTAATTTTCGGATTTCATGGTTATGCGCTGCTGATACATAAGCTGACTTACAGAAGAACGAATCATCATAATATTCATGTGCGTGGCTATAAAGGTGAAGGTACTACGACAACGCCTTTTGATATGGTGGTGCTGAATGATTTGGACAGATACCACTTAGTGATAGATGTGATAGAGCGTGTGCCCAGATTGGCAGCAAAAGCCGCTGCTGTGAAGCAGTTGTTATTTGATAAACGCGCGGAACATAAAGCATATATTGAAGAATATGGTGAAGATATGCCCGAAGTGAGAGATTGGAAATGGAGAGGATTGTAACCTTTACCGGAATGTCATACCTGAAGGTCGAAGAGGTTTTAAACCTCTTCGACCTTCAGGGTCTGCGTAGCTATTTGTGTCTTTCGATCGTTCTGATCGCTTTCTTAACTTCTTTTTCCGGATTGCTTGGTGATACTAATTCCACCACAGGATTAATCACCTTTTTAATAATTAAACCTGCAACTGCGCGTCCGACTGTAGCTTTAGGTTTTGCTTTTGCTTCTTTATTTTCTTCCTGCTTAACAGGAGATAGTTTCTTATCACTCGTCTTTAAAACTTTAGGAGTTGTATTTTTCTTTGACATGGTAAATAATTTAAACGTTTTTAATGATTCAAATATCTACACATTATGAGAAATGTTGTTATAAAATTTTTGAGATTTATTGCATGATAGCAATATGTTTTTAAGAACGTAAATTAGATAACTGTGTCAGCAATACCTTTTCCTGTTCGCTGAGTTGTGTAGGTAGTTTAATGTTGTAAGTGATATAAAGATCACCGAAGCTGCCTTCTTTTTTATAAACAGGAAAGCCTTTGCCTTTCAGTTTTACTTTGGTGCCGTTCTGCGTTTCAGGCTTTACTTTTAAAGTTACGCTGCCGTCAAAAGTTTCTACATTAATGTTGCCGCCTAAGAGTGCGGTATACAGGTCGAGATCAACTGTTGTAAACAGGTTGTCTTTTTCAAGCTTAAATTTTGTGTTGTTCTCAATGATAAATTTAATAATGAGGTCGCCTTTAGGTGCGCCATTACTGCCTTCGCCGCCATGACCGATCAATCTTAATTCTTGTCCGTTCTTAATACCTGCTGGAATTGTAAAACGTACATTCTTACCATTGACCGTAATTGTCTTTTTATGTGTTGTAAATGCTTCTTTTATCTCTATATGTAACTCAGCAGTCAGGTCTTGTCCTTTGTAAGCAGCTTGTCCGCGACCACCGCGCGAAGCGCCACTACCAAACATAGATTCGAAGAAATCAGAAAAATCACTATCGCCATAACCACCGGAATAGCTTTGCTGATATGCACCACCACGACTTTGATTCTGCTGATTATAACGCTGCTGTTTGTCGAGCTCATCGGCATGTTTCCAATCTTTGCCATACTTGTCATACTTCTTGCGGTTCTCAGGATTGCTTAATACTTCGTTGGCTTCGTTCACTTCCTTAAATTTCTTTATAGCTTCGTTATCGTTTGGATTTACATCAGGATGATATTTGCGTGCCAGCTTTCTGAATGCTTTTTTTACTTCGTCTTCATTTGCCGATTTATCAATTCCTAATACTTTGTAATAATCTATGTAAGCCATGAAATTTTCTTGTTTATCATTTGTAAGTTAACAAAATACATTTAAATATTGTTGATTCGCTATAACACCTGTTTTTAAAGGAGTAAATTAATTTTTTCTTTTTTAGTTTTGCAGTAAAACTATCTCATGAGCGAACAACAGTCTAACAATCCGCTGCATGGCATTACACTCGAAAAAATGCTTTGGTATTTATATAATTACTATGGTTGGGAAGGCTTGTATAAGCAAGTGCCTGCCAATTGCTTTAAGAATGAGCCGTCGATAAAATCGAGCTTAACTTTTTTGCGTAAAACAACTTGGGCAAGAGAAAGACTTGAAACGGTGTTTATTTATATTACAAGAAATGGCGTGAATGAAAAACTGTTTGAGAAAACGGAATGAAGCTTATTGCTGTGATAATAATTTTTCAATTTGTCTTCTGTGGCGTAGTATATGAACGATAGCATGTTCCATTAATTGGTCAATATCATAGTTCTGACCCCAAGTGGTGTGTATCATTGTTTTGTATAGTTTTGACTGAGATAGTTTCCATTTATTACTGAGTGTTGCTTCTGTATATTTTAGTAAGTGGTCGAGTTCTGTGGAAGCTGCTTCAGAAGTAAGAAGCTGATAATCAGTTTTGCGTTCGGTAAAATCTTCCTTAAAGTATTTACGAATATAGTTCGCATATCCATAACCTGATCTTACGACGTGGTTCGTAATAGTTTGTACAGACCTGCAATCATTATCTTTCGTCTGCGCATCTAAGATGCGTGTAAAGGTTGCTGTATCTATGGTTTGCAATAAATTTTTAAGCTCTTCAATGGCACGTTCGTATTCGTCCATTAATGCTCCTAATGCTCCGTTTCTGAATTGTTTGTTCATGGTATTGAATACTAAAATAAGTTTTTAAAGAGATTGGTGCAAGATTAATTTATTTAGATAGAGGAATACATACATAACTACACAAACAGCATACTTGTTTATAGGTATAAAACACGCCTAATCTATTCATAATAAATGAGTTGAAAGCACTTTTTGTAGGTGTTAGTGTTCTCATTGCAGGTGTGAGTGTTCTCCTTGCAGCCGCGAGTGTTCTCGTTGCAGGTGCGAGTGTTCTCGTTGCAGTCGCTAGTGTTCTCGTTGCAGTCGTGAGTGTTCTCCTTGCAGGTGCGAGTGTTCTCGTTGCAGTCGCGAGTGTGCTCATTGCAGGTGCGAGTGTTCTCCTTGCAGGTGCGAGTGTTCTCGTTGCAGGTGTGAGTGTTCTCGTTGCAGGTGTGAGTGTTCTTGTTGCAGGTGCGAGTGTGCTCGTTGCAGAAAGGGTCTTTTCAGGTCTATTCAATAAACTGGGTCAAAAAATAATTTATTAAGGCATTATTGAAGAATATTGTTTTTAAAAACTCCAGCTGTCAGGCTGAGTTTATCGAAGCCATTTAGTTTGTAGACCTTCGATAAACTCAGGATGACATGGACTGTAGGAATCGCTAAGATTTATAATTTATATTGAAACAACATGTTGCAATTAAAGTTATCATATACTAAAGTTCCAAACTTTATTTACAATGCGGCGAAGTCGGAGACGTTTGGTGAGCTGTGCGGACAATGCTTCGCTTATCTAAGTAAAATAATTAAAGTTCCAGTTTAGTTTAAATTCATTATCATTTTCAAGCCTTGTTATTTTTTCAATTAATGGCCAACGATGCTCAGCACCAACTAGAAATAAAGCCCTATCATATTTTTTGAGGTAACAATAGTTGTAAATATTTTTAATCATTTCGTTTTCACGTTCATCATTAAATTCCTTCCAATCATTATATCTATTTGTTAATGTTTTATGATTGATGTTTTTCACTAATTCACTTTCCAAAAAAGATTTGCGTTCCAATAATTTTTTACATTGTTGACTGTTTAGATATGGAAAACCAGATTGAGCAGGTTGATAATTCCATTCTATACCTAAATCTTTATATTCCAAACTATGATATATGAATATGTTAGACATAAAATTAAAATCGTTAAAAAAAACTTCCTGTGTTATATCATCTCTGTCCATGTCCACAGGAAAATGGTCTATAGAATTTTTTTGTAAGTATTTTTTTATCGTTTTGGTTTCTAAAGAATAACTATTAAAATCTTCATAAAGAGCAGCAAATTTATTTGGCGGAACTTCCTCGAAAATTACATCTGGTGAAATTCGTTCAATGATATCATATAATTCATTTGAATTACAGATGCCCTTTTCATAATGCCCTGTAGCTATTAGTGTTATCATACAAATTAAAGTTACAAACTTTATTTACAATGCGGCGAAGTCGGAGACGTTTGGTGAGCTGTGCGGACAATGCTTCGCTGAGCATGGTTTAATATGTATCGTTGTAAAATGCCCAATTTAATTTTAAATTTTCTTTCGATTCGTATTCATTAATTTTTTTTATTATTGATTTTTGATGTTCCGCTCCAATCCAAAATAAGCCATTACTATAATTGGATAGATCTTTATAATTGTAGATATTTTTTATCATTTCATTTTCACGATTTTCTTGATTATCGATCCATTTTTTGTATCTGTGAGATAATTCAATATTATTAATCTCATTTAATACTTTCTCAACCCAAAATCTTTTTAATTCTAATATGGAAGTGCACAGGTCGCTATTAAGATATTTGAATCCCATTTCTTCAGCGAGGTCTATATGCATTGACCAAAGCATACTATGATAAGGATTAACTTGATCAATTGCTTTATAAATTGGATTGAAATATTCTTGTTTTATTACGGACAGGTCATATCTATCAACTGGAATATGCATGATTTTATTTTGCCGTAAATACAGATTGATAGCATTGGTTTCAAGTGTGTTTAAACTAAATTTTTTATAATATTCATCAAATAAATCAATATGAAGCTCTTCAAAAATTATATCAGGTTTAATTTGTTCAATGATTTTATATAACTCGTTTGAGTTACACATTCCATTATCATTATGACTTGTTGCAATTAATGTTATCATACAATATAAAGTTACAAACTTTATTTAAAATACGGCGAAGTCGGAGACGTTCGCCGAGCTTGCGGACAATGGTTCGCTTAGCAAGGTGTTTTTATTATAATTTTTATTATCTTTAATTAATGAGAACTATAATATATTACAAAAGAGATGCAAAGTTCGAACCAGGACCAGCAAGTGAAGGAGTTGGCGAAGATTACTACATCCAAATTCCTATTGTAAACAACACAGTTAATGTTGTTGATACATTAAAAGCTGTCGGTTACAATGTATCTGATTCAGGGGAGCCTGCTTTAACTGGCAATTTGAATACACCATTACAAAACGTCACAGGAATTTCAATTTTAGATTCTTACGGAAAGTATATTATTGCTAATGGTGAAAATGTATATGACCTACTAAACGAGTTAGCAAAGCAACTTCCTAAACCCGACTAATGATGGCAAAAAAAAATAAAAATCCAGCAGAAAACACATTTGATTTGGTCCGTGCAATGATGACATTAGATAAAATAAATTTGGATTTAGCAGGTATATTTTATGTCAATGCTATTTTGCAATTCGATGAAGGGAAAAAGCATTTTGATAAGCTTACTATTGAAATGGACAAATACAATAAAAAACGTTTGGAACGTGCAAAAAAATATGATGTTTTATCGGAAAAATTTTATGTATTTCAAGTTCATAAATTAAGAAATATAGAAATATTTTATGAGCCTGTTGTTCGTCATTTTACTACTTGTAAAATCCTATTAGCATGCTCTGCAGAAACTTTTATTAATGAAGTTGCTTCAGTTAAATTAACTGGAAGACATTTGATTGAATTTGATAAGCTTTCATTATTAGGCAAATGGATTTTTATACAAGATATTTATAAATTAAAGAAAAAAATAACAATAGATAAAAACCCACTCCAAGGCTTTGCTAACCTAATAGTCGAGCGCAATAAATTGGTGCATTTTAAAGGTTTGAATAAAGTGATAAGTCCCTATGAGATACCTGATTTCTTAGTAACATTGAGCTTAACACCTACAACAACTCAACTAAATATTGACGCAGTAAAAAATTTAATACAAGAATTTAGTTTAAATTGGACAGGTAGTTATGGGCCACATTGGCTTAATACTAATTCTTCAAAATACAGAAATCCTTGTTTTTATTTAGGAAATCGTGAAACTCCACGAACTTTATATTCGGACAAACATGATAAGAATATGTTCTCTTAAAATGAAATTGATTTTGTAATAACTTCTCCGCCCTCGACAGGTGTTATCACCTGTTCGCAAATTATTTGAAGTCAAGGGCTTTATAGTTTAATTATCTAAGTTGGCTAAATATTATATTGAGTCATCAATCTGTTAAACTATTTAATTGTAAAAATTATTTTGTTTAACTCAAAATAAGCTTTATCAGAATGTATCGAAAATAGGTTTGGATGCTTAACAATATCTATGTATCAACAGAGACACAAACTTATCTCTGTTGGTTGTTCAAGCATATTTTCTAAATTTTATCTAATGGTTGGTGTCCTCACCAACCATATTTCTATGAAAGTTATTGGTTGGTGAGACACCAACCGATAGAACAAAAGTTCGCATCAGCGTCGAAGAGGGTTTAAACCTCTTCGACGCTGAACCTCTACTTATTAAATATTTACTTTCCGTCCAATCGTAATCACCTTAGCGCCATTATACGAATGATACTCGCCTCTGTACATGGCATCTGCTCCAACAGGACCGACGTTGAATGTACCTAAGGAAACGGCTCTTGTTAGATAATAATATTTTTGAATGCTTGGTCTAGCGGTAACAATTAAATTCATGCGGTCGTCGCGCACGTCTTTGTAATCAGGCTGTGATGCTGTTTTGATCCAATCTATCTGTGGTATTTCGGTAAGCCTTGCGTTCTCAATTTCAAAACCTGCAGGTAATAAATCGGTGATGGCTACGTTCGGAATATCCATGCCGTTGGTGCTTCTGATAGCAATTTCTACCACTACTAAATCATTTTGATTGAATGTATTGTTATAAACCGCACCATCGCGGTTCTTGTAAGTTCTGCGCACTTCGAGGAAGTTATCTTCTTCCTGGTTGCTACCGGTTGTCGGTATGCCTTCCATTTCCCAGAAATAGTAGAGCTTACCTGTGCCTGTAGTGGTAATGTTTACAGCATTGTTCGCAATTAACTTATTTGAAATTACCAGTTCTTTTTTACCATCATATGTGCCAATTGTTTTTCCATTAGATGTAATAGTGGCACTGATGCTTCCTTTGTTAGCGGTGCGTGCAATTTTACCCATCGCTAAAAATCCAAATACATTTTCCTGTGTATTCAAATATGGTTTGTTTACCAAGCCTTGCGCTACTTGCTTTGCCATGTAATTGATCTGTGTGTTTTGCGGATCGCTTTCCAGCAAAGTATTTAAGACCAATGCCATGTCGCGGAAATCGGAATAGAAATTGCCTGCAAATGCCGGTTCTGTCTTTTCGCTTACGTATCCTTTCGGTAGCATTTGGTAGAATTTCTTTTTATCGCCTGTTAATGCAAACGCGGAAGCAATTAAATACCTGCCGCTTTGTGTGAGCAATTCAGGATTTGATTTGTAGTAATTGAGTGTAGATGTTTTCGCTTCATCTGCCAATGCCAATACATACAAGCTGTAAGGCACTTCGCTTTTTATGACTTCTTTCTTGCTGCCATCTGCATAATACATGAATTCCAATTCTTTTGTTTTTAAACGAGAGCTCATGTAGCCAAACATTTTACTTAATGTATTTTGATTTACATTATAACCTGCTTTCTGCGCTTCGATCAAAAAGTGTGCAGCATAAATAGTGCCCCACCAGGATTCGTAGCCGCCGCCTTGCCAGTAAGATAAGGCGCCGTTGGACAATTGCATGGATTGTAATTTATCTATAGCTGCCTGTACATTGTTGACCGCATTTTTATTATTGGCAGATGCACCGTTTAAGTTCTTTGCTAAATCGCTGTAATATAATTGTGGAAATGCTGTGGAGATAGTCTGCTCTACACAACCATAAGGATAGTTGACCAAATAGCTTAAGCTTTTACTAAATTGTACTAATGGCGAGTTGCTTACAATCAGTTTTTTAGAAGAAGACAATAAAGGCGAACTCGTGTTGAATGTAATCGTATTTTTATTGCCGCCGGAAATAGTTCCTGTTCCTGAAAACTTTTGGAATGTAGCGTTTGGTCGTGCGGTGATGTAAGTTGTGTCTGTAAACTTCTCGTTCATTGCAGTTACAGTAATGATAACTTTTCCTTCGCCTGTTATGTTTTTAGTGATGATACCGAAGTCTAATTGGCGTTCGCTGTTCGCATCTATTTCTGTATTTACAGAACCATTTATTTTGTTTTGCAAAACACCTGATGATTGTACGGTTACCACTGCCTGCGTTTTTGTTTTGGTTGTATTACTGATGGTTACAGGTACTGTTATTTCATCCATTGGTGAAACAAAACGTGGTATGCCTGCGCTGATGACAATCGGATCCGCTACTTTGATATTTTTATCTGCTGCTCCGAATTTCTTTCCTTCATAAGCAACTGCCATTACACGAAGGCTACCTGAAAATTGTGGTATATCGAAAGTGAATTCTGCATTTCCAAAAGTATTTGTATGTATGATACCGCTCCAGACAGACACAAGTTTCACGCGTTTGTTTGTTAATGGATTGACACGTTTTGATATATCATCGAAGCCGCCACCAAGCGATGTTACTTCAGGAAATAAATAAGGATAGATGTTGTACATATCTACTTCTAAAGCACGTTTTGCATAAAAGTAATTGTATGGATTCGGTGACTTCTGGTCTTTCAGTGCAAGAATACCTTCGTCTACGACAGCAATCGTCATTTCTGTATTTGCTTTCGATTTTATTTTAATGGTTTGCCTTGTCTTACTGCGTGTTTCTGTAACACATTGTATTTCTATCGGAATTTTATTGTCAGGATTATCTACCAAAACAGGAGCGAAGCCATATGCTACGGTTAATGGCATTCCGTCATTTACATTCGGTTTTATCAAGGTTGCAGAAATATACACATTAGGTACGTGCTTGTCTTCCAGTTTGATATTAAAGGATGCAGTTTTATTATCAGATTCTAGATAGAAATGATCTAATACTTTATCACGTTCTACTGTCACTAAAACTTTTCCATCGAATGGCAACTTTAGTAAAACCTTAGCTTTGTCGCCGGTAAGATATTTGTCCTTATCGAGAGTGATGTCGATCTTACCTTCATTGTTTACTTCAAAAGAGGAAGCATACGTATCGCCATAACCATATGCATAGAAATAGTATGATACATAGCTTTCGCTGTTTGGTGCGGAAATTCTGAACTCATAATCGCCGCTTTCTTTTGCTGTGAATGGATAATGCGAAGTAGAACCAACAACATTTATATTTTTATTGTCGATAATTTCCTGCTTTTGCTGCGACACATATTTTAACTGTCCACCTGATTTTTGTAAGATGGTTTCCCATTTTCTGCGAATGACTTTTACGTTGGCAGTCTGCGAATTATAAGGAATACCTTTTTTATTAACAGCAATAATTGGAATCTTGATTTTTTGATTGGTATTGAAGAAATCGTTGTCAGTCTTCACACCAAAGAAGACATCTTGTGTATATACATCAAATGTTTTTACACGATTAACAGGTCTTCCTGTTTCATCAAATACAGTTGCAAGTATTCTTCCTTTTAATAAACCTGTTTCGTTGTATTCTGCAGGTATATCAAACGATTCGAAGCCGTTGCCGTTTCCATCTGTAATGCCATTTCTTACTGTTGTGTAATATTGTGCAGCTTTGCTTACGTTGAAATTATAGTCTGCAAATTCCTTAGCTGAAAAAGTGTTTTTTTCCAAAGAGAAATTCACTTCATAATTCCTGTTGGCTGCAGGTGGTCCGAAGTAGTTGGTAGCATTGAAAGTAGCACCTACTTTATCTAAAGGTTTGTAATCTTCACGATCTGTTTTTAAATCTACTTTTATTCGGTCAGGCATAAATTCTTCTACCATGATGTTTTTAGACGACAACAAAATATCGTTGCCTGTTAATACCTGGAAAGTATAAACACCGGTTACAGAACTTGCAGATAATGGAATAGAAGTTTCGAACGCGCCTTGTGTGTTCAGTACATTTTTATAGGTTTGCATTTCTTTGCCAGATGGCAGCAAAACCCTTGCTTTTACAGGCATTTCACCAGGTAAGTTCCATTCGTTGGTTCTTACGATCGTATTTAAATGTATCACTTCGCCTGGTCTGTAGATGTCGCGTTCTGCATAAATATATGCATCATAATTGGCTGCATTTAAACGTTTGCCACCAACATCAAAACGCGTATTGTCTACCAGAGTACTGTAATATAATACGTAGTTGAAATCGCTGTCTTTAGTGGTTGCCGTAATCATACCAACTTTAAAATCTTTATATGCATCAGGCATTTCGAAAGTAGCGTAACCGTCTTTGTCGGTTTTTACTTTGCCTAATTCCTGATTGCTTTTGCTGATAATGGTGATGTCAACATCTTTTAAAGCTTCTGTATTTAAAATCGAATTGGCGAATACGTGCACTGCATTTTTGTCTTGCTTAACGATCAGTCCGATATCGGATAATGAAATAATTTTAGAATCCTGTAACCATATACGATCATTGTCTTCTACTTTCACCACATAAATTCCTTTAAACTCTTTGAGCTTGTCTGTAAAATCAATGTTTAATAATTTTGCATGACCGTAATCTTTCAGGTCGTTTGTTTTATAGTTTTTTTCAAAGATCACTTCACCTACATCTTCTGTGTTGTAGTATTGATAGTCGTGATAGGTATAATTGTCTGTTGCTTTGTCGTATTCATCTTCGTAACCATAATCGTATCCTTTGCTCTTAAACGCATAAATATTATTTTGAAAAATTTTGTAAATGGTCACTTTTACTTTGTCGGTTTTAGCCAAGGTGATAGATACATTGTGGCTGCCTTTTGCACCTAAGTATTCAGCTTTTGCATTGTTGAATTTTATCTGCGGCGCAATTTCACCGAACGATACATCTTCCGAAAAATCATCACTCATCTTACCACCGAAGATGCCGATCACTTCTTCCGTTACATTGATCTCATAATTTTGTTCAGGTGAAAATTCCTCGCTGGTGATGGTAATTCCTTTATCATCTGCTGTTGCATTAAAGTTGGTAAGAGCTGGTTCGATATTGATAGATTCTTTTAACTTGTTTTCTGATACAGGCTGTGAAGTGGCAATAAATACAGAGCCTGACACACCATTGTGTACTGTTTCAACTTCACGCAATTCAAGTTTTTTTACAGCAGGAACAGAAGATTTTTCTGTGAACTGTTCTTCTTTCATACTTTTACCGATCTTCTTTAAAACCACTTTTACTTTGGCGGTTTCATTGGTAGCTTTTGGATTTGGAAATACTATTGATAATGTTTTGGAAGCACGTGTATTTAAAATTTTAAAATCTGCTTTATCACCGTTGATAGTTGCTTCCAGTAATTCAGCTGCTTTTTTTGGATTGACAGGTATATTGAATTTTACATCTGTTTGTAATTCAATTTTCGTTGCATCGTTATTGCTTGGTTTCCAAAAAGTATTAGAGCCAATTAAGGTTAAATAGGAAGTGTGTATATCATAAGTTATTTCACCATATAAGCTCAATGCTTGTGGTGCATTGCGTGTAACTTTGTCAGAAATGGTGACTTTAAAGTCTGTGGCTGCAGGAAATTCTTCCAAAGGTGAAAAAACGAATTCGCGTGTAGATGTCCATTTGAATTTTCCTTTTACTTCAGGTGAGATCTTTATCAGATCTTCATCGATCCATTTATCAACCAAAGAATCATTTTTCAGTAGTTCTTTGTTAAAAGTGAATATGAGATTTTGATTGTTTTCAATCTCTTCATCGAAGTTGGTGAGCACACATCTTACGGCATTTTCAGGTGTGTATTTGTGGCAGCTTGTTGCAAAAAAAATGCTTGTTGTTATAAACAAGACTTTGAGAATGGTACGCATACTTTGTTTTTAATAATTGAAGTAATCTACAAATATTCTTTATGAAAAGTTCCATTTATTTAAGAAGTTTTTAACAAAATATATTCTGAAAGAAAATCTGTTTAGAACTTTCTGAAATAATTAAAATCAATTTAAGATTTATGAAAATTCTGTAACTTTTTAAAAGTACTTTATAACAGCTTTTTAAGAGTGTTCCTGCATATTTGTATATCGGTTTTAATAAATTAAATCACTTAAACAATTATAATTATGGATACACAGCAACAACAAGAGCAGCAGGAAGATTCAATTAAAGATCTTCAAGGCACAGAAGCAAAGAAAAAAATTAAAGACATGGCTGAAGCAGTTAAAAGCTGTTTTTTTGTTACAAACATTACTACAGGACAATCTTTATCTACCAGACCAATGTCACCACAAAAAGTAGATGATGATGGTATATTCTGGTTTTTAAGTAATAAAGAAAGCCATAAGAATATGGACTTAAAAACAGATTCTAATGTTCAGTTATTATTTCAAGGCTCAGCCTACTCTGACTTTTTAAGTATTTACGGAACAGCAACAATTACAGAAGATAAATCTATCATCAAAGAATTATGGGATCCAACACTAAAAACCTGGTTTACAGAAGGTGTAGATGATCCGCGTATTTCTGTGATTAAGGTAGAGCCGTTAGAAGGATATTATTGGGACACGAAGAATGGTGCAGCTGTTGCGCTTGTAAAAAGATTAGCCGGTGCGATAGTTGGCAAAACTATAGATGATTCTGTAGAAGGAACCATTAGCGTATAAATATTTTATACACTTTATAAAGCCCATCTTGTTAGATGGGCTTTTGGTTTTGTATTTAATCTTATGATAAAAAGTAACCTAAAGTTTTAATGAATCATGGCAATTTGCTTATCTTGTAAAAGTAAATTTAATTTATGGACAAAAAGTTTGCAGATAAGTATGGTAATTGGGCAATCATCACAGGTGCATCCAGCGGAATAGGTGTGGAGTTTGCGCACCAAATTGCAGCAAAAGGTTTAAATATAGTTTTGGTTGCGCGCAGAAAGCAATTGCTGGATAGTCTTGCCAGCCAACTGACAGAGAAATATCATGTAAACTGTAAGGTAGTAGAAGCAGACCTGAGCAAGGAAAATTTTCATTTTGATATTTTAGATGCCACTAAAGATATAGAAGTTGGATTGCTGGTAAATAATGCAGGCATGAATTGCGAAGGTGATTTTTATCGTGGCAATCTTGACAGAAATTTACAGATGTTGGATCTGAATACAAAAGCTCCTTTTATACTTGCTTATGAATTTGGCAAGCAGTTTATCAGCAGGAAAAAAGGTGGTATTATTTTCACTTCCAGCATTAGTGCATTTAGTGCAACTCCTTATTTATCACATTATGCAGCTACAAAAGCTTATATCTTGTCGCTGGCAGAAAGTATGAATTATGAGTTTAAAGATAAAAATGTTGATGTAATTGCTGTTTGTCCCGGAATGACCAAATCAGAAATGACAAAAGGTATGAAAGATGGTCCGATGCTGATGGAAGCTGCACCGGTTGTTAAGCTGGCTTTAGACAATTTAGGGAAAGAGGCTTATGTAGTTCCCGGTTTATTGAACAAGACACAAGTTTTTATCAATAGCAGGCTTTTAAACAGAGATCATGCTAAAAAATTAACAGGTGCATTATTGAAGAAGATGCTGCCAGGCAGCAATAAGAAAAAGAAAGAAAAGTAGAATTATAATGTTGGATTCTACATTATAAACTTCATTTTATTTCATTAGTCCAATTAGTAATTTATCATTTAAAAATCTGTAATTAAATTCATGATCACATACATTATTATTGGCATCACTGTAGTTATAAGCTTTATCGCATTTGGAAATCCAACGCTGATGTCGAAGTTTATTTTTAATCCGTACAGTATAGATAAAAGAAAGCAATACTATCGTTTTATCACTTCCGGTTTTATTCATGGCGATATATTTCATTTGCTGTTTAACATGATGACCTTATACTTTTTTGGAACTGGTGTAGAATATCTCTTCAATACAGCTATCTTTCAAGGTTATGGCGCGTTCATGTATATTCTGTTATACATTTCAGGATTGATCATGAGTTCATCGTATTCTTTCTACAAGCATAAAGATAATCCGCATTACAATGCTTTAGGAGCTTCAGGTGCAATATCAGCAGTTCTTTTTTGCAGTATTATTGTTTTGCCAAATTCAGGAATTGGTATTTTTCCCTTTTCGCTTCTTTTTCCAAATGGCATGATGCCGGCTTATATTTTCGGACCTTTATATTTAGCATATTGCGTATATATGTCAAAGCAAGGCAATGATAACATTGGTCATGAGGCACATTTTTTGGGTGCAATTTGGGGCATTTTATTTATTATTGTATTGTGGCATGGTGCAATTAAGAACTTCATTTATCAACTTCCTTTCTTAAACTAATTGCATGATTGATTTGCGAAGTGATACGCTTACGAAGCCGAGTAGTGAAATGCTACAGGCTATGTTTGCTGCCAATGTAGGTGATGATGTATTTGGTGAAGATCCAACAATCAATTTATTAGAAGATAAAGTTGCAGCTCTATTTAATCATGAAGCTGCTTTGTTTTGTGCAAGTGGAACCATGGCAAACCAGATTGCAGTGAAGGCACATACACAGCCAATGGATGAAATTATCTTAGATAAAACCGCACATATTTATTATTATGAAACTGCTGGTTACGCTTTTCATTCCGGTGTTTCTGTAAAATTAATAGATGGTGATAAAGGCAGAATTACCGCAGAACAAGTACTTGATAATATTCAACCGAACTTCGACTGGCTACCAAAAACAAGTTTGGTTTGTTTAGAAAATACAAGCAACAAAGGTGGTGGTTCTTGCTATGATTTACAAACCATGCAGCAAATAAGAAATGTTTGCAACGACAATAATTTGAAGTTGCATTTAGATGGTGCGCGTTTGTTTAATGCGATCGTTTCTAAAAAATATACGACACAGGAAATCGGAAAAGAATTTGATTCTATTTCTGTTTGTTTTTCTAAAGGATTAGGCGCACCTGTTGGTTCTGCTTTAATTGGAAATGCAGCATTTATTAGAAAAGCAAGAAGAATTAGAAAAGCATTTGGTGGTGGTATGCGACAAGCAGGTTATTTAGCAGCAGCTTGTTTATTTGCTTTAAATAATAATGTCGAAAGATTAGTAATCGACCATCAACATGCACAACAAATAGCAGATGTTTTATCTGGTTTATCATGGATAAAAAATGTGTTGCCATGCGAAACTAATATTCTCATTTTTACTATTGATGAAACTAAAACATCGGTTGAAAAGATTTTATCTTACTTAAAAGAAAATGAAATTTTAGCGGTGCAATTCGGTAAACATCAAATACGTTTGGTAACGCATTTAGATATTACAAGTGAAATGATCGATAAGGTTTGTGAAGTTTTTAATAAATTCTAATCTGTCACTTTAAATTCATCGTAAACCAATCTTTACTGTTGCGTGTATCGCTTGGCAGTAAGACAGATTCATCCATTTTCATTTGGGTTCGTTCAATAGATTTGCTGATCATGGTATGCTCCAATGCATCATCGTCTTTAAAACCCATTTTTTCCATCATATCTGAAATTCTCTCTGAACCGAAGAATTTTAATAGTTCGTCTTCCAAAGAAACAAAAAATGTTACTTCATTAACAGAAAGATTGTTCATGATATGATCGGTGATTTCTTTTTCTTTCTTAAAAGAAGGATGGTGTTCAATAAACAGCAGATCTCTGTTATTTACATCAGATTTGTGCAGAATTGAATTTGCTTTCATTATCCATACTTTAGCAGCAAAAGAGTTTGTAGTTGTATATTGAATTGACTGTGTGTCCAGATAATTTTCCAACTCTTCTTTTGTGTCTTCAAAATAATATAGAATAATTACTTTATCTGATTGGTTGAGCCGACGAACCAATCCTTTATACTTAGCTGTATCGCTTTTCAAAACAAGGTCTTTGACTGTAATTTCTTTCTTTTTGCTTCTAAATAAACCGAACATCTTTATTGATTTGTATGAAATTATACTTTAAAATAGAAAATAGAAATATGTGAATTGTCTTTTGTTATCCTACACACAGAAAGAAAAACAAAAGATAGAGCCATAGAACGCCTAAAAAATGCCAAAAAATACCGAATAATTTTAATTGTGACTGTGCTACCGGATCTGTAAAATAAACTACAGAGGTAGCGTAATTTTTTAAGGTTGTCCAGCTTTTATTGATAAAGATAATTAAGAAAGCTAACGCGCCGATAATATGCACTGCATGTATACCTGATATTACGTAAAGATATGATGCTGAGTGATGTGCAAATTTAAAGCCGCTGCCAAACAACACCAGCCAGCCACATATTTGTCCTACTAAAAACAAAACGCCTAAACCAAGCCATACCAGTAACGAAGTTTTATATTCCGAGAAATTATCGTGCCTGTAATGATGCTGTGCAATAATTACCGCTGAACTGCTTGACAATAAAATAATGGTATTCCAGTAAAATACAGGTGCAATTATTAAATCAGGTTGTTGCGCGTTTAAATGACTTACAAAATATAAGAATGTAAGGCTAAGAAACATCAACGATAAACCGAATAAGCTTAAATACATCAGCCATTTATAGCTTTTATACTTCTTATGCACGATCTGCTCGTATTTTTTTACTTCTATTTTATGGATCAATTCTTCTTCCATATTATATAAGACGTATTTCTGGTAAAAAGGTTGGTTTTAATTATTACAAATGCCACAAATTCCTTCAATTAATAAATTAGCATTTTCCATTTTGTATTTTTTAGGTAAATGCAGTTTCGGTATTTCTAGAGTATGAAGGCATTCAATTTTTTCGCATTTCTTACATTTAAAATGAACATGGTCATCGTCATGCGTATGTTGTGTTCCTTCATGATGACATAATCCATATTTGGCAATACCTGAATCGTCTGGAATTTTATGTAGTAACCCTTTCTCTAAGAAAGAAGTCAGCGTTCTGTAAATAGTCACTCTGTCTAATTTTTTATCAAAGTAATTTTCAAGATCAGCATGAGATAAAGCACTCTTATTTGCCTGGAAAAACTGCAGGATTTCTACTCTTACCTGTGTAACGCGCAGATCATGGTGTTTTAAAATATGTTCTAATTCGGTCATCAATTATTTTTTGTTAAAATGCAATAATGTTGCAGAAATAAATTTATCTTTGCGAGAGCATTTCCGTACAATGAAATTACGCACAAATAAACACATACACAAACATTACTCAGAACAAATAACTGTTTTCTTGTCTGTTTTATGTGCTATTCACTGTATTTTAACACCACTGCTGGTAATTTTGCTACCGGTTGCCGGCGCGTATTTCGAGCAATATCATTGGGTAGAGTATATTATTATAGCAAGTGTGTTTTTATTAGGAACTTCTTCTATTTTACATGGATACAAAGATCATCATCAAAATAAGCTGCCTGCATATATCTTTTTTGGTGGTTTGATGTTCCTTTGTACCGCAGCTTTTTTAAGACTTACATTTGATGTTCATAATATGTCTGAACATTTAATAAGTGGAATTGGCGGCATTGCCTGTGGTTTTGGACAACTGTATAATCTGAAACTAAACAAATCGTTTAATGATGATAGATTAACGATTAACAATTAAATTTTACTTAATATTTAATTTTGCTTTGAATATGATTATAATAATTGACATTGGAAATTGTTAATTACCAATTGAATCATCATCTTCATCATCATTCACAAACAAATCAAATAATTCTTTAAGCTGATGTGCTTTATCTGTGTTGCCATTCTGGTCGTAACAGGAAAGCTGGTTGTAGATCAATGTCTTGATCGTTTCAAGGTTACTGCAAGGCGAATAAAACTTAGAATGAGTAGTTAGCTTCATTTGTTCGATGTAATGCGTGATTTCGATTCTTGAGAACGCAATGCCTTTACTTAAAGGATTGATGTAAAACTGTACATTTTTTTCCTGGTTATTTGCTTTTAATTCTTCTTCCGAAAGATGTTTTCTGCAATAAGTCATAATGAAATGATATGGCAGATTAACACCGTAAATCGGCAGATCATTTTTTTGCGCAAGTATTAAATACAAAATACTTAAGCTGATGGAATTTCCTTTTTTGGTGTCTAATAGGTTATTCAGATAGCCTAAGTCTGCATCTAATGTTGGTGTCTGCTGACCAAAGAATCCATGTAATTGAAAGAATACATGATTGATCACATGCACTTCTTCTGTTTGTGTTAAAGCCGGATTTAACTCAATCCAAATATTTTTAGAAATAGTTTCTACTTTTTGAGTAATCTTAAATTCATCTAATTCAGGATATTGAAATTTAGCTACTAATAATGCGCCTTCTAACAAATCTTCACCACCTTTTGCGATCCATTTGATCATTCTGTCCTTCACATTAGAAAACTGGATATTGCTTATCAGATCTTCCAATCGATTTTGTATCAATGGATTTTCTGAAGTTTCCCAAGCAGATTCGAGTAATGGAATGCCTTCTAAACCAAGCGACAATAACTTGTTGGATACATGCGAGTATACTTCATTATCATTATCATCTAACAGAGTGATAAGCGCGCGAAATTCGTTTTCAGAAACTTGTTTCATATTGATGCAATATAGAAGTAAATTTTATAAAATAAAATGAATTTTCCGTTGATATTTCTCAACAAATGTGTTATGTGTTAAATGGTTTTTATACAGAAAAGTTTTTTACATCAATTCTATAGAATCAATTTAAAAATTTATTTCTTTTTCGCTGCAGCTTTTTTAGCAGGTGCTTTTTTGGTTGCAGCTTTCTTTGCAGCCGCTTTTTTCGGTGCAGCTTTAGCAAATGCATTCGGCACCTGAGTTTCAATCATTGCTTTCACTTCATCTAAACTTAGTAAGGCAGCTTCTTCAGGTGTGTATTTTTTGCCTGTTAACTTCAACATTTTTTTGTTGAATTTTATAAATGGACCCCAACGACCATTCTCTACAGATATTTTTAATTCAGGAAAATTTAAAATAAAACGATTGGCTTCTTTCTCTACTTTTTTCTCAATCAGATCACCACATTCAGCTTCGTTGATCGTATCAAATTTATAGCGTGCCGGAATATTGATGAACAAGCCATCCCATTTTATAAAAGGTCCGAATCTTCCTTTACCTTTTGTAATTGGTTTGCCATCGTAAAATGCAATCGGTGCGTCTTCCACTTGTTTGCCTTTGATGACTTCAATCGCACGTTCTAATGTAACATCTAAAGGTTCTTCACCTTTTGGTAAAGAAATAAATGCTTCACCATGTTTTACATAAGGTCCGAAACGTCCAATGTTTACTGCTACTTCCAAGCCTTCATATTCACCTAAAGTCAATGGTAATTTGAATAATTCCATGGCATCTTCAAAAGTGATCGTTTCAATACTTTGCGAAGATTTTAATTTTGCGTAACGTGGTTTTTCTTCTTCTTCAGCAACTCCAAGTTGGATCATTGGTCCAAATCTTCCTAAGCGAACAGAAACTTGTCTGCCGGTTTCCGGATCTGTTCCTAAGATTCTTTCGCCTGTTACATATGTTGTACTTTCTGCAGATGCTTCAATTTCTTTATGAAAAGGACCATAAAATTGTTTCAATGATTTCGACCAGTCTTTATTGCCTTCTGCGATCTCATCAAAGTCTTTTTCCATTTCTGCCGTGAAAGAATAATCCATCACACGCGTGAAATTTTCCATCAAATAATCTGTTACCAAACTTCCAATATCTGTTGGCAAAAGTTTGCCTTTTAAGGAACCTGTATTTTCTGATAAGGTTTCTTTAGAGATTTCTTTTTTAGCAGAAAGGTCTAATTTTTGATAGGTGCGTGGCTTGCCTTCAGCTTCACCTTTTATAACATATTCTCTGTTTTGAATAGTAGAAATAGTTGGAGCATAAGTCGATGGTCTGCCAATTCCTAATTCTTCTAATTTCTTAATTAAACTTGCTTCCGTAAAACGTGAAGGTGGCTGAGTAAAACGTTCGCGTGCTTCAATATTTTTATACTCTAAAACTTGATTTACGTTTAAAGGTGGCAACATACCAGCTTCTTCTGCTTCTTCATCGTCCGTACTTTCTAAATAAACTTTTAAGAAACCATCGAATTTCAGTACTTCACCTTCAGCATTAAATTTCTCTTTACGTGTTGAAATATCAATCTTTGCTACTGTTTTTTCTAATCTTGCATTGCTCATTTGTGAAGCAACCGTACGTTTCCAGATCAGATCATACAAACGTTCTTCATCGCGGTTTGTACCTTCGTTTGTATTTTCTACATAAGTTGGTCTGATGGCTTCGTGTGCTTCTTGCGCACTTGCATTTTTAGATGCATATTGTTTGCGGTTAGAGTATTGTTGTCCAAATTCTTTATTAATGTAGCCTTGAATATTTCCTAAAGCTTCATCAGATAAATTCGGCGAATCCGTTCTCATATATGTGATCTTACCGGCTTCGTATAATTTCTGTGCAACGATCATGGTTCTCGAAACCGAAAAACCTAATTTACGAGATGCTTCCTGTTGTAAAGTTGAAGTAGTAAATGGTGCAGCAGGTCCTTTTTGTGTTGGCTTCACTTGCACATCTGCAACTTTGAAAACAGCATCTTTTACATCTTCTAAAAATTGCTGTGCGTCACTTTCTTCTTTTAATTTTTCTGATAATTCTGCCTTGAATGTCTTTTTATCAGAAATGAAATATGCTACAACCTTATAAAATGATTCTGCATTGTGATTGTTTATTTCTCTTTCTCTTTCCACCACTAAACGAACTGCAACTGATTGCACACGACCAGCAGACAAAGTTCTTCTTCCAAGTTTTTTCCATAAAACTGGTGAAAGTTCAAAACCAACCACTCTGTCTAAAACACGACGAGCTTGTTGTGCGTAGAATAAATTTTTATCTAATAATCTTGGATTAGCTACTGCTTTTTTAATTGCTGGTGCAGTAATCTCATTAAATACGATGCGTTTTGTCGTATCCATATTCAAATTCAATACTTCACATAAATGCCATGAAATTGCTTCACCTTCACGATCCTCATCCGTAGCCAGCCAAACTTCTGATGTTTTTGCTAACTTCTGTAACTCACGAACAACTTGCTCTTTATCTTCTGATATAATATAAGTAGGAGCAAAGTTATTATTAATGTCAACACCCATTTCCTTCTTTGCCAAATCACGAATATGTCCGTAACATGACTTCACCATAAAATCTGAACCTAAGATCTTCTCAATCGTCTTTGCTTTTGCAGGTGACTCAACTATTAATAAATTTTTTGCCATGTTTTTAAGAGTATTAAGTGGTAAGCAATAAGTAGTAAGTTGCCTGTTTTATAATTAAAATATAAGATGATAAGTTACATTTGCCACTTATCTACTTATTACTTAGACCTATTTTGCGCACAAATAAAACTAAATTTTCCATTTTCTTCACTATATCTTATTTAAAAATGAAAATCTAATCGTAAATAAATACGTAATTTTGAAAAAAAACACATGAACGAATTGCTTTCCATTTCACCAATTGACGGAAGATACCGAAATAAAGTTGCCAAACTGGAGAATTATTTTTCTGAATTTGCATTGATAAAATATAGAATTCGTGTGGAAGTAGAATATTTCATAGAGCTTTCTAAAGCTATAAATGAAATTGGTGAATTGACTGATAAACAACAAGATAAATTGCGAAATCTGTATTTAAACTTTAGTATTGAGCATGCAGAACATATAAAGGAAATTGAAAAAACAACCAACCATGATGTAAAAGCAGTTGAGTATTTTATCAAGGAAAATATCAAAGACGAAGATCTAAAAATGAAATCCGAGTTCATACATTTCGGCTTAACTTCTCAGGATATTAATAATACAGCAATTCCATTATTACTGAAAGAATCTTTCACAAATATTTACGAACCATCTTTTTTTGATGTAATAAATGAGTTGCAGGAAAAGGTTTCGGCTTACGCAAATATTTCTATGCTGGCAAAAACACATGGTCAGCCGGCTTCACCAACACGTTTAGGAAAGGAATTTCAGGTGTTTGTAGAACGATTAGAATATCAATTTACTTACTTCAATCACATTCCATATTCTGCGAAGTTTGGTGGCGCTACCGGAAACTTCAATGCGCATTTTGTGGCTTATCCGAAGATCGACTGGAAAGTTTTCGGAAATCATTTTGTTAATGATACACTTGGTTTATTGCGTTCACAAACGACTACGCAAATTGAGCATTACGATAATTTGGCGGCTTTGTTTCATAATTATGCACGCATCAATACTATTTTGATTGACTTATGCAGAGATATTTGGGCTTATGTGTCGATGGATTATTTTAAGCAAAAAATAAAAGAAGGTGAGATCGGAAGTTCAGCAATGCCACATAAAGTAAACCCGATTGACTTTGAAAATGCTGAAGGTAACTTAGGAATTGCGAATGCTTTGTTTAGTCATCTTGCAGAAAAATTACCTATTTCAAGATTGCAACGCGACTTAACAGATTCTACTGTGTTGAGAAATATTGGTGTGCCGATTGCACATACTTTAATTGCTATTGATTCTATTAAAAAAGGCTTGAATAAATTATTGGTGAACGAAGCGAAAATAAAACAAGACTTAGAAGATAATTGGATCGTGGTGGCTGAAGCCATACAAACTGTTTTGCGAAGAGAAGGTTTTGAAAAACCTTATGAAGCATTGAAAAATCTTACAAGAACAAATACTAAGATTGGTGAAAAAGAAATACATGCATTTATAGATGGATTAGAAGTGACAGAAGATGTAAGAAAAGAATTGAAATTGATTTCGCCTTTTAATTTTACAGGAATATAGAACATGGATTAAGCTGAACTTTATGATTAGCTGGATTCGCAATGTAATCTCTCAATTTATAAATCTGAATTCTAAACTCATAAATCTGAAATAAACAATGATCACCATTTATCATAACAACCGTTGCGGAAAAAGCAGAAGTGCTTTAAGCATTCTACAGGAAAAGAATATCAAGTTTGAACTTGTTGAATATCTTAAAGACATTCCAACTATTGACGAATTAACAACTATCATCAAGAAACTAAAGATTAAACCGCACGATTTAATCAGAACGAAAGAACCTGTTTACATAGAAAAATATAAAGGCAAAACCTTAACGGATGCTCAATGGATACAAGCCATGCACGAAAATCCGATCTTAATCGAAAGACCGATTGTAATTAATGGAAACAAAGCAGTAGTCGCTCGACCGCCTGAAAAAGTGTTGGAAATAATATAGTGATCAGATAAAATTTATTCTTCGATATGCTTTATCCTTTATCTAATAATCAACAAATATCTGTTGCTAATAGAATACCTATTTATTGGTATAATAAACACTCAATCCATTTGTAATGAATGACTTAAAGGTCATTTTTGCAGGTGCTAGGTTCCAAGTTGCAGGTGCTAGGTTCTAAGTTGCAGTAGCTAGGTTCTAAGTTGCAGTAGCTGGATTCCAAGTTGCAGTAGCTAGGTTCTAAGTTGCAGTAGCTGGGTTCTAAGTTGCAGTAGCAAGGTTCCAAGTTGCAGGTGCTGGATTCTAAGTTGCAGTAGCTGGATTCCAAGTTGCAGTAGCTAGGTTCTAAGTTGCAGTAGCAAGGTTC
>Ga0247804_10000206_pt1 | contig 27110 bp, 23 predicted proteins | sample UWRJL029104C1_FD_181142 | JGI IMG/M metagenome (GOLD analysis project Ga0247804, IMG submission 181142) | Plant litter microbial communities from Arlington Agricultural Research Station in Wisconsin, United States - UWRJ-L029-104C-1 | ecosystem: Environmental > Terrestrial > Plant litter >... | reverse complement strand
CGATATCGCCTGGAATAACCCATCGGTTTTTGATGTGATTGGCGTTTTCTCAGGAGCTTTCTGGTGGCGGAAAAAGGATTTGACCGATGGTTATACTGATGCAGACAGAATTTTGCATGCCTTAATCGATTCTACTTCTACAAAACCCGATATGAAATTCTGGTTAATGACCGGAACGGAAGATGAAAAGGCAGACCGTAACAAGAATTTAATTATCGATTCTATTGATGATACCATTGACGTAGTGAAATCACTTATGAAGAAAGGTTACAAACGACCTGAAAACATCTTTTACTACGAAAAAGTTGGCGGCAAACACGATGTGCCGACCTGGGAAAGCGCAATGCCTGCATTTCTCGAATGGGCTTTCGAGGTTTAAAAATATTTGATCAACCCTGTATATTAGCATTGCTATGCTAAATTTTGAAACATCAAAAGCTAGAAAATTGATTTCTTAATTATCAATCGCTCTCCGCTATCTTTTGTAACTGACAGTTCTTGTTGTTTAATTTGCTCAGCGTACCAGGCTAAAAATTCACATTTATCGGCAAAGCTTTTTGGACTCCGTCCGTTCAATTCTTTTATTGTTTCACCAATGCTAAGCGTTTTTGCTGTATGGTTTAATGAGCCATTTAATGAAACCACTTCGATTTTACGATTATCATTAAAGTAAAATCCTGCGTCGAAACTGGTTGGTTTTTGCGGGATAATATTATTTGGTAGCAACAAGTAACTATGTTCAGTATTGTTAAGAATCATTTGATTAAAATTCTTTTTAAAAAAAAGTAAACCGATTTTATTATGCGTACTAGCTAATGCATTTATTTTAAAATTATTAAAAGCTACTCCTCCAAAAATCACTGAATCAACAAAAAATGCTTTGGTTTCTTTACCTACGGACATGGAATTTATACCCATTGATTAACTCTTGCTTTGATATATATTATCAGGCGATACTTTAGCTATAATTTGTTTAGTGCTTTTTACTTCGGCATCTAGAGTGCAATTACCCGCATAGCCAAAATCTATTAATACACTATCCAAGGGTGTACCTTGAATAACTAAATTAGAAAAATGTCGGTTACCAATAATTTTAAATGGCATTTGTCGCATGTTTGACTGGGGCGCAAATGGCGTTTTAGAAAAATAAACTATGTTTTTTTGAAAATCGAACATCCAGTTTAATAAGTTTATAATGTCTCCGCCTAGTAAATATGTTTTGTTACAGTACAAGAATGGCATATCGGCAACAACACTTGTTAAATCCGGGAAATTATAACTACCGATTTTCAGGTTAGCTATTTTAGCGTTGTCCAGCTTTGCCGTTTTTTTTTGGCTGTCATTTATTTTTCGGGTACCTTTTATTTCAATTTTGGCATTGGGTATGATTGTGTTATTTAAAACGCCCACGCCAGCGCCTGTATCAAACGCAAAATCTGTTTTAACACCATTTAAATAGCCTTCAAAAATTAATAAACCTTTTTCGGTGCTAAATGTAAGGCTATCTATTTGATTGTTTTGCGCCTTACTCTCGTTTGCGATGAAAAACGCCATTCCAATTAGAATTAATATTTTTTTCATACTTGTGTGTTTAATCTTCAATATGTTGAATTTTAAGGTTGCAAGTATTGTAAAAAAAATGGCTTAATTGTGCGATTTTGAACCCTTTAAAATATTTCTCCTCCGAATAGAAAACTTATAATAATCCGTATAGTTAAACTTTTAATCTTTGCACGGTTTCACAATTTTTGACCATATCAAATCAATCGCTTTCTCATTTAAAAATGAGATAATTACAACATTATCATAGCATTAAATAGTGATTCTTATAGTAGAATATCCATTTTTAAACACTATCTTTGCGCCAAATTTATAGGCGCATTTTATGCAAAAGATTAGAAATATAGCTATTATAGCACACGTTGACCACGGTAAAACCACTTTGGTTGATAAAATTTTACACTCTTGTTCTGTTTTTCGTGATAACGAACAAAAAGGAGAATTAATATTAGATAACAACGATTTAGAGCGTGAACGTGGGATCACTATCGTATCTAAAAACGTATCGGTACAATATAAAGATGTAAAAATTAACATCATTGATACTCCTGGTCACGCGGATTTCGGCGGTGAGGTTGAGCGTGTATTAAAAATGGCTGATGGTGTACTTTTACTTTGCGACGCTTTTGAAGGTGCAATGCCTCAAACACGTTTCGTAACGCAAAAAGCTTTGGCATTAGGTTTAAAACCAATCGTGGTTGTAAACAAAGTGGATAAAGAAAACTGTCGCCCGGAAGAGGTTTACGAGCAAATTTTCGAGTTGTTCTTTAACCTTGAGGCAACTGAAGATCAATTGGATTTCCCGGTAATTTACGGTTCATCTAAACAAGGATGGATGAGTACTGACTGGCAGAAACCAACTACAGATATTTTCGCATTGTTAGATGCGGTTGTGGCTAATATTCCACCTGCACCAATTAACGATGGAACTTTACAAATGCAAATTACTTCGTTAGATTATTCTTCTTTCGTAGGTCGTATTGCAATCGGTCGTGTTCACCGTGGTACAATTAAAGAAAACCAACCGGTTACTTTAATTAAACGTGATGGCAAAATCGTTAAAACAAGAGTTAAAGAACTTTATACTTTCGAAGGTTTAGGAAAAATCCGTACTCAGGAAGTTGGTTCCGGCGATATTTGTGCAGTTGTGGGTATTGATGGTTTTGATATTGGTGATACAATCGCTGATTTCGAAGCGCCAGAGCAATTACCAGTGATTAGCATTGATGAGCCAACAATGAATATGTTGTTCACCATTAACAACTCCCCATTCTTTGGTAAAGAAGGTAAATTAGTTACTTCTCAACGTATCAAAGATCGTTTGATGAAAGAAATGGAAAAAAATCTTGCACTTAAAGTTGTTGAAACCCAAGGTGCAGATTCATGGTTAGTTTATGGCCGTGGTATTCTCCATTTATCGGTATTAATCGAAACGATGCGTCGTGAAGGTTACGAGTTACAAGTTGGTCAGCCACAGGTTATCGTTAAAGAAATCGATGGTAAAAAACATGAGCCAATTGAAACTTTAATCGTTGATGTACCGGGTGAGGTTTCTGGTAAAGTAATTGAATTGGTAACCCAACGTAAAGGTGAGTTGCTGATTATGGAGCCAAAAGGGGATTTACAACATTTAGAATTTGAAATTCCTTCTCGTGGTATTATCGGTTTACGTAACAACGTATTAACTGCTACTGCTGGTGAAGCAATTATGGCTCACCGTTTCAAAGCTTACGAGCCTTGGAAAGGTGTAATTCCTGGTCGCTTGAATGGCGTTTTAATCTCTATGGATAAAGGTATGACTACTGCTTATTCTATTGATAAATTACAAGATAGAGGTCGTTTCTTTGTAGATCCAGGAACTGATATTTACGAAGGTCAGATTTTAGGAGAACACATCCGCGATAACGATTTAGTTATTAACATTGTTAAAGGAAAAGCATTAACCAACATGCGTGCTTCTGGTACAGATGATAATGCTCGTATCGCACCTGCAATTAAATTCTCGTTGGAAGAGGCTATGGAATATATCCAGGCTGATGAGTATATCGAAGTTACGCCGCAAAGCATGCGTTTACGTAAAATTCTTTTAACAGAGCAGCAACGTAAAAATAACGGTAGATAGTCCGCTTAAAGCATTATAATATCAAAAGCCTCGATGTAAATCGGGGTTTTTTTGGTTTAAAAATTTTGTTTTTGCAACTTAAGACATCTTAGAGCATTTAAGCAAGATACACGGTTTTATAGTTTCTTAATTTGAGCAACACTTTTTTTTGCTCCACCTTTTCTGGGTAAGGTATAATTTGTCCAAGCGAAGGTAGTTTATTCTTAGATGTTCTAAGATGCCTTAGGTGGTGTGAATATATAAGTAAGTTAATCAATCGATTGATTTTCCGTCAGCTTATTTTCATAAAACTTTTAGGAGTAAAAAACTAACATTTCTATGGCAGTTTAGTTTTAAAGGGCTTTTATTTTTGTTTTCAGATAAACCATCAACCATTATGATTAATAAGAGCCTATCCTATGTCGGGATATTTTTATTAAACGCACTTTCTCTTTTACCACTATTTCTACTGTATAGATTAGCTGATGCTTTTTATTTATTGATTTTTTACGTTGTTAAGTATCGTAGAAAAGTGGTGAAGGAGAATTTATACAATGCTTTCCCAGATAAAAGCGCATTGGAACTTAACGCCATAGAAAAGGAATACTACAAATTTTTATCCTCGCTATTTATCGAGATAATAAAAATGAAAAGTATCTCGAAGAAGGAGCTTAGTAAGCGTGTAAAATTTAAAAATGCCGATTTAGTCGAAGCTTATCTCCAGAATAACGAAAGCGTACTTTTTTGCTCGTCGCACTATGGTAATTATGAATGGGTTTGTATGGCAATTGGTTTAAATTTTTCGGGGCAACATTATCCAATTTACAAGCCACTAAGCAGTGAAAGTTTCGATCATTGGTTTTTAGCCATAAGAAGTAAATTTGGTAATAGCATGGTGGCTATGCGTCAAACATTGAGGGCGATTCAAGCTAGTAAAAATTCTGCAAGTATGTTCACTTTTGGAAGCGACCAGGCACCATCAAAAAAAGAATCTATCTATTGGACCAACTTTTTACATCAAGAAACATCTATTCAGTTGGGCATAGAGAAGATTGCCAAAAAAACGAACAGACCGATTTTTTATTTAAAAATTAACTATTTAAAAAGAGGTTACTACGAAGTGGATTGTGTTCCGATTTGTTTTCATCCTGATCAGACCCAAGAGTTTGAAATCACCGAAATGCATACCCGATTTCTGGAAGAAATGATTAAAGAACAACCTTCCTATTGGTTATGGAGTCACAGAAGATGGAAATATAAGCCTGAAATTAAAGTGTCTAAAATTGAGCTAGGAGATTTAAGTGACAAGTCGTTGTGTAGTCTTTCCTAAATTTATTCTTTTTTCTGAGACAGAATAGAATTTACAACAGCATGGTTTGCTTCCTTTTTTTACTTGCAATATTTTTATCGATATAATTACATAGAAGGTTTACTGAGCAAGGTGCTAGTCATTATCCATATCGAAAAAAAGTAAGTATTTAGCTAGTTTACCTTTTCGTTATCCGAATATTAAGCACAGATAGCGCAAAGTTTTCACAGAGAAAAGAAGTAAAAGTTACTCTGTTTTCTTTGTGCTTTTTCTCCGTGAACTTTGTGGTAAAAAAATTAAAATACTACATTGCTGACTAATGGAAAATGAAGATGTAAAAATCCTTAAAAAGAAACCGATTTTTCCGGTTACTCCGGCTTTGCAAAAATATTTGCGCACCTATCAGCGTGAAGCAAAATTGCCGATTTCGTACAACGATTTAATGCAGTTTAACGAGGCTTTTCCATTGATGGATAAATTCGGTAAAGATTCGCTTTGGGAAGGGCCAATTTACGCTCAGGACTTAATAGAGGAGTTGCATAACGGATTAAAAGAAATCTATGCGAATTTAAAAGCTTCAGGAAATCTACGCATCGTTGAACATAAATACATTGATAAAATAGAATATTGCACTTTCGGTAACACCCACCCGTTTCGAATCAGGATTGTAAATCGTTTGAATGATGTTTATGATTATTTTTATATAAAAAAAGCCGATGCTTCGAGGATTTATGGTTTAGAACTTGAAGAAATTTTATCACCCAACCAGGTTAATTATTTAGTAGATGGCAATACTTTGGTTGAAGAACATATCGCCGGCATTCCAGGTGATGTATTTACAAATGGTCAGCTTTATTCGCCCGAGTTTAATCCGACGCGTATTGCAAAAGAGTTTGTAAAGTTTAACGAAAGGTGCTTAATTATGCTTTTAGGTGACATGAGGGCATACAATTTTGTCGTTCAGATAACACCGGATTTCGATGATATCCAGTTCCGCATCAGGGCAATAGATTTCGACCAGCAGTTTTATGAAGGGAATTTAAAGGTTTATTTACCTCAATTTTTTAAGGAAAATTTACCTTATGTTAAAATGAGTATGGAACAGCTTACCGAAAAAACGGTATTGCAATACCAGCAGGAAGAGCGTTCTTCAATTGTTCATCGCGTTCGAAGCGAAAGGCACAGGTTAACAGATTTACGCGATGTATCGAATCAGGAAGCACTTACCACTCCCGAAAATATCGCTTTGCTTAAACAATCGATGACGGATTACTTCAAAGATCCGAATTATTTGAGGTGCAAAACCATGACAGATATTATTGAGCTAAACATTAAGAACATCATCAGGCAGGTTAAGCTTTAAAATAAAAACGGCCGGTTAATTTGACCAGCCGCCTTTTGAGTAATTTAGGAGAGCGTTCAAAGCGTTTTAGGCGTGTTGCCCCTCGTGCACACCTTCTGCAAATTCCTCAACAATTTTATCGTTAAAAGCGGGTAAATCTTTAGGGGTGCGGCTGGTAACCAAACCCTGATCTACAACCACTTCTTCATCAGACCAATCTGCGCCTGCGTTGATTAAATCTTGTGAAATATTTTTTACTGAAGTCAATTTTCTTCCTTTAACAACATCAGCATTTATTAAAGTTTGCGGTCCGTGACAAATTGCTGCGACCGGCTTGCCGGCTTCGAAAAATGATTTAACAAAAGCAATGGCATCTTCATTTACACGTAACTGGTCAGGATTGATTACTCCGCCAGGTAAAAGCAAACCATTATAATCATCAGCATTTGCCTCTGCTATTGTTTTATCTACATCGACTTCTATCGACCAATGGTCTTGATTCCACGCTTTTATTTTTCCGCTTTTTGAAGAGATGACGTGAACAGTTGCACCCTCTTCTTTTAACCTTTTTACTGGTTCGGTTAATTCTACTTCTTCAAATCCGCTTTCTGAAAGTATAGCAATTGTGCGGTTACTTAATTGTCCCATAATCTTAAATTTTAAATAGGTGATGTATTTAAGACAAGGCTAAATAAGATATTGTTTTTAGAAATTTAAGATAAGAGATTAAAGGGCGTATTGTTTTTGTCAATCATTAGTCCTTTGGTTCTTTAAAAAATAGAAGCCTAAATTAAATGCAATTACTATATGGCTCAATAGGTTCGGAATTAAACCATAGTATTTTGAAAAAATCTGGAACCGCTCTTTTAGGCTTTCCCTGTGTTTTTTCTTGCTCATTCCACCAATAAGATATTTGGCTATATAACGATGGACGTTAACAATATTTGATGACTTTTTTGCCGCTTTAATTATCCAATCAATATCAGAACTGTACTTGTATTTTAAATCGTAAGGAACGGTAATGCTCCGTTTAATATAAATTGCCTGGTGACTAACATTCATGCCGAATCTGAAGCTTTTCCAATCGAAATTTTCAGGCGCTTCGTGTCTGCGTCTACCCAAACTCTCCCAATTATCATTATACATTTCCGTCTCGCCGTAATAAATATCGGCACCCGTAGCGGAGGCAAAGACATCTTCAACGGTATGTTCATCGTAAATTTCATCGCCCGAATTCATAAACAAAACATAATCGCCTTTAGCTAAAGCCAATCCTTTGTTCATCGCATCATAAATGCCTTTATCTGTTTCAGAGACTATTTTCGAAATGTGTGTTTTGTATTTTTCGATAACCTCTAGTGTGCCATCAGTAGATTTTCCATCAATAATGATGTATTCTATATTTTTATGGGTTTGATTTAAAACAGATTTTATCGTTCGTTCAATGTCGCGAACGTTGTTGTAAACAATGGTGATGACGGTTAATTTAGGCATGTTAATCCATTAATTTTTTAAGGGTTTCAACATCAGGTAAAACCCCTTTGTATGCCGCAGGAAGAACAGTACTGGTTTTGTATGTAGAAACGCCCATCGCTTTATTAATATCTCTGAAAGAGAATTCGACTACCTTATTTTTCTTTTCTTTGCAAAGTATAATTCCAATTGATGCTTGCTCATGTGGCTGTTTTACATATTCATCTAAAGCGGATAGATAGAAATTCATTTTGCCCATATATTCAGGCTTAAATTTACCGGTTTTTAATTCGAAAACAACCAAACATTGCAAACGTCGATTAAAGAATAGTAAGTCTATAAAATATTCCTCATCTTCTACAATTAACCGGAATTGATTGCCAATAAAAGCAAAATCAGAACCTAAAGACATCAGGAATTTCTTGATGTTTTGAACGATTTCGCTTTCTAAAATCCGCTCGTCTTTATCATCGTTATCTTCAATATTGATAAAATCTAACAGATATTCATCTTTAAATGATTGAAGTGCTTTTTGCCTTACTTCATCATTCGTTATTGTTTTTGAAAAGTTGTTGGGTAAGCTACCCGTTTTTTGAAAAGTTTGGTTATTAAGATGATTTTTTAAAGTGCTTAAACTCCAAAATTCTGATGCTGTTTTTTGAATGTAAAATATCCTTTCTTCAATTTTTTGAGTGCCTTGTATAATTTCTAAATGATGAGAAAAGCTTAATCCAAAAAATGATTTTTCTAATTGGGCCGACAATGTCGGTCTAAATATAATTTCCTCTAAATCAATGGATTGAAATTTGTCCGACAGTGTCGGTCTAATTTGAGTTTGCTCTTCCCAAGACTCAAAAAAGAGCCTCATCCTTTTCATGTTTGTAGCTGAAAAACCTCTTAAGCCTGGCAGTTCAAGTTGCAAATCAGCAGAAAGATTTTCGATAACTTTTGCGCCCCACTTTTCCTCTTCAATTTTATAGGAAATAAATCTGCCAATGGCAAAGTAAAGGGTTAAAAGTTCTTTGTTAACTAGAGCGGCAGCCCGGTAGCGACTCTGAAGAATTGCAGATTTAAGCGCTTTAATATTGTCGAGATGGTTTTTAGATAGTTCCATATTATTTCGGTTGCAAATCAATCAGCGTTTCATACAAATAAATATGCTCTGCAGCGATAACTTCTTCCGAAAAATTTGTTAGAACTCCTAACCTTGCTGCTTTTTGAATTTCCTCTTTATTGGGGCGATGATAAAGCCACTCAATTCCATTAGCCAAATCTGCAGCATTTTGATATTCTGCGAGGTAGCCATTCTTTTGATGTTTAACCATGTCAGGAATACCGCCCGTAGTAAAAGCAATTACGGGCGTAGCGCAAGAAAGGCTTTCCATTACTGTATTTGGTAAATTATCTTCGAGTGATGGGGTTATAAAAGCATCGGCAGCCGAATAACATTTCGCCAAATGTTCATCCTTATTTATGGTGCCCAAAAAAGTTGTTTTGAAAGGAAATTCAGGCATTTCCGCATTTTCTTTATTGCCGAAAATGACCAGTTCTATTTGCTCTCTGTCAATTCCTTTACGCTTTGATAAAATCTCCAACGCTTCAATTAAATATGGTGTTCCTTTATGTTTATCATTTTTTGAGGGCATAAAACCACTCATCAATACAAATTTATCAGGATTGATTTTAAGAATTTTCTTAGCCTCTGCCTTAACATAAGGTTTAAAAATATTGGTTTCGATGGTGTTGGGAATTACCGAAGTTTTTCTGGTACCCAACAAACTGCTAAATTTAACAGATGAAGCCATCCAGTTACTTGGAGCGACAATATGAAAATTTAGTTCTGTGTAGGCTTTCTGTTTCCGTAACCAGGTTTTGTGCGAAATATCGTCTTTGCCGCTAAGTTTTAAAATCGGGCAATTTCCGCATTGCTGGTGAAAGTTTTCGCAGCCATAGCGCACGTGGCAGCCACCAGTAAAAGCATTGCTATCATGAAAGGTCCAAACAATCGGCTTCTCCAATTCATCAAGCTCTGCTAAAAATTTTGGTGTAAGGAAGCCATGGTTTATCCAATGTAAATGAATCACATCGGCACTTTTTACGTCAGGATGGTTTTTTATCGAATGCCCAAACCATTGTAAACTGAACGGCGTTTTAACCGATTTACTTAGCCATTTTGAATAATATCTTTCTGATAAAATATTATAAACGGCTTTAGCTTTTTGAAACGGCGATTTACTAAACGTATCAACTTTTGAATTTTGACCGAATTTATAATAAACCAAAACTTTCGAATCAACTCCACTGGCCTTTAAGGCATCGCTAAGACGCAAACAGGCTCGTCCTGCGCCGCCGTTTCCATCGTATGTATTTAGGTGTAAAATCTTCAAATCAATTCAAAAATACATTTTATTGTTTACGAATATAAAATCTGTTGTGTAATTTCAGGCATCCAAAGCCAAACAAACAAAATCATGATCAAAACCATACTAAAATCGCTTGTGGCAATAGCATTTTTGTTGCCTTTTAATTCGTTTTCTCAAGGTCAAACCTATTTTGCTGCATACCCTGCTTTAACGCCCGATGCACAAACAATTGTATTCAGTTACGATGGAGATATTTGGAAAGTTCCTGTTAAAGGTGGACTGGCTTCTAGAATTACAGCTATGCAAGGCGAAGAAATTAATCCTAAAGTATCTCCGGATGGCAAATGGATGGCTTTTTCTTCTAATCAGTATGGAAATTATGATGTTTACCTAATGCCTTTAACTGGAGGGGACATTAAGCAATTAACTTTTAACGATGCTTCGGATGAAGTTGATAACTGGAGCTGGGATTCGAAAACCATCTATTTCACCTCCGGGAGATTTAACTCCTTTTCGAGTTATAAAGTTGGTATAAATGGTGGAACTGCGGTTCGCTTATTCGAGAACTATTTTAATACAACACACCACATTGCCGAAGCCCCCGGTGGTGAATTATTTTTTAGCGATACCTGGGAAAGTTATCGTTTTGCCAATAGAAAGCATTATAAAGGTGCTTATAATCCTGATATTCAGTCTTATAATTCTAAAACAAAGGTTTATAAACAATATACAAATTACCTAGGCAAAGATTTTTGGACAAGTGTTGATTCTAAAGGAAATGTATTTTTTGTTTCTGACGAAGGCAATGAAGAATACAATCTTTATACTTTTTCAGGCGGGAAAAAAACAGCGCTTACCAATTTCGATACTTCTATAAAACGTCCTTTTGTTTCTGCAAATGGCACTACAGTGGTTTTTGAAAAAGATTATCAGCTCTATACTTATGATGTAGCATCAAGAAAAACGGAGAAGGTAAATGTTAGTACTTCTAGAAACCAGGTTTTAACCAAAGCACAGGAATACGATGTTCGAGCCAATATCTCTGCTTTTGATGCCTCTACTGATGGTAAAAAGATAGTATTTATCTCCAGGGGTGAAATTTTCGTAAGCGATACTGATGGAAAGTTTATCCGTAAGATTACCAACAGCGGCGAAAGGGCTATGGAATGTAAGTGGCTTGCTGATAATAAAACAATATTGTTCAGCCAAACCGCAAACGGTTATCAAAATTGGTTTACCATCACTGGCGATGGAAAAGGTATGATTAAGCAGATAACAAAAGATAAAGCCAACGACAGGGATATCACCATAAATAAAACGAAGACGATGGCTGTTTATTTGAGTGGCAGAAATCAGTTGATGCTGTTGGATTTAAAAACTTTTGTAAGCAAAACTTTGGTAACCGATGAGTTTTGGGCATTTCAGAATTCTGCACCAAGTTTTTCTCCAAATGATGAATATGTTTTGTTTACAGTTTACAGAAATTTTGAACAAGATATCGTAGTGCACCACTTAAAAGATAATAAAACAATCAATCTCACCAATACTGGTGTAACTGAGACAGGTCCGGCCTGGTCTCCTGATGGAAAATATATTTTCTTTACCAGTGCCCGTACAAAACCCTCGTACCCAACAGGATTGTCGAGTGCGCACATTTACCGCATGGCGCTAAATAATTACGATGAGCCTTATCGCTCGGACAAATTCGACGATTTATTTAAAGAAACTAAACCAGCGGAGGTAAAACCGGCGGTTATAGATACAAAAGATAAAAAGGGAAAAGCCGATACAACAAAGAAGAAAACAGAGGTAAAACCAACGCCTAAACCAGCAAGTGTAATTACCATTAATACTCAGGATATTTTGGATCGGGTTGAGTTGGTAGGCCCGGCATTCGGTGGTCAATTCGGAACAGATGCTTTTGCAAAAGGCGATAAAACTTATGTTTTCTTCACTTCAAATCATGAGGGCGGATCACCCGGGATGTACAGAACAACCATTGAACCTTTTGAAGCTAATAAAACAGAAAAGGTTGCTGATGGTGGCGAATATTCAATTGTGCAGGCAGGAGACAAATTTTTCGTGCTTTCCAAGGGGGTAATTAATAAGTATTCCCTTGAAGCAAATAAGCTCGATAAAATTGATCACGGATATAAATTCACAAGAAATCTGAATGCTGAGTTCAATCAGATGTTTTATGAAACCTGGGTGGGTTTGGACGAAAATTTCTACGATGAAAAATTCCACGGTGTAGATTGGGATAAGATGCGAACACATTATGCGGCGTATCTTCCTTATGTAAATAACCGCAGCGATCTAAGGATTTTATTGAATGATCTGTTGGGCGAGCTGAATTCTTCACACATGGGCTTTAATAGTTTTGGTGCAGAGGAAAGGAAAAATCTTAATTATGTAACCAATGAAACCGGAATTATCTTCGATAATGAAAATCCACTCAAAGTTGTGCGTATAGCAGCAAAAAGCAATGCGTCCCGTATCGGAACCAACATTTTGGCTGGCGATGTTCTGACTGAAGTAAACGGAGTGAAAGTAGACGAAAAAATCGATCGCGATTATTATTTCAGCAAGCCGTCTTTAGATAAGGAAATGACTTTGACTTTTGATAGAAAAGGTAAACAAATCTATGTAAATATTCATCCGGAAAGTGCTGGAACTTTAAGGGGAAATCTTTACGATGAATGGATTGCAAAAAATCGAAAAAATGTAGATAAATGGGGAAATAATCGAATTGCTTACTCTTATATGAAAAATATGAGTGGTGGTGAATTGGAAGTTTTTCTATTGGATATGGTGGCTCAGGAGGAAAATAAAGATGCCATTATTTTGGATTTGAGGTATAACACGGGAGGAAATGTTCATGATGAGGTGTTGAAATTTCTTTCACAACGGCCTTACTTGCAGTGGAAATACCGCGGTGGGAAAATGGCACCACAAAGCAACTTTGGGCCGGCGGCAAAGCCAATCGTATTGTTGGTTAATGAACAATCGCTGAGTGATGCTGAAATGACCGCGGCCGGATTTAAACAACTGAAACTAGGTAAGATTATTGGAACCGAAACCTATCGGTGGATTATTTTCACGTCTGCAAAGGGTTTGGTTGATGGTTCGTCTTACCGTTTGCCATCATGGGGCTGCTATACCATGGATGGAAAAAATATCGAGAAAGAAGGGGTGAAGCCGGATATTTTTGTGAAAAATACTTTCGAAGACAGACTTGCTGATAAAGACCCTCAATTGGAAAAGGCCGTTGCCGAAATTTTGAAAGATTTGAAATAAGGTTAATCAGTTAATTGTTTAAATCGGTTAATCGTAACATAGCGCAAAAAGATTGTTTTATTGTCGGATAGTTATATTGCAACATTCTGTCGATAGAACAATTTTTGTTTTCCGGCTATTAGCCGTGCAATTAAACAATTTAACAATCCTTGAGCGAAAACCTTCTATCTATAGATCATCTCACAGTTTAAACAGTTAACCAATTTAAACAATTAATCATTTTTTTCTGTTTCTTTGGCTTCTTGAATTATTTGAAACATGGCAAATTTATTAACTGACAGGGCTTTTTGGGTAAATTATTGGGAAAGTAAAAAAGGACTTGCGGTTCAGCTACCATCAAACTACTTATTTCATCGCCAGCTGGCTGATATTATTGAAAAAAATAAAGTGAAAACCGCAATCGAATTGGGCGGTTTTCCAGGTTATTATGCTGTTTTTTTAAAGAAATATTTCAAACTCGATGTTACACTTTTAGATTACTTCGTTCATCCACCTGTAGTTAACGAGTTGTTGCAAAAAAACGATTTAACCGAAAAAGACATTCATATCATTGAAACAGATTTGTTTAATTATGAACCTGAACAACAATATGATTTAGTACTTAGTTGCGGCTTAATCGAGCATTTTAACGATACTGCCGATATCATCAACCGCCATATTGCTTTCGTTAAACCTGGTGGAACTTTGTTTATTACCCTGCCAAATTTCAATGCCGTAAATGGCTGGTTTCAAAAAAACTTCGATAAGGAGAACTATGATAAACACAACATTGATAGTATGGACCCGGAATTGCTTAAATCAATATGTAAAAAAGCTGGCTTAAAAGAGGTGAAAGCAGGCTATTTTGGCAAGTTTAGTGTTTGGTTAGAAAACGAATCTCAAAAGTCAACAGGTGTTCGCTTATTTAAAAAGCTTGTGTGGCTTAGTGGAAAGGTTTTTACAAAAATTATTCCATATGAGAGTAAAAGTCTATCGCCATACATTATATTAGAGGCAAAAAAATAGCGCTCTATGTCAATAAGTTGGGGGTATTCACCCAAAACCGAGAAATTTATCCCACTGGGTGATTTTCCTGTAGATAAGTATTTAATTGTAGCACAGCAAGCCATCGAGAATTTAGGATGGAAATTGAGTCACATCTCTGTAACAGGTTTAATTGCCTACACGCCTATTTCCTTTCAATCTTACAGCGAAGAGATTTCCATCCGTATACACGGTGGCTTCGCCGTAATTAAAAGTGAATGCGTTGGAATACAAATGCTATTTAATGACTACGGTAAAAATGAAGTTAATTTTGAAAAGTTTTTTCACGAGTTTGAATATGTTGAGTTTCATTTAAAAGATATATGGGACGAACGTTTAGGTAAATTTCGTACAGAAATTGCAGGACAGGATGACACTTATTTTGAAAAGGCTCCATTAGCGACAAAAAATAAGATTAAGAACATTTTATATCTGTTTTTTCCACAAAAAGGCTACACCGTAACACCGATCTTGGTTTTAATCAATATCATTTACTTCTTATTGATTTCGTTTCTTACTGCGCTCTACTTTCGGTATTTACTGGCAAATCAGGCGCATGCCGAAGGTGATATTTTTGTTCAGAAAGTAAAAGATTTTAGTTTAAACCTGGGTGTAAATAATCGCAATGCTGTTTTAGATGGCGCTTATTGGCGTTTAATTACCTATCAGTTCGTGCATGGTTCAATTTCGCATATTTTTTTTAACATGTATGCACTTATTTATTTGGGCCTGATGATCGAAAATAAGCTAGGCTGGAAAAAATTCTTGTTCATTTATATTTTAAGCGGGATTTGTGGTGGATCGTTAAGTTTAATTTTTCATCAGGAAAACGTAATGATGGGCGCATCTGGTGCGATAATGGGTCTATATGGTGCTTTCCTTGCTTTGCTGCTAAACAAAACTTTCGAACCAAAAGCCACCCAGGCCTTATTGATTAGTACACTTATTGTGTCTGCTTTAATACTTATAAATGGTGCTTTCGGCATAAAAATAGATAATGCAGCACACATAGGCGGTTTTTTCTGCGGCTTTGTACTTTGTTGCATCCTAGTGTATAGTTTTGGAAACGAGGGTGAAATTAAGAATTGTGTTAGGTATTCAGTCTCAGCCCTATTGATTTTGCTTTTCTCGGGAGGTATAGTGAGATTTAGCTCAAAATATCAAACCGAAGAATTTAATAAATTGAATAATGAGTTTAATAGCAATCTGGAGTATTTAAAGCCAATTACCGATTTAAAAGTCGATTTACCAAAAGATATAAAACTTATATCAATAAAAGAAGATGGGATAAGGCCAACGGAAAAAAACCTTGAAATTATTAAGCAAATGGAGGGTTTAAATCTTAAAAAGGAAGACGCAAAGGAGCGGGATAGAAAAATTGAACTTGGCAGAGCATCTTACCAGGCAGTAATGTTGATGTATCGTGATATAAAAGGAGATAGCACCTTTAAATACAGTAAACAAACATCGAAGGCGTTAAATAAAATGTTCACTATACTTTATGAATAGAATAGTCAATCCGCTTTTTTATACAGGCCGAATTCACTTAAAGTAATACAAACAGGCGATTTGGTAATATTTAATCTCACTTTGGATGTATTAACCGGCGTTTTCAGCTTAATTAATCTTTTCGCGCCAATACTGGTTCCATCATATATTTTTTTCCAGCCATTATTCTCAAAAATCTCAACGTTGTATTCCTCAATTCTTTGGCCTAAGGGAATATATTCCTGTAGGCTGATGATGTCGAAAGTTTTTATAGATTTTAAGTCGATTTCCAGACTTGCTGTGTGCGCATTATCTGTAGTAGCCCAATAACTGTTGTTGTTTCCATCTAAAAGTTTGGCCACGTTATAGTTGTTGCTACGTGTGTTAGTCGGGATAATTTGAGCTTCTTTTGCTAAATTGTTTGAAAAGGTATGTTTAACCATATCGCCAAATGTTTTCAAGGCTGCAACATCGTCATCATGCAATTGGCCACGGGTATCCGGCGCTAAGCCTAAATCTAATCCGGCACCTCGACCAACACTTTTCAGGTATAAATCAAAAAGCATTTCTGGTGTTTTCGGTTTTTCTGTGGGATGATAAAACCAACCTTTTCTCAATGGAACATCACATTCCGCAGGCATCCAGAATTTACCATTTCTTATGCCCATTGGGCTTTGGGGATAGTTTGCCTGACCAGGAACGGCAACATTTTTTCCCTCTGGAGGAAGCGGTGTAAAAGTTGCCCAGCTGGTTTCTGCGGCATTGCCATCTTCATTACCAACCCAACGAATATCCAGACCGATATCACTAAAAATATTCGCCATCGGTTGCATTTTCCGGGTAATAGCCCAGGTGTTGGTCCAATCGTAATAGGTGGTATTATCGATAGAGCGTTTTTCTTTTGCCCCGCCATAATAGCCATCGCCACCGTTGGCACCATCATGCCAGCTCATAAAGAGCGCGCCATAATTACTATAAAGTTCTTTAAGTTGGGCTTGGTAAATGGCTAAGTATTTGTCCGTTCCATAATTTGCATTATTTCTATCCCATGGAGAGCAGTAAACGCCAAAACTTAACCCGTTTTTTCTTGCTGCCTGTTCAATTTCTTTTACTAAATCGCCTTTTCCTTTTCTGAATGGACTTTTGGTGATGTTGTATGCCGTGGTTTTAGTTGGCCAAAGGGCGAAACCATCATGGTGTTTAGCAACTAAAATTACGCCTTTCATGCCTCCTGCTTTTGCCGCTTTTATAATCTGGCTTGCATTAAAATCTATTGGATTAAAGGTTTTCGGGTCGGCATCTCCAAATCCCCATTCTTTGTTTTCGAATGTGGTTGGTGTAAAGTGTATCAATCCATAAACTTCAATATCATGCCATGCAAGTTGCCTTTTCGAAGGAATAGCACCATAAGATTTGGGGGCGTGCTGCGCCTGAACTAGCGTAGTAATTGAAAAAAATATTACGGTTAGCCATTTCATATTTCAGTAATTTGAATCTGAATGCAAGAATAATAAATTAATCTTTATTTATTAATTTTCTCGTTGATGAAGCGCTTAATTCTATCCCAGATGGATCCTTTACGATTTGCTAGGAATTCTTTTATAGTGTGATAAGCTTTAGGATTTTCTTCCATAACCAATGGAAATTCGGTTATGGGTTTTGGGTTGATGATAACATTATAAATATCGTTTATACCCGAGTGAACGCCTGTTCCGTCATGGCCGATGTTGTTAACTAAAGATTGCGACGGATTTAATGTCAGGCCACCTTTTAGAAAAATTGAAGCATACCAGCGAATCGCCCAGCTGTTGTTTCTTCCGTTTTTGAATTCCTGCATCTGTTTCCAGAAATTCATAGTGTTATCAATAGCAAAAGCCGATTTTTTTTTACCGTCGAATTGATTTAATAGTGTGTTAATATTTGGCTCGAAATGTTTCCAGGCTCTTCCCCAGGTTGCCCAGCCCCAGCTTGTTGCCGCTCTGTAAAAAAATGACTGCGGAAGATTGTCAGCTTTTAAAGGGTACATGTATGCACCAATATGCATTACTTTTTCTTCATTTTGATAACGGTTGAGGCCATCATTAAAATAGGTCAGCGTATGTGGTGAGGTAACTAAATCATCTTCAAAAACAATTACTTTTCCATAATCATTTATAAGTTGAGTTACACCAGAAATAATTGAATTGGCGAGACCTGCATTTTCTTTCTGCTCAATTATTTTAATTGATTTGAAGCCATCAACATTATTGATGATTTCCCTGACTTCTGCAACTTTATTTTCATCTTGTTGCGTTTTTGCCCCATCAGAAAAAATGTAAAGTCTGCTCTCTGCGGCAAGCTCGTTTTGTTGTAAAAACTTTATGGTTCGCGAGGTGTGCTGCGGACGGTTGTAAACGAAAAGTGCTATCGGGGCAAGGTTTTGCATTTATATGGAGGTTTTACCATTTTTTTCATCACGTCATGCTGAATTCATTTCAGCATCTCTTATTAAGATCCTGAAATAAATTCAGGATGACGACTTCAGTAGGGTATATTTAAAATATATGCAGGTTAGAATTTGATTTTTGGGTTAAAACTGTATAGGCATTGGCGAATTGCTCCTGTTTTTTCCTTCCAAAAAAATCACCTAAAGCTTTTTTGATTCGGTACTCCAGCTCAATTTTTAAGTTTTTTGTAAATGTTTTTGGTGCTTTTCTGTTAATAAATTCGTTAAACTTTACCGTCTCCGGAGCGGTCATAGAAACCTTATCTTTTAAAATTTCCAAACCTTCGCTTTGTAACAAAAACCTTAAAGATGTTGGTGTGTACATATTAATGTGGCCATAATCTAAAAAGTGTTTCATGCGTGTATCTACACCAAAACGATAATCTTTCGGCACTTCGACCAGGATATATTTAGCCACTCTTTTTAACTCACGAAGTAAAATCCTTTCATGTTCAACATGTTCTAAAACATGCGCCAGAATCACTAAATCAAATGCATCGTCTTCATAGGGGATTTTATAGCCATCAAAAGTCTGCGCATCTTTCAGGAGGGAAAGGTTTCTGTGTTTAATAATATCTACACCGCTTTGTGCAATTTCCAAAGCGTATAGTTCAGGTGCAAAATTCCATTCGTTGAGGAAATGAAGAATACTTCCATCACCTGCACCAACTTCCAAAATCTTTCTTGGTTTAATGTTCTTGCAAACATCAACAATGTTTTGGGCTTTGTATTTGGCACCAAGCATGCGCCACGCAACATCACTATTGGTGTAAAAGTTATCGTAGGCCGTTTTTACTTCTTCGCTAATCATAGAGTTTAAATCTGGAATTAAATGCCCAAACAGTTATCGGCTTTATAAAAAACGGAGGTTGCTTTTTCATAAAATAATCCGGGAGAGATGCCACTGAAGCTGATTTCTTTGAAACCCTGAGCTTTCAATAAAACCCTGGCAGGATTATAAATCTCGCGTTCGCTATCATCCAAAACCAGAACGCCATTCACAGATAAAGCATCCACACTGTACTTGCAGCAATTTACTCGATCACGTCCATCAACAATAATGATATCGAATTTTTTGTCCAGTAAAATAGCTTTTCTGGCATATTCGCCATCTCTTTCCAAGTGGCAAAAAATCATTTCTGCATTTGCAGGACTACTATTTTTCACATTATCGAACCAGCCTTTATCATGCTCAACAGAAGTAACTGTGCCGGCCCTTTCCGCATAAAAAATCGTCGAGCTACCAGAGCCATATTCAAAAATATGTTGTGTTTTGTTAATTCTTTCTTTAATGAAATCGATAAAAGAATATGTTACCCATGGAAGTGCCTTTCCATTTCCGTCTACGGCCTGTTTTTTATCGAAAGCAGTGAACCAGCCAATGCTGTTTAAGTAGCCTTTATGGCCGTATGATAGTAATGCTTTAAGCCTGCTAGGCTTTGCAATTAATGTTGTTAATGCTTTTAGAGTACTCAACGTTTAAATATTTTTTGAAATGCAGTGACCAAAAATAATGATTTTAACATCATTATACCTTGTTGACGAGTTTTGGGAATTAATAAAACATAAAATGTGGAAACAAAGCATGCAATTAGGGTAGCTAAGGAAGCACCGATGCCTGCATATTTCGGAATAAGCCAAAGGTTTAAAAGGATGTTTACTAGAGCGCCTGTCCCTGTTCTGTAAAACGAAATTTTAGTATATCCTTCAGCAATAAGATATTGAGAACTTGCCATCCCTAAAAAGACAAATATTCCCGACCATATATGGATTGACAACATTATTCCGGCGCCATCATATTTTCCGCTGTAAGCAATGTGAATAATATCAGCAGCAAAAAAACTTATAAATAACGCTATCGGAATATTGATATAAACCAATAAATCATAAAGGTTTCCTAATCGTTTTTGATACCTTACAATATCAGTTTTTCGGGCGTTAAGTAAAGCAGGAAAAACGGATGTTATTATTGCAGTTGGTATAAAATACCAGGCCTCACTTAAGTTTTGCGCACTGCTGTAAATCCCGACAGCCTTGCTTCCAACGCTCTTCAACATCACCACATCAATCTTCATGTAAATTGTAACCATCACCGCAGAAAGGATAAGCGGCGAAGATTTTTTTAATAATGATTTTGCTCTGGTCTTGTTAAAACTCCAGTTAAGTATGTTCAAGCCTCGTTTTTGATAGGCAATAATCAGTCCCGTTGCCAAAATGATAGCATCCAATATATACGCCACAACAATATAAATTAACGGCAAACTGAAAGCGATTATTAAAACTTTGAAAACGGAAGTAACTAATAAACTAACATTCTGAACCTGAACAACATATTTAGATTGGACCTGAGATTGGAAATAAGAATCGATAACATTAAAAGACTTGAAGAAAGAAGCAAATGCAAGTAATGCGATTAACAATACAAGTGACTCTCCTGGATTTGAGGATAAGGAATGACTGATTAAATAGATTCCTACAGCGATGGGAATTAAAAGACTATTAGTTATTATTCTCAAACACAAAGAAGTACCTAAAATCTCATCTCTTCTGGCAGGCTCCTGAATAACTTCACGGATGATAAATGTATCAAGTCCTAAACCGCCAATGGCTGCTAGTATGGCCACTAAGGATAAGCCGAAACTTAAATCTCCGAATAAAATTGGCCCTAAATAGGTAGTTATAGCAAGGTTTACCACAAGGCTGATAATCTTTCCAAACATCAACCAACCTGTGTTTTTTAGATACTTGTTAAATGCATCCTCATCAAAACCTTTTATGGCGGGTAATTTCATTAACGCAAAGATGTAAAAATTAAATCCTTTGCTGAAAACTCTTTTCTATCCTAACCAATTGCTTTAAATGGTGTTTTAAGTGAATTTCGATAAAACGCAACCATTGTTCGGCGTTCAGATAGCCAAGTCTTGGGTGTTTGGTTTTGGAGTTTTTGTTTGCATTTGAAATAAATGGATAAGCCTGTTCCAAAGCTTTTTCAAATTCCAGGATAAAATCCATTGATTCAGTTTTACTAATTTTCCTAACTCTATCGGCAAGTTGTTTTGGTACTTTATATTTTTTTGCCGGGGGTAAAGACCCGAAAAACAAAATCATTTTTACCGCAAAATGTGTCGGATGATTTTCTCCCTTACCTTTAGCTGCATTCTGCAAAGTAATTAAAGATAGCAGGCTCGCATCAAAAATGTGAGCATAGACCTCACTATAGCTCCAGCCATTAATAGGTGGAACTGTCTGGAAAATAGAATCAGAATAAGAGGAAAGTTTTGCTTTGTATGCATCAACAATGCGGTGTAGGGAAGTTTTAACTTTGCTCGTATTCATAAATAAAGATATTGGTTAAGCTTAAAATAAAGTCAATAATTCTTCCAGGTGAATAATTTCCCTATTGACATCTTCGGGTTTTTCTTTTTTTGTTGGATTAAAAAAGATGGCTTCCATTCCAAAATTTAAAGCGCCGTAAATATCGGCCTCTAAACTATCGCCAATCATAATGCTTTCTTCCTTGGTAGCTTTTGCCTTATCTAGAGCATATTCGAAAATTTCAGGATTAGGCTTGTTAACACCAACATCTTCAGAAATAATTACATTATCAAAATATGGGTTCAGCCCTGATAAATTCATTTTGGTTAATGTAGTTTCCTTAAATCCGTTCGAAATAATATGAAGAGTATATTTTTCTTTTAGATAAGGCAAAACATTTTCAGCACCCTCAAAAAGGTTGGTTTTTGTTGGCGAAATGTTCACGTAATCATCTTCAAACTGGTGTGGTACCGACTCAGGATGAATACCAAGTTGAATAAATGTTTTGCTAAAGCGTTCAGCTCTTAAAAAATCTTTTGTGATTTTGCCCAAATGATAATCAGCCCAGAGCTGGTGGTTGTTTTCTGTATAAATAGCTATAAAATCGGAGCATGATTTTAATCCTAACTCATTCAATTTATAGGTATTATATAACTCGTTTAATGTTTCTTCAGCATTTCGATCAAAATCCCAAATGGTATGATCTAAATCGAAGAATATGTGTTTTTTGTTTTCCAATTTACTAAAATTGTTAATTGCTGATTTGTTTAGTTATCTAAGATTTAAAATCTTATAAGCTTAGCAAATTTGAATTTAAAATCTTGAAAATCCTTAAATCCTGAGAATCATGATCCTACTTTCTCCCCATAGGCCAAATCTCCCGCATCACCCAATCCAGGTACAATATAAGATTTGCTGGTCATTTCCTCATCGATTGCACCTAACCAGAGTTTGGCTTTCGGCAAATTAGCTTTTACATGCGCAACGCCTTCTGTACTCGCAATAGCCGCTACGATATGCAGTTCGGTAACTCTGTATCTATTTATCAGTTCTTTGCAGCACATAACCATACTTCGCCCGGTGGCCAGCATCGGATCGGCCATAATTAAAACACGGCCTTCTAAATCAGGCGTTGAAATGTAATCCATTTGAATAACGAAATCGCCATTTTTTTTAACTTTTCGATTGGCTGAAATGAAACAACATTCTGCTTTATCAAATACGTTTAGCAGGCCTTGTTGTAAGGGTAAACCGGCTCGCAATATTGTTGCTAAAACTGGTTGCGTTTCCAGGAAATCGCATTGCGAAGTTCCAAGTGGCGTAACAACTTCTTTAGAAGTGTATTTCAATGTTTTGCTAATTTCATAAGCGAAAACCTCACCCAGCCGCTCCAGGTTTTTTCGAAAACGCATAGCGTCTTTTTGGATGTTTTCATCACGCAGTTCGGCAATGAAGGTATTGGCAATGGATTTTGTTTTGCTTAAGTCGAATGTCATGATTTCTATTTAACCGGCGTATTTTATCATTTCATCAAAAACAGCCTTCCATTTTTTAAATTTAACATTTTCTGATAAATTTTTCAGTTGCCAGCTGCTATAAAAATGCCCATCTACAAGTTTTACTACATCAATAAACTCTTTAATGGTTTTTATTGCATCGCCAGTACTTTTGTAATGAATCGCAGTATCGCTAATGGAGTAAGATTTTACATCAATTGGCGTTACTTTTTCGAGTTGTAAATCGTACCAGTTGAAAGGCGTGCAAGTTCCGGCTCTGAAACCAACTTTATCTGAGTAACCCATTGAATAGTCGGATGTAATGCCTGCAGAAAGTAAGTGCAGGTAACAGGTTGGTAGTTTAAGTAATTCTAATTGCTGACTTCTGAAGTTAATAGTGCTGTTTTGAATCTTGCCAAGCTTCAATAAATCAATTTTTAACGTAGTTGATTTTTCCTTATCCGCTGTGCAAGGCCTCAGCAAACCAACTGGCTTTTCTTTTAAAAATAAAGCGCTGTTTTCGAAACGTAGTCTGCCTTTATTATCCTCGGGGAAATTAATAAAGTAAATTGGCTGGCTTTTTATGTCGATTGGCTTTAGCTCATTAATAGTTTGTTCGGGATTAATGCCCATACCTGTAAGGTCATCAAAAAATGAGCTTAAAAATTTCTGCTTTTTATTGAAAACTGAGGTGAAAATGAACTTTGTTTTAGGAAAAAAGCCGGCAGGCACATCGGGCTTAAGTGTAAAATTTATGGTTGGCTGATGGTAGAACTTCTTCTCATGAAACTTAAATGAAGGATATTTTTTCATAATCATATTCTTCAAAAGCAACGCCCACTCATCAATTATTGGCCGTTCTAAAATCTTCCATTTGTACTGAAGACTGTCTTTTGCTGTAAAATCTGTTTCCGATTTATTTCTATGTAAATACTCTTCATATCGGCTTAAAATGAAAAAAGAAGCTGCGAAAACATCAAAAGGAAGTGAAGATTCCTCAACAGGAAAAGGCGCCAGGTAATCCCCAAAAGGAACTGTTTTCAACTTTAGCTCTTCAACTTTATTGGATAAAAGGAGGGATGTATTTTTAAAAAATAATTCATCAGTTAAGGGTTTGTCGCCATAGCTCAATCTTACCTGCTCACTTTGTGAAAAATAGGTGCTGTTTCCTGTAAATTCCACTTCAGCCTTTAAAATAGCTGTAAAAATAAAGTTAAAAATATACTTTATTCTCGGTGTAAGAAGTGGCGAAAAGATAATTATGTGCATACTTATTTAAACCGTTTTGAATATATGAACTAAGGTAAGAAAAATTTGTTGCGCCAATTATTCCTCTAACAAACACTATCGAGGGAAGAAACGTATTAAATTAACTATCTAGGTTGCATTCCAAAAAAGAATACCCTTAGAAGGTCGCGGTGAAACTTTTGTCTGGATACAAAATCTTGGTACTTTTTCTGGTAATACCTCTTACTACATGAACGATACTCATTTGGTCATCAAACATATCATATAAAATAGTGCTGCTTACCTCCACAGATTTTGGCGTAGTAACTTTTTCTGCTTCAAGGTAGATGTTTGTCGCTTCATGGTCGATTTCAAAACCGATATAATTTAGCGGGACAAATTTTCCGTTTATTTTAATCTGCAAATGAGATAACAAATATTTCTTAACCAAAGCATCCATTTGCGTTTTCATAGCCGGATTAGAAAGATCAGTTTTTTGCTTATAAAGTTTTACCAAAATGGCTTCAAAATCATCGCTGAAAATTCTGGAACTAATTTCTAGTGTTTTATCTTTAGCATTAATATTTACCTCAGTTGTGCTTACATGAAGCGGATGTTTCTTTTCTTTTGCGATGCCGGTAAGGGCAAAGAATAAAAATAAGGTAACAAATTTGGTATTTAAGAAATGCATTTTAATGATTTTACCTTTTTAATAATTAAAACTTTAATTTTAAGCTTTCAAAAATACTAAAGCTGCGCTCACAAAGCGAATTTATTATAATGCCCTTGCAAGATTTCATCTTTTATTTCAAGTTAGGTTGGGAACACATCATAAGTGCTGATGCTTTAGATCACCAGTTATTTATTCTGGCGCTTGTTGCTATTTATAGTTACAGGAATTTGAAACAGGTTTTAATATTAGTAACTGCTTTTACCATCGGGCATTCGCTTACCTTATTTTTAAGTGTTACCGATGTAATTCGTTTCGAAAGCAAATGGGTGGAATTTTTAATTCCCTGTACAATTGTTTTTACGGCAGTAAGTAATTTATTCAGGAAAGATTTTTCTTTGAAATCAATTAAGATAAATTACTACCTGGCTTTAATATTTGGATTAATACATGGTATGGGCTTTGCAAATTCAATAAGGATTATGCTGGCGAAAGACCAAAATATTGGCTGGAGCCTTTTTGGATTTAATATTGGCTTAGAAGCCGGACAAATCTTTATGGTTATGATTATATTAGCCGTTACCTTTATGGTTTTTAATTATAGTAAAATAAAACGCCCGAGTTGGGTGTTATTTGTATCAGCAGCCGTATTTAGCCTGGCTTTAAAAATGGCTTTAGAGCGTATTCCATTTTAACAGAACATAAACAATGAATAAACTATTTACTTTAACCGGCCTGATGGTTTTCGCCGGCAGTTTGGTAATGGCTCAAAACATTCAAAACAATCCGGGTAGCAACCATGGAAACAAATTTGAACAATTGGGGACGATCTTGCCAACGCCAAATGAACAACGTACAGCAAGTGGTGCACCAGGCGTAAAATACTGGCAGCAACGTGCAGATTATAACATTAAGTGTACGCTTGATGAAAAAAATCTACTGTTAACGGGAAACGAAACGGTAACTTACACCAACAATTCGCCAGACCCATTAACTTACATCTGGTTGCAGCTTGATGAAAATGAACACAGCACCGATAAAAGTGCAAATTATCAGGATGCGACGAAAATGCCTGCAATGGGTACAACACAAAGCATTGATAATTTAAGCTCAAAAGCGAACAATGGCTTCGGTATTAATGTTGTAAAACTAACTGATGCTACGGGAAAAAAATTAAACTACACCGTTAATAAAACGATGATGAGAATTGATTTACCTGTTGCTTTGAGGACAGGTCAAAAATACATTTTTAACATCGACTGGAATTACAAAATTACCGACAGGATGACGGTTGGCGGTCGTGGTGGTTACGAATTTTTTCCTGCTGATGGAAACTATTTATTCACTATGACTCAATGGTATCCTCGTTTATGTGTTTACAGCGATTTTCAGGGCTGGCAAAACCATCAGTTTACAGGCAGGGGAGAGTTTGCCTTAACTTTTGGCGATTTCAAAGTACAAATGACAGTTCCTGCAGATCATTTAGTTGGTTCAACAGGTGAGTGTATAAACTATAGTGCAGTTCTAAATCCTGCTCAACTGAGTAGATATAACTCGGCAAAAACTGCAACTGCACCTGTAGAAATTCAAACACTTGCAGAAGCTAAAACTGCAGAAGGCAAAAAAGCAGCAGGTACTAAAACCTGGGTTTTTCAGGCCAATAACGTTCGCGATTTCGCATGGACGTCTTCGCGTAAATTTATCTGGGATGCCATGCCGCAGAAAATTGCCGCCAATAACAATACGGTAATGTGTATGAGTTTTTACGGAAAAGAGGCTTACAATTTGTATAGCAAATTCTCTACCCGCGCCGTAGCGCACACTATTAAAACCTATTCTGATTTTACAATTCCTTATCCGTACCCTGTTGCGCAAAGTATCGAGGCTGCGAACGGCATGGAATACCCGATGATTTGTTTCAACTATGGCCGTACGGATGCCGACGGAACTTATAGTGAAAG
>Ga0247804_10000205_pt1 | contig 27130 bp, 28 predicted proteins | sample UWRJL029104C1_FD_181142 | JGI IMG/M metagenome (GOLD analysis project Ga0247804, IMG submission 181142) | Plant litter microbial communities from Arlington Agricultural Research Station in Wisconsin, United States - UWRJ-L029-104C-1 | ecosystem: Environmental > Terrestrial > Plant litter >... | reverse complement strand
AGCCTGGCGGCCTTTAAACGGGATTTTATGAAGACATTTGGCGTTCCGCCCCGTCACTGGCTGCAGGAAAAACGGCTAAATGAGGCTAAGCATCTTATCGAAGCCAAACATCAAAAACCATCAGCTATCTACCTTGATCTGGGCTTTGAAAGCTTGTCGCACTTCTCCCGTTCTTTCAAGAAAAAGTTCGGCATGGCGCCAACTGAATTAAATTAAAAGTGAAACTTGCTGACTTTAAATTGAAGCTTGGTTTTTAGTTCAGAGAAAATAGCTGGTTTAGTATTCTTCTTCTCCTGATCGCTTAACTCCTTTGAATTTCGATTCAATGAGCTGAACATACCTATACATAAGGTAAAAACACGCAGTGCGGTAAAAATACTTATGGCACAAAAAGCCGGAATATTTTTTTGCTCAAATGGTCTATGTATTGCTTTTGACTCATATCCAAAAAAATAAAATATGACACAGAAAGAATTCAGCGAGACCGTCAGTCAGCACGCAGCATCTTTAAAGCCGCATGCACGAAATTTCACCAGGGATGATGATGATGCCAACGATCTTTTGCAGGAAACGCTTCTGAAAGCTACGAGCTTTGCATCAAAATTTGAGGACGGAAAAAACCTGCGGGGCTGGCTCTTTGTGATCATGAAAAACACTTTTCTGAACAATTACAAAAAGAGCCTGAAAACCCGCAACCTTACAGTTCAGGATGATGAAATAAGTTCAGCAAATCTTTACCAAAGTGCAGCCCAGAATGACGCTATCGTATCATTTGCGCTGCACGACATCAATACTGCACTCGCATTGTTACCAAGAACATATGCTGTACCCTTTATAAGGTATTTTGAAGGCTACAAATACAATGAAATTGTCAATCAGTTGAACCTCCCGCTGGGAACAGTAAAAACCTATATCCACGAAGCGCGGACATTATTGAAAAAACACCTCAAACAATATAAAGTTCAATAAAACAGTATGAGGATGACTAATCAGTTTTCTTCATATCTGTCCAGATGCGTGAAAAAAAATGGCTGAATTTAACATAGAAATATACCTTCCGAAAAAGCGGTAAATACCTGTTTTCATAATTTTTTTGGCAGCTCGATAAAAAATTCGCTACCCATTCCCTCCTCGCTCAGTACCCGGATTCTGCCCCCGTGAAGATCGACAATGTCCCGGATAATACTCATTCCAAGCCCACCGGATTCTTCGCCGTTCAGCCCATTTCTGAGCGCACTTCTATTCCGCCTAAAAAGATTGTTTCGAACTTCCTCAGGCATTCCTATACCATTGTCAGTCACTTTTACAACAACGGTGTCACCTCGATCCTCGGCACTAACTTCAATGACCCCTCCAACAGGAGTAAATTTGATCGAATTTGATATAAGGTTGTTAATCACCTGGAGAAATTTCATGCTATCAATGAATAGAAATATCTTCTCCTGCGTACTTGAAAACTTAAAATCCCGAACATCCCTCAAATGTGACCGATTATAAAACCTGACCACATCTTTAAGCTCCCAAACCAGATCCGATCTTTCCTTTTTAATTGCGACGACCGAAGATTTCAGGAATTCATGATTAACCATACTCCGGACGAGTTTTAAGTTCCGTTCACAGAGATCGGATATAAACTGTAAAGAGCTTTTCACTGTAGCGTCATTAAAATCATCAACCTTATCTTCTATAGCGCTTACAGCCATTTTAATCATTGCTAATGGCTCTTTCAGATCATGGGAAATAACCTCAAGGGTAGCATTTTTTCTAGCATTAATTTGTTCTATGTGTATCTTATTCTGTTGAGTAACGGTAAAATCCTCTACGGTACCTATTATTTCTTTTTCAGTTGGAGATAAAAATACGGATAGCTTAAGATATTTTTCCTGCTCACCTAGGTTAATCCTAAAAACATACTTCTTAAATCCGCCATCTTCGAATAGCTCATTATAGCAGTATCGGACATGTAGTTTATCTTCCGGATGAACCATGTCCAGGAGTTTAGCATTATAATCCGCTTGCGCTTCTGCGTCTAAACCAAAAATCCCACAAAATGCAGGATTTAAATAGAGAAAATGGCTGCCTGAAATATCATATATAAAATAACCATCGGAAGCTACCGCCCCCATTTGGCAAAAAATCTGTTGGTCTGTTGCGAGCATAATTGTAATTTATTTTCCAGCCTGACGGCACTTATTAGCCTATAATACCATTTGAATAGGCATACCGCATAAGCATTGCGGTATTTTTAGCCCCTGTTTTATCAATAAGGCTCTGACGGTGCCCCTCGACAGTCCGTCTGGAAATGAAAAGTTTATCGGCCATTTCAGCATTAGTTAAACCCTGTCCGATGAGTTGTAGAATTTCAATTTCCCTTGATGAGATGTCGACTACATTCATTTTAGAGAATAAGGAAAGATTAGATTTTATTAACCCGTCCAGGATCTTTATTGCGATGCTGGAACAAAGATACCTTTCCCCTGCAATGACTTTCTTTATCGAAAAAAATAGTTCATCCGCATCGACTGACTTGGTCAAAAATCCGCTTACCCCAGCCCCAAAAGCCTGATAAAGATGAGAATCACCATCCATCATTGACATAATAAGCACCGGTACCGCTTTGTGGTTTATTCTGGATACCTTGGCCATTTCGAGCCCATCCATTACCGGCATTCCAATGTCAGATATGATCAGGTCGGCCTTTATGCCCCTGTCAAGTGCTTCTATCACCTCCTGTCCATTTCCCGCTTCAAGAACTATACTATATTGGTTAGTCGATTCAAGAAGCATTTTCAAACCGTTCCTGATGACTTTATGATCCTCAGCTAAAATGATATTTTTCATTATGTTGGGCGTGATCAGAACAAGGCTCTTATTTAATTCTCGGAATAGTCAGGCAATTGAACAACACCAGACATTCTAAAAAGTTTTAAATCTCGTGTTATTAGATTGCCATAGGAATCATAAAAGCCTTATTTTTCGTCTTCATGCTAAATTACCAGATGTTATTATCGTGGGAACCTTTCAAACAATTATCGAACTTAGGGTATATTTAGCCCCTAAATATCTTTAATTCTTTGTTGCCATCGCTCCACTAAGTACAGTTTATTGATCGCCGACTGCTATTCTACCGCCCGATGTATGCCACGACATTTAAATGGAAGAGGCTATTCAAGCATTTACTATATTATATTTTCATTAGCGGCTTAACAGGTACACAGCACCCAAAGTGGTAAATACTTGCCTGTTTACATACGACTACCCATTTCGTCTATTTTCTAAACCTTTTTACGGTGATCAAGTTTCATAATACGTAACAACTAACACATTTAACAAATGGCAACTACATCAAAAACTGCAGCAACGAAAAAACCAACCGTACACAAAGGAAATATTTCCCCAACAGAATTTCATGACTTTTTTGTAGACGAATTAAAGGACATCTACTGGGCAGAAAAGCACTTGGTAAAAGCCCTGCCGAAAATGAAGAAGGCTGCCACAAGCTCTGAATTAGCCACTGCATTTGAAAAGCATACTCAGGAAACCCAGGTACACATCGAAACATTGGAACAGGTTTTTGAGCTATTGGAAGAAAAAGCAGCTGCTAAAAAATGTGATGCTATGGCGGGATTACTGGAAGAGGCAAATGGCATTATAGAGGATACAGAATCCGGTAGCATGATTCGTAATGCGGGCCTTATTCTGGCAGCGCAAAAGGTTGAACATTATGAAATAGCAACTTACGGAACTTTAAAGGTTTTTGCAGAAAACCTAAGCAGAACCGATATTGCAGAATTGCTTAATCAAACGCTCGAAAGTGAAAAAGCAACAGATTTAGCGCTGACAGGGATCGCTGTAAACACAATTAATGCAGAGGCAGCAGCCGAGTAACGAAATTGAGAGTTCAGTAAGAGATTTTGGTTTTCTATCTGACTTTTTTGCAAAGTTCGATTGCATTCTTGAAATACTGAATAATGAACCATCAGAAGTTATAATCGTTCTTCGAACCGATTGTAATCGTCGCGACATTGCAAATCTTAATAAGAAGGTTGCCAATGAGCACTCAATTTTAAATAAGGGGTATTCAATAATTTATACTTATGATAACGGAAGAATTATCGATTTCTGAAGCTGCCGGATTCACTTATGCATTAATAACAAAAAAGGCCATAATGGTAACGAAGCTATAATGATAGATTTTACAAAGATAAAAAAACAGTACGATTACTTGGTTGTTGGAAGCGGTTTGTTCGGCTCGGTATTCGCACACGAGGCAAATAAACGCGGAAAAAAATGCCTGGTAATTGACAAAAGGTTACAATCCGGCGGAAACGTTTTTTGCGAGAATGTGGAAGGTATCAATGTGCACAAATATGGAGCTCATATTTTTCATACCAATGATAAGAAGATTTGGGATTATGTAAATTCCTTTGTTGAATTCAATCGTTATACCAACTCACCACTTGCAAATTATAAGGGAACGCTCTATAACCTGCCATTTAATATGAATACCTTTTACCAGTTGTGGGGCGTGAAAACTCCGGAAGAAGCAAAAGAAAAAATCTCTTCTCAAATTGAAAAAAATAAGTTAGCTATCCCATCGAACCTCGAAGAACAGGCCGTTTCTCTAGTTGGAACCGACATCTATGAAAAACTTATTAAGGGGTATACTGAAAAACAATGGGGAAGACCGGCAACTGAATTGCCAGCATTTATCATCAAACGCTTACCTGTTAGATTTACATACGATAATAATTATTTTAACGACAAATATCAGGGTATTCCTATCGGGGGATTTAACAAACTTATCGACGGCCTTCTTAAAGACATTGAAGTTAGGTTAGGTACCGATTATTTTCAAGACAGGGCATATTGGAATAGCATAGCGGATAATATAGTCTTCACTGGTAGCATCGATCAATATTATGACTACCAATTTGGGCAGTTGGAATACCGATCTCTAAAATTTGAGCATGAAATTCATAACGTACCGAATTATCAGGGTAATGCGGTAATCAATTATACAGAGCGGGAAATCCCTTACACCAGGATTATAGAACACAAACATTTCGAATTCGGAAATCAGCCGAAAACGGTTATTACCAAAGAATATCCTGCTGACTGGACGCCTGAGAAAGAGGCCTATTATCCAATAAATGATCAAAGAAATAATGCCGTTTTTGCTAAGTACAGAGCCTTAGCTGAAAATGAAGAAAACGTAATCTTCGGAGGACGCTTAGCAAATTATCAATACTATGATATGCATCAGGTTGTCGCATCGGCCCTTAAGACTGCATCTCTTCATTTTGCACCAAAAATGGATATAGCAATATAAATTAGAAATATGAATATAGAACAATCTTCGCTTCCAAAAAATTTAATGTGTTTTTCTCATCTTAGGTGGGATTTCGTATTTCAACGTCCGCAGCATTTAATGAGCCGCTTTGCGAATGAAATCAATGTCCAGGTATTGGAAGAACCAGTTTTCGATGCTTCAGAAAGCTCATATCTCACCATAGACAAAAGGCAGGCTAAACTTACGATCCTCGTTCCGCATTTGGTTGCAGGCCTGGCTCCTCATGAAGTCGTTAGGGAGATGAAAAACCTACTTAACGAATTTCTTGAGAAGGTTAACCTCAGTGAGTGGATTTTTTGGTACTACACGCCAATGGCGCTCCAGTTTTCAAATCACTTGTCGGCTGCCCTCACAGTTTTTGATTGCATGGACGAACTTTCTGCTTTTGATTTCGCACCAAAAGAACTCATAGAACTTGAAAAATCGTTGCTGGATATCGCGGATGTAGTATTTACAGGAGGATATTCACTACATGAAGCCAAAAAAGCGCAACACAACAACATTCATGTTTTTCCCAGCAGTATTGATAAGGAACATTTCAGTTTAGCACGGACCACTACCTCAGAACCTTCCGATCAGGCAGATATTAAAGGCATCAAATTGGGTTTCATTGGAGTAATAGACGAGCGTTTTGATGCCAGACTTATCAAAGAAGTTTCAGAACAACGTCCGGATTGGCAGATCGTATTACTTGGACCAGTGGTTAAAGTGACCATTGAAAGCCTACCTTCGGGACCGAATTTGCATTATCTGGGTCAGAAGGATTATGCTGAATTACCAAGCTACCTATCGGGCTGGGACGTCGCAATGATCCCTTTTGCTATAAATAATTCCACCCGGTTTATCAGCCCAACTAAAACACCGGAATATCTGGCCGCTGGTGTTCCTGTGGTATCCACACCGATAAGAGACGTTGTTCGTCCTTATGGGGATGAAGGTTTAGTCAGAATTGCAGCGAATGCCAATGAATTTATCGCTGCAGCAGAGTCTTATATTACTGAGAAAAATAGTGAGGTGTGGTTGGAAAAGGTAGACAATTTCCTGAAAGACAAGTCGTGGGCACACACATTTGAGCAGATTAAAATGAAAATGATCGAAACGTACCAGGCAAATGAAGGATTATTAGCCAGTTAATGGAAGCTCCTACTACTTTTCGTACTTTTTGGATGGCGGGCTTCGAATGCTCCGACCAACTCAATCATTATGGAAACCGGGTTGATTTATTATTGGAAACCGGTCACATAGAGCAAATTGAACAAGATTATCAACTTATCACATCAAGAGGATTCCAAACAGTTAGAGAAGGAATTCGGTGGAGCAAAGTAGAACATAAACCATACCAATATGACTTTTCCACCGTAGCTTTGATGATCGATGCGGCAAAAAAAACAGGTATTCAGCAAATATGGGACATTTGTCATTTCGGGTTTCCGGATGATTTGACGCCCTTACACCCTCATTTTGCGCCGCGCTTCATTGGTATATGCGAAGCGTTTGTAATATTTCATAAAAGTTATTTTCCTGAAGCGCAATTGATTGTTACGCCCATCAACGAAGTTGGGTTTCTTTCCTGGCTTGGAGGCGACCACGCCAGCACAACTCCATATGCCAGAGGGATGGGATGGGATGTTAAATACAAACTGATTGATGCCTACATCCAGGCTATCAAGGCAATGAAAATAATCGATCCGACTATTAAAATTATGACCACCGAGCCTATTGTAAACATTGTACCAGCGCTAGATGCCAGTATGAAAATGGTTCTTAAGGCTTCTGAGCAACATGAAGAGCAATACCAGGCCACCGATATGTTGACCGGAAAGATATGTGTGGAATTAGGAGGTTGTCCGGAACTAATCGATTTCATGGGATTTAACTTTTACTACAACAATCAATGGGTAGCGGAAGAGTTTACAAGTTTGCCTTGGGCAAATTTAGAACCTGACCCCAGATGGAAAGGACTCTCTTCATTATTTTCAGAAGCTTATGGCAGGTATCGGAAGCCGATTGTTTTATCAGAAACAAGCCATCCGGGCGAGCATAGAGCTAATTGGCTGGAACTTATAACCAAAGAATGTATTAAAACTATAGCGCTTGGAATCCCGCTCAAAGGCATATGCCTCTATCCTATAATTGATAGACCAGATTGGGATCACCTTCATTATTGGCATCATTCTGGTCTTTGGGATGCAGACGTTTTAAACCCTCATGATAGAAATATTAATCAAGGGTATGCTGACGAAATAGCAAGATCAATGCTAGATATACAATTGGCCCTGAACAAAAATACAGGCGAGTAATCTCGTTAACTGTAATATAAAAGCATTGATAAATTTAGTAATTTTTTGTATCGTAGCTACAGAATTGTAAGATATTGTTATTAGCGAAACTTTAAAAATGACATGCAACAAATTTAAAATATAATTTAACAAGTGAATAATTAATCTGTACATTAGCTATAGCAGATTGCTAAAATTAACTAGTTCTATTTCAACATGCATCTCAGTGAAAAAACTATTTTTTTCCTCGCAATAGCTATATGCTTAATCTGCGGCTTTTCTTGAAAATACAGACAACAGCAATTGCTTTTTGAAGCTAAAAAAAATCCTGAAGCTTTAACAACGCGAAACCTTAATCCTAAATATGATCAGATCAGCCGACAAGATATATTAAAGATAAGGAATCTGCAAAATAGAAACTATATTGCAAATGACCTGATGCCAAAAGAATCATTTGAAGTGATAGAATACAAGTCACAAAAGCAATTGCTGCTCAGACTTGGCGATATATAGCAGTCCATTATTGTAAATGTGCCTGCAGCATTAATTGAGAGAACACCTAATAACAGTTAAACATCTTTACCGTTTAACAAGGAAAAACTTAATAAGTAGCTATAAAATGTGACTTAGTGAGCGAAGCTGTGTATTTACAGGAATTCCCGGACTCAACTTCATGCCCAGAAGTGTGTTACTCCTCAGCCTCGAAACCTTTAGCGGCACAGGCATCCAACGCATGAGCCGCAACATGGCTTACATGATATATGTAAAATAAATGATTGGAGCATTAATCTATATTGTTTAAACGACCGTACTTCCAATCTTGACATCGATATTTACCTCTTTTTTATTTAAAAAGATTTTAAAAGAATAAAGCCATGTTTATTTTTAGGAGTATAATGAAGGGAATGAATTCCGACATTGTAATATTGGCCCATATTAACTTCTCCCTGCCCGCCATGTTGATTCGCTTGTTCAATCCGAGATGCAAAATATGGCTTATTTCTTATGGAACAAAGGTTTGGCGCCCGCTAAAGCGCTGGAAAAAATCAATCTTTAAACAAGCAGACCGCATTATCTGTATTAGCCGCTTTACAAAAAACAGCGTGATTTCCTTACACGAGGCTCATCCCGATCGCTGCATCATCCTGAACAACACCTTGGATCCATTTATAAAACTTCCGGCTAAGTTTGCCAAACCTGAGTATCTTTTAGCATGCTATGGGTTAAATGACACACAAAAGATTGTGCTGACCCCAACCTGGATGTCGGCTACTGAAAAATTCAAAGGCTATGATAATGTGATAAATGCGATCAGCAGAATCAGGCAGGATATTACAAACATCATCTATCTATTAGCAGGCCCTTGTGACGCAACGGAAAAAGAACGGATTGAAACACTAATATCAACAAATGGCTTGAGTGCCAATGTTATCCTCACAGGATTTATTAAAGAGTATGAACTGACCGACCATTCTTTAATGGCTGACCTCTTTGTTTTGCCCAGCGTAAAAGAAGTTTTGGTATCGTCTTTATTGAAGCCATTGCATGCGGCCTGCCTGTAATCTTTGGGAATGCCGATGGCAGTACCGACGTTGTGCGCCATGAAGGCATGGGTACCGCTATTGATCCTAATAACGTAGCTGCGCTGGAACAAGCCATCGGATTAAAATTACAGCAGGATTTAGAAGCTGCAGACAAAAAAACATCCAGCTGGAATGCCTGAAACATTTCAACAGTCAGCGATATACTACACCTTAACACAATTGATAGAGAATGAAAAAGTCGACTGAAGCCAATTGGGATCTGGAAATTACGCCGGCAAATAACCTGCTTGATATCAAGTTAAAAGATCTGTGGCATTACCGCGACCTGTTCTTGCTTTTGGTAAAACGAGATTTTATATCTTTTTACAAGCAAACTATCTTAGGCCCGTTGTGGTTTTTTATCCAGCCGGTTTTCACGACCATTATATTTACATTTGTTTTTGGAAATCTGGCCGGCATTTCAACCGATGGACTCCCCCGGCCGCTATTTTATATGGCAGGTATTACTGCCTGGAATTATTTTGCAGATTGCCTGAATAAGACCAGTACGGTATTTAAAGACAATGCCAGCTTATTTGGCAAGGTATATTTCCCAAGGTTAATTATGCCATTTAGCATTGTAGCCTCTAACCTGGTACGCTTTGGCGTACAAATGTTACTGTTTATCCTCATAATCGTTTATTACCTGGCTACTGACGTGAACTTTAGCCCCAACTGGTATATTTTAATTTTCCCCTTTCTGATCATATTGATGGCAAGCCTTGGCCTGGGCCTGGGGATGATCATTTCAGCTATGACCACAAAGTATCGCGACCTTGCGTTTTTAGTCACTTTTGGGGTACAGCTGCTCATGTATGCAACAACGGTAATTTACCCGCTGTCTACAGCTATTGAAAAGTATCCTAAATATGCCTGGATCATTAAGTATAACCCGATGACCCCCGTTCTGGAGACATTCAGGTATGGATTTCTAGGCAATGGAAGTTTTAGCTGGGTAAGTTTGGGCTATTGCACCGCCATAACTTTTATAATTACCGTAATAGGGATTATCATATTCAATAAGGTAGAAAGAACCTTTGTAGATACTGTTTAATGCCTGTCTATAACATTAGTTAATGAGTAACATCGCCATTAAAGCAGAAAATATTTCCAAAGCCTACCAGCTAGGTGAAATAGGTACCGGGACGATCTCCAGGGACCTGGAGCGCTGGTGGGCAAAACTGAGAGGTAAAGAAGACCCTTTTCTGCGCGTTGGAGAAACCAATGACCGAAATGCGAAGGGAACCAGCGATATAGTCTGGAGTTTAAAAGACCTTAATTTTGAGATTGAGCAAGGTGATGCCGTTGGGATCATTGGTCGTAATGGTGCTGGAAAAAGCACACTTTTGAAAATCCTAAGCCGTGTTACCTCCCCTACTACTGGTTCAATCAAGCTGAAAGGACGAATCGCCAGTTTATTGGAGGTCGGAACAGGCTTCCATCCCGAGCTGACAGGCAGGGAAAACATCTATTTAAATGGGGCTATTCTGGGTATGCGCAAAACAGAGATCAAACGTAAATTTGATGAAATTGTAGATTTTGCGGGGATAGAAAGATATATAGATACACCAGTAAAAAGATATTCATCGGGAATGTATGTTAGGCTGGCATTTGCAGTAGCTGCAAATCTGGAATCAGAGATTTTGATCGTGGATGAGGTACTTGCCGTGGGTGATGCGGAGTTTCAGAAAAAGTGCCTCGGCAAGATGGGAGAAGTAAGCAAGGGAGAAGGACGCACAATTCTGTTTGTAAGCCACCATATGGGGAGCATCCAGTCTTTATGCAACAAAGGCATGGTATTGTCGAATGGAAAAGTCATCCATGACGGATCTGTCTCCTCATGCATCAATAAGTATCTGCAGCAAGCCCCCCCTGAAAACGGACTAACGCTGCTTGAGCGTAAACAGCGGGTGGGACTTAAAGCAGTGTTGATTGAAAAGATAGAATTCAGTCCTGAAATTATTACTACATTAAATCCACTCACAATCAGCATTTCTTTTAAAAGGATTGATGCCAGCATTAACATCCGCGAAATCGGTTTCAGTATCTGGACAAGAGATGAGATTAAACTCATCAGTATCTCTACAGAATTTAAAGGCGGCATCGAGGAATCTATCCATTCCGATAAGGTGGAATGCACCCTTATTGATTTGCCCCTTATTGATGGAGAATATCAGTTCAATGCATTTATTTCCTCCGACAGAGGATTAGAAGATTACGTCACTGCAGCAAAGGTTTTAAAAGTTGCGCATTCCGATTATTTCGGTTTTGGTAAAACTATCAACCCCGAATGGGGAACCATCGCTGTTCAACACGCATGGAAATTAAATTTTTAAAATGATTCAATCAAAAGCAGAACTGGAAGACTGGTACGGAACCGGAGATCCATGGGGTTATGTTCATGATCCTGAAGACATAAAGAGAAAAGATATCCTGTTAAATGAAATACCAGACCAGGCGTTTCAGAATGTTCTGGACATTGGTTGCGGCAATGGCTTTATAACACAAAGTCTGCCAGGGGAAATGATACACGGAATTGACCTTTCAGGGAATGCCATCGCGTATGCAAACCTTAACAATCAGAACCCTAAAATCACCTATGAAGAAAAGGATATTTTCGAGTTATACCATACAACACAACAGTTCGACCTGATTGTCATAACCGGAGTGTTGTATAGCCAGTATATAGGTGAATCCTCTAATCTTATCTTTATCATCATAGACCGGCTGCTACAAAAAGGAGGCATCCTCGTTGCCGTCCATATTGATGAATGGTACACCTGCAGATTTCCATATAACCTGTTTAAAGAAAACGTTTATCCTTATAAATCCTATTTTCATAGATTGGAGGTTTATCAGAAATGATATTAATGTATCACAAAATAGCGCCCGACAGTCCATCTATGTGGTGGGTAACCGTGAACAACTTTTACCGCCAAATGTTCGAACTAGGGAATAAGCAGGTCGTTTACCTGGATGATTATGACCCTAAAAACAAGAACCATGTGGTTATTACATTTGATGGAGTTTATAAGAATATTCTTACTTATGCTGCGCCGGTTCTCGAGAAATTTGGTTATCCCTTCGAGTTATTTATCACCAGTGATTACCTGGGACAAGCAAATGAATTTGATACAGTCGAACCTCCTGCCGACTTCGCTTCTATCACAGAGCTTTTATTACTGCAGCAAAGAGGAGGCCGGATGCAATGGCACACAAAAAGCCATCCTGATTTAAAAAATGAACTGAATACAGATTTAATTGACAACGAACTGAGCATTCCATATGAAAAAGGCTATTTTGACGATAACAGCTTTAAATGGTTTGCTTATCCCTATGGTAATTTTAATGATGGTGTAGTTGACCGTGTCAAAAAGCATTTTAATGGGGCAGTATCCTGCAACCAGGGTTCAGATACAGATTTCTTCAAGTTAAACCGCCTCACGGTAACGAATGAAACCCGGCTTTCCAAAGAAACCATATCCTGTATTATCCCGAGTTATAATTATGGTCAGTTTCTATCCGAAGCAATTGAATCCGTATTACGGCAAACAATTGTTCCTGATGAGATCATCATCGCCGATGACTGTTCTACAGACATGACCGGAGAGATTGCCATGTATTATAAAAAGAAGCATCCAAAACTGATCAGCTACTTTAAAAACACAGAAAATATGGGCATCGTACCCCATTTCAATAAAGCAATAAGCCTATCTGCAGGATCCTATATTGTTTTCCTTGGTGCAGATAATTGTTTTCAGTCTAACTATATTGAGGAATGTGCCAGTGTACTTAACCAATATTCCGACGTAGGGATAGCCTATACAGATTTTCTGCTGTTTGGCAGCAGGGCAAAAAAAATGTACGCCGAATTTAAACCGGAGTATCAATCTGTCGTAGGACATGATTTTTTTAAGATTGAATTTCCGGAGGCAGAAGACATCGATGTAATGGAAAGATTAAAGCAGGGGAATTTCATACATGGATCTTCTATGTACCGGAGGTCCTGTTACGAAAAAATCGGCGGGTATAAATCCAGTACCGAAGAGCCTGAAGACTACAACTTTTTCTTAAGCGCAGTAAAAAATGGTTTCAAAGTAAAAAAAGCAAATAATACTATCCTGCAATACCGGCAGCATTCCCTTGATCAGGCAAACCATTCATTTGGGAATCAAAAACTGGTAAACTTCTACAAAATCAGGGTCAAAGAACTGGAAGCCGAACTGGCCTTTTTAAGAAAGTATAAAATCGTTTCTGGCATCTCATTCGGATTTAAGGTAAAACAAAATTTTAAAAAGTTATTGGTTCACATAAAAAAGAACGGGATAAATAAAACCATCGATAAATTATTAAAACGTCAATTTTGATATCTATTATCATCATTAACTACAACACTTTTGATTTAACGGTTGCCTGTATCAAGTCTGTTATCGCTTTTACAACATCTGACTTCGAAATCATCCTCGTAGACAACGCTTCAACCGAATGTGACCCTGAAGAATTCAAAAAAGAGTTTCCTTTTATCAAGCTTGTGAAAAGCCCAAAGAACTACGGATTTGCAAGGGGTAATAATATGGGGATTAGGGAAGCTACAGGCGACCATATCCTTCTGTTAAACAGTGATACCTTATTGCTAAATGATGCAATTGATCTGGCCTTTAAAAAAATAAAATCTGATCAGACCATAGGTGCATTAAGTGTGCAATTAATCGGTACAGATGGTGCTTTACAGCAATGCAGTTATTACTGGTCCAACCTTGGTAAATTAACAGGCTGCTTATTCAGGTTACATCATATTTTCAGCTATTTCAGGAACACACAGCCCGACATGCGGATAGAAAATTATAGCCAGTATTTATGGGGCACGTTTTTCCTTTTCCCAAAAGAGGTTTTAAAGATTTTTAAGACGCAACGACTTCCTGAGACTTTTTTCATGTACGGAGAGGACACGGAATGGAGCCATCATCTCAGGAAAGCAGGCTTTAAACTACTTTACTATCCTGAAGGAAAAATTTTACATTATGGTGCTGCAAGTAACAAAACCACGCCTTCCGAAAAGTGGGCAAATGGTTTTCAGAACGAATATCAATTGCACCTGATCATCAAAGGAAAAGTGTACACCTACTTTTATTATCTTGTCCTGGCCTTATTTTATTTTTCTGCTTTTAGTAGAGAACCAGCTACCCGTGGTGCTTATATCCTAAATTACCTCTTTAAGAAGTCCTTCACCTAAAATGAAAATTTTCTTATCTTTTCTACAAGGCAACCTAAACTATCCGGTACCAGCTTATTCATTCTGGCAGCATTATATAAAAAATGGCATCGAGGAGGCCGGCGATGATTGGGATGAATGCGCGGATGCAGACTGGGCTTACGGACTTCTTCCCTTATCAAAAAAAGAGCGGATCAAATGGAGTGACGAAACCTGGGGTAAGACTGTTGAATACCTTAAAAAGAACCCTCCGGATCTGTTTTTAAGTTATTTATATCCAAATCAAATCGATCTAAACGCAATCAATGAAATTAAAAAAGCAGGCATCCCATGTGTAAATTTCTTCTGTGACAACTACCGCGAGTTTAGCAGAATTCCAACTACGTTTGGCTTGTTCGATTTAAACTGGGTACCGGAATATAACAGCATACCAGATTATAACCGGGCTGGGTTTAACAGTATTCATTTACCTATGCCGATGTGGATTGATCCTTTGTACAGAAATTTAAATCTGAACGAATATCCGCAAATCACATTTATCGGATCACCCGATCAGCAACGCATTAAGTTTTTTAACCAGGTGGCACCAAAAATTGAAGCATTGAAAATTTATGGGCATGGGTGGCTCAATACTAAAAACCTAAATCCACAGGTCAATTCCTTATTTAACAAAGGGCTGAACCAAATCAGCTTTATAAATAAACACGGGGTCAGAAGTTTTTATGAAAAAATGATCCGAAATAAATCAAGTGTAGAAATTAATGAAGCGCTTTCTGCTAAAATTCAGGGTAGTGTAAACTTTGATGAGTATCTGGACCTCAGCCGGAATAGCCTGGTCACTTTAGGGGTAAACAGCTTCCCCTCGTTCCGGTTTCCATTTCACAAGCCGGGAAAATACTCCAGGCTACGCGATATCGAGGCGCCAATGCTCGGTGCCTGTTACCTGACCGAGTGGGCTGAGGGGCTGGATCAGCTCTATCATATAGATCAGGAAATAGTTTGTTATTCTTGCCCGGAGGATTTAACCGTTCAACTGGAGCGGCTAAAAAAAGACAAAACTTTCCGGCTTAATTTGCGAAAAAACGGACAACGAAGGGCTTTGTCCGATCATTCCATTCCAAATAGCTTAAAGCTCCTCAAGCGTAATTTATGACGAGCAGCCTGTTGAATAAAGACTTTTCACCTTCGGTAAAAGTTAAACCAAAGTACAATCAGCCCCTCGAAGCCTTGCGTGGATTTGCGGCATTAGGTGTTTTTTTGGTGCATGGTCTGGGGCAAAACTGGCTTGATTTTACGGTTAAAGCGAAAGGTATCATACCTTATCTCTCAGTAGGGGGATTAGCCGTTTATATTTTTTTTATGCTATCTGGTTATGTAATTGGCTTAGGCGCATTTAAGGAGGAACACTTTATTGTCCGTTCTTTTTACACCAAAAGACTGATTCGTTTATACCCTGCCTATTTATTTGCTTTTCTATTTCTCCTTATTTTAGGGACTGAAAACAAGGTATGGGAAACAATAGGCAATTTATTTATGCTTCAAAACAACCTGCCTTACCTGACCATTAAAATTCCCGTTGAGCCTCATCTTTTGCCGATCTGGAGCATCAATTATGAAGTTTTTTATTACCTGCTTTTTCCTTTAATTTTCATTTATAAACCCCGAATCATCACCATAACAATACTGTTGGCTGCTATTGCTATTATGGGCTATCACTTTTCCCTTATTCCAATGTTTATCACCGATTATGCCATTGGTTATATCTTCTGGCTTTTCGGTTTGGGTATCTGTTGGTTTTTTGAAACAAGTGAAAAAGTTAGCTATAGCTTTTTAAGTTATATGTTTCTCCTAATTTCTTACAATCATTTCGCATTCGGGGCTGTGTTTTTAAAAGGGCTTCATTTGTTCAATGAAAACAAACATAGTCTGGGTTTAGAAACACTATGGAATCTGCCCTTATGTATATTGGTAATTTCTGATGTAAGTGGGCGGTTACTACCTTACCGACGAATATTTGTAGTGATAGCTTATCTGATGCCAATATTCCTGGTCATTTATCTGCTGATCACCAAACGCCTATTTGAAGATACACGCTGGATTGCCTGCAATTTATTCTATACGATATCAATAATTTTATTTTTCGAAAGGAAATATTCTAAAATTCTTTTTAATAGTCTGAGTTTCATTGGCGGGATTTCTTATGCCATCTATATTTTTCACTGGCCATTAATGCTTATTGTGAACAAATATTATCCATATTCCGGAACAATGTCGGCTTACCTGCAAAAGTTTGCAATATGGACAGTGCTCACTTTCTGCCTGGCATTTTTCATGGAGAAAGTTATTCAGCCCAGAATCAGGGCATTTCTTCTTAAATCAAGAACAGTTAATAATCAACAGTTATCGTGATAAGTGAAGGACAAATATGTCTTTATTACCGGGAAGAACCCGAAAAAGACAGGTTTTTTAAAGGAGACCGGTTTATCCGTCCAATGGTCAGAAAGCTAATCAGGAAGAAGAGAATAAGCGGAATTAAAAAAGTCTTTCTAAATTTATGTAAAGGGTTTGACCTGTTAAAAGTAAATTATATCGTCAACAAACCCTTTTCTAAATTAAAGCCCCAGGATAAAGTCGTTATACTGGGTAGAGGCCGCTATGCACTGGAAGGATATCATTATTCGAATCCTATCGTTGCAGGGATTAGTTTGATGACACATCCAAGCGAGTGGCCCAACTTATGCACCGAATACCCGATAGCAAAATACCTTCAGCACTCAGAATGGGCAAACAACGTTTACATTCCCTATTATGGTGCCGAGATATGTGAAACATGGCCAACAGGTATTGATACGGAAAAATGGAAACCAGCGGCAACAAAGAAAAATATAGATTTCCTCATCTACAATAAAATATACTGGGAGGTGGACCATACCGCTAAAACATTAGTAAATCCTATCTTTAATTATTTAAGCAGCAATGGCTATTCATTTGTGGAAATAAAGTATGGGCACTATACGGAGAAAGATTATCACCATCTTTTAACCAGATGTAAGGCGATGATTTTTTTAGCCGGTCATGAAAGCCAGGGCATTGCCTGCTGTGAAGCGATGTCGATGGACGTACCCATACTTGCATGGGACATAAAGTTATGTATGGATCCTGAGCGGTTTAAATGGGGCCAGCCTGTAATACCTGCAACATCGGTTCCCTTTTTTGATCACACTTGTGGAGATAGATTTAAAGATATAGAGACATTCAAAGGGATTTTTGACCTTTTTCAGTCAAATGTTCTTTCCGGATATTATAAACCACGGGATTATATTCTGGAAAACCTGACTTTAAAAAAAAGTGCTGAACGCATGTTGGAAATTATTAAATCCGTTTACTAAGGGAGCATAGTACAAAATTGTCAAAGCCACTCCACATTGCCATTATAGCCGACCCGGCACTACCTGTTCCACCACTTCTGTATGGCGGTATAGAGCGGATAATTGATATGCTGATTAAAGGGTATATCCGGAAAGGACATCAGGTTAGTTTATTTGCACACAAGGACTCCATTACCGAGGCTGAACTTTACGCCTATACAGACAAAAGCAAACTTGATTTCATTGAGCATTCCTGGCTCATCAATAAAGTGATTTTCAAAAAAAACTTCGACATTGTTCATAATTTCGGCAGACTGGCTTACCTCCTGCCCCAACTGCCATTCAGTATACCGAAACTGATGAGTTACCAGAGAGAACCTACCTTAAGTCAAATAAAAAAAGCCGTCAGAATTGCCCGGACAGGGAGCCTGGCTTTTACCGGATGCAGTGATTATATCAGTCAGAAAATAATACAACATGCACAGGCACTTACCGTTTATAATGGTGTATCCTTAGCTACTTATTCATTTAGGAAACACGTAGATGAGGATGCCCCGATAGCATTCCTTGGTAGAATAGAGCCAATAAAAGGAACGCATATTTCCATTAAAATTGCGCATGAAACTGGCAGAAAACTGATTATAGCGGGTAACATTCCTAAAGAACACGCGAATTACTTTAATGATAAAATAGCGCCATTCCTGAGTAAACAGATCCAATATATTGGTCCGGTAAATGATGTGCAAAAAAATGAATTGTTAGGAAAGGTTGCCGCACTTTTAATGCCTATTCAATGGGATGAGCCTTTTGGAATTGTAATGGCGGAGGCACTTGCTTGCGGAACTCCGGTAATAGGCTTTAAAAGAGGCGCTGTTCCGGAGGTTGTAGAGCATGGAATAAATGGTTTCGTTTGCTCAACAACAGATGAAATGATCAGCTTTGTGAACCGCATCCATGAGATTGACAGGGCTGAAGTCCGACAGTGTGCTGAACAAAAATTCTCCTCTGAGGTGATCGTGCATCAATACCTTGAAATTTATGAGAAGTTGATAAAAAAATGGAAATAACTTCACAAAAGATCGTTTTAATCTCTTCAGGGCAACCTTCATTAAATCCACGTTTAGTGAAAGAAGCCGATGCTTTAGCTGAAGCAGGGTATCTGGTCACTATTTTATATGCTTATTGGAATGCTTGGGGTACAGACTTTGATGAATTATTACTGACTGCAAAAAAATGGAAAGCGATACGTATTGGCGGCCATCCACAACAAGAACCTTTTACTTTTTTTTTAAGCAGGCTGATATACAAGATGGCGAAACTGGGATTAAATATGTTTGGGCCTAAATATTTCGCTTCAAATGCCATCACGCGCAGCAGCTTCTTTTTATCACGGGCAGTAAAGAAGCATCAGGCCGATCTTTATATCGGCCATAACCTCGGCGCTTTACCCGCTGTTGTTAAAGCCGCCAAAAAAAATAACCGGCCATGCGGTTTTGACGCGGAAGATTTTTATCGCAACGACCAAAGCGACTCCCCTGCCAACAAAGATGTGGTTTTAAAAACATACCTGGAAGACAAGTACCTTCCACAAGTTGACTACTTATCCGCAAGCAGCCCGCAAATTGCTGAAGCATACTCCATGCTTTATGCCGACAAAGAACCCGTTACTATTCTCAATGTATTCCCGGTGGACAAGAAAGTCGACCAAGCATCCTCTTCAGAAAGTAGTGCAATAAAACTATTTTGGTTTTCACAAACTATTGGACATGGACGAGGTATTGAGGCTATTTTAGATGCAATAAATCTATTAAACGACCTTCCTTTGGAATTACATTTATTAGGCCATTGCAATAAAAGGTATAAAGAGGAATTAAGCGACCGCAGCAATGTGATCTATTTCCATGATCCGATCCCCCCTGCTCAACTTGCTCATTTTGCCTCACAATTCGATATCGGGATAGCCGCAGAACAAACTACGCCCCACAACCGGGATATCTGTTTAACCAACAAAATATTCACTTATATGCAGGCTGGCCTGGCGATAATCGGCAGCAATACCATCGCCCAGAAAGCTTTACTAAATCAGCACCCGGCTATTGGGATGATTTATGAGAACGAAAATCTACTGTCTTTAGCGACTGCTTTGCGACACTATTCGAAACATAGAGACCAGCTGACATTGGCGCGTCATGCATCTTTAAAACTGGCCCACGAAAAATACAACTGGAAGCAGGAAAGCATCATTTTTTTAGAAACCGTATATAACGTACTCCATACCTCTTGAATCGCCGCGTCTTAATTATATCTCCTTACTTCCCTCCTTCCAATGCTGCTGATATGCAGCGAATACGCGTGAGCTTGCCTTATTTTGAGAAATTTGGTTGGAATGCTGAAGTGGTAACTGTATTTCAAAAGCATTCAGATGTAATGAAAGATGAATTGCTGATGCAAAGTATTCCCACAGAAATTAAAATTCACTTTGTTAACGCTTTTAACAGGAAATGGACCTCAAAACTCGGTTTGGGTAGCCTTGCATTAAGATCACTTGTTTTCTATCTGTACAAAGTGAACCAAATACTCCGAAGCCAAAAGTTTGACCTGATCTATTTTTCAACCACTCAGTTTCCTGTTTGTATTTTAGGTGCTTACTGGAAAAAACGATTTAAAATACCCTATGTAATTGATATGCAGGATCCATGGCACTCCGACTATTATCAGGATAAGCCAAAGGCAGAACAACCACCCAAATATTGGTTCTCTTACCGGCTCAACAAATATCTGGAACCTATAGCAATGCATCATGTAGATGGCTTAATTAGCGTATCCGGTGATTACATAAAAACGTTGAAATCACGCTATCCAAAGATTAGTACTATCCCTTCAGCAGTGATCACCTTTGGCGCATTCGAAAAAGATTTTGAAATATTGGGAAGTAACCAGCATTTATTCAAATCCATGCGTCATAAGGACAAAATAAACATCCTGTATATTGGCAGAGGTGGTCATGATATGCAGCAGGCAATTGCTCCTGTTTTTGAAACGTTACGAAACTGCATGGAAGGTAATCCTGAATTCTTTAAAAAACTGAATTTCCTTTTCATAGGGACGAGCTATGCTCCAGCGGGGCGTGGATCGCCAACAATACTACCGGTTGCAAAAAAATATGGGTTGGAAGATCAGGTGACAGAAATCACGGACAGGATCAGTTTTTATCAGGCTTTATACATGCTTCAACAGGCCGATGCTTTATTTATCCCCGGTTCTGACGACCCTAAATACTCTGCTTCTAAAATATACCCCTACCTCTTAGTCCAAAAACCATTATTGGCAATTTTCCACCAATATAGTAATGTAATAGATATCATTGATAAATGTGTTATCGGGGCTACTTTGATCCGGTTCTCAGATGAAGATATCAATAGTAAACTCACTCAGACTTTAACAGACTGGGCAAAAGGAAACCTAGCTCCACTAACACTTACTGCACATATAAAAGAATATAGTGCTGAAAATATGACTTTAAAGCAAACCGAATTGTTTAACAGCGTTATTTCATATCCTTGAAAAAGCTAGCAATTATAACTACCCACCCTATCCAGTACTATGCGCCTGTTTTTAAACTTTTGCAGGAGCGGGGGAAAATAGAGATCAACGTATTTTACACCTGGGGAACAGCGGCTATTGAGAAGTTTGATCCTGGTTTTTCCAAATCCATTAACTGGGATATTCCGTTACTGGAAGGTTATCCATATGAATGGGTACAGAATACAGCCGCAGATAAAGGTTCTCACCATTTCAAAGGCATCGTAAACCCGGATTTAATACAACAGATCAAAGACTGGCAACCCAATGCTATACTTGTATATGGTTGGGCCTACAAAAGTCACTTAAAGTCAATCCGTTATTTTAAGAACAGAATCCCTGTTTTTTTCAGGGGTGACTCTACGCTCTTAAATAAACAATCCACTTTGAAAAATTTAGTAAGATCCATATTTCTAAAATGGGTCTATAAACATGTGGATCACGCTTTTTATGTTGGAACAAACAGTAAAGCTTACTTTAAAAAATATGGATTAAAAGAGGAACAACTAACGTTTGCTCCTCATTCCATTGATAACGTCCGGTTCATGGACAATGATGAAAGTAAAGCGCTTAAACTTCGTACCTCATTAAACATAGGAAAAGACGACATTTTAATTTTGTATGCTGGAAAATTTGAAGCCATTAAAAATATAAACATACTTTTAAATGCTTTTATAGCCATTAATAACCCACACACCCATTTACTGCTGGCGGGAAATGGTATAGAAGAACTTAGCCTGAAAAACAGGGCGCAACAAAGCAGCTTATCAGAAAATATTCATTTTTTAGACTTTCAGAACCAGTCCTATATGCCCATCCTGTATCAAGCTGCCGATTTGCTTTGCCTGCCTTCTTTAAGTGAAACCTGGGGACTAGCAGTAAACGAAGCGATGGCCTGTTCGAAAGCGGTTCTGGTATCAGATCAGGTTGGCGCTGCAACAGACCTGGTAGAACAGGGATTTAATGGAGCAATCTTTAAGGCACAATCTTTAGAGAGCCTTACCGGAGCGCTCTATCAACTGATCCGGTTGGGAAAGAAGGAACTGATTAACCTTGGCGCCAATTCAAAGAAAATCATCAACAACTGGACCTTTCAAAAACAAGCTGAAGCAATTGAAGCCAAAGTTTTAAAACATGACTAATCACATTTCAATAGATAGGTATCTCCTACTCTTTATACCATGGTTGTTGGCATTACTGTTCAAAGACTATTACATCCTGTCTTACCTGATTGCATGGCTGGGATCCTTCTTCATCTTCTACCTCACCTTTACAGGAAAAGTAAGACCATTGCCACATGATCTTAGTTTTTCAAACCAATTGATGCGCCCCATTTTTCTGATTCAGATTATCTTTGCAGGTTACATGTGCTGTACCTCCATATTTTATTTTCTTGATGTGCTGGGATATGTGGATTTTACCACGTGCATTATGGTCGTCAAAACCCTTCAAGGAAACCATCGTTATGGAACGCGTGTATAATGCCGGAGTTATATCACGGAGTTCAAACTTCAGCCAAACCTGCATTTATTGTGGATGCTTATCTATTTGGTGGTACACTTGGAATCTTAATCTGCCTGTTCAGTTACGGTACATTACGCCAGTTCATCGCAAACAAAGCCGAAAAACTTTTTGGTGGTTATACACTGGGTACCGCACTGATTTTACAGGTTTGTTCCAGATATTCGGGCGCGGACAACGCTTTGAGTTTTGTTCAATTCGATATGCTGGAACTAGGCTAGTATGTATTTGATTTTCTATACTTTACGAAGCATCAATATTTTAAAGTCAAATGAAAATCTTACAAATTAACGCATCCTACAAACCTGCTTATATTTATGGAGGCCCTACTATGTCTGTTTCCAAACTGAGTGAACAACTCGTTAAAGCGGAATGTAATGTAGAGGTTTTTACCACAACAGCGAATGGAACGGAAGAGCTGAAACTCAGTACAGCTGTGCCGCAGCAGGTAGATGGTGTTACCGTCCGGTATTTTAAGCGGCTCAGTAAAGATCACAGCCACTTCTCCCCACAACTGCTGCTCGCTTTATGGAAAGAAATCCGCTCCTTTGATGTGGTACATATCCACGCCTGGTGGAACCTGGTCTCCATGTTGTCGTGTTTCATCGCTCTGATCAGAAATGTCCCTGTAATATTATCTCCACGCGGAACGTTAAGTTCCTACACCTTTACAAACCGCCATGTCGGGTTAAAAAAAATGCTCCACATCACAATTGGAAAATTTTTACTTAACCGCTGTCACATTCACAGCACTTCCGAAAGAGAGCAGGTGGCCATTGCACAATTGTTAAATCCCAAAAGCATTTTTAACATTTACAACCTGGTCAACCTTCCAGTTTACATCCCGCCTCCTGCATATCAAAGCGGAATGCTCAAACTATTATTTCTTTCGCGCATAGAAAATAAAAAAGGGCTTGATTTATTATTTGATGCCTTGGCTGAACTTTCCATCCCCTATCAGCTCAGTATTGCCGGTAGTGGAGATGAGGCTTACATTGAAAAATTAAAAATGAAAAGCCGTCAGCTTGGTATAGCAGAACGGCTCGAATGGATTGGATTTAAAACCCACAGTAAATTTGACCTGATTGCCAGCCATGACATCCTTGTACTTCCGTCTCATGACGAAAATTTTGGAAATGTAGTGATCGAAAGCCTCTGCGTAGGCACATCAGTCTTAATCAGTAAAGAAGTCGGACTGGCCGAATATGTGCAAAAAAACAACCTTGGCTGGATCTGCGACACAACTGTCAGTTCAATTCAGGAAAATCTGAGCCATATCTACCACAGTTCCGGAAAACTGAAAATCATCAGAGAATTTGGACCGGCTGTCATCACCAATGGATTTAACGACGACAAACTCACCCAACAATACTTAAATATGTACGAGCTTGTAAGCCAGCCAGCCTAAACATTACATGACAAACGCTCATTATTCCTTCCTCATCCTAACGTATAACGAAGAGCTGCACCTTGGGCGGCTACTAAGTTCAATTTCATGCCTGAATGCAGCGGTTTATATTCTGGATTCAGGTAGCACCGATCAAACCTTAGCCATTGCTCAGGACTTTGGGGCGAAAGTTCAACATCACCCCTTTAGCAACCACCCGCAGCAATGGCACCACGCCCTGAAAATATTCGATATCAAAACCCCCTGGGTCATCGGGCTTGATGCCGACCAAATCGTTTCGAACGAACTTAAACACCGGCTACGGGAATTTAAAGCCGAAAATCATCAATATATAGACGGAATCTATTTTAACCGTAAAAATTATTTCAAAGGAAAATGGATCAAATATGGCGGCTATTATCCGTTTTACTTATTAAAAATGTTCAGATATACAGCCGGGTATTCAGATCTGAATGAGCGTATGGACCATCGCTTCATTGTACCGGGAAAAACGGAGATATGGAAAGATGCTTACCTGATAGAAGAAAACCTGAAAGAAAACAGCATCAGTTTCTGGATCAACAAGCACAATACCTATAGTGATCTGCTGGCCCGGGAGGAAGTAGAACGCCGGGAATTGATCAGGGGCCAAACCCTTCGTCCCGTATTCTGGGGTACACCAGACCAAAGAACAGCCTGGCTGAAAAAGTTATGGTGGAAAATGCCGCTATTTATCCGGCCTGCTATCTATTTCATCTATCGCTACTTCTTCAGGCTCGGCATACTCGACGGTTATCAAGGCTTCATTTTCCATTTCCTTCAAGGCTATTGGTTCAGACTCATGGTTGACGTAAAAATAAAAGAAATCCTAGAATCGAATGAACAAGACTGACCTCTCCAGTTACCTGCACAGTGCAGCACACAGAAAAGACCCTATTCTTAAAAGAATCCTATGGTTTTATATCAATGCATTTATTTTTAAAACTTCCTGGCTTCCTTTTAACTGGCCAAAAGTACAGTTGCTGCGTCTTTTTGGTGCTTCAGTAGGCTCAGCGGTAATAATCAGGCCAGGAGTAAACATCAAACACCCATGGCTACTCCATATCGGTAATCATTCGTGGATCGGGGAAAACGTATGGATTGATAACCTGGTCAGCGTTCATATCGGCAACCATGTATGCTTGTCGCAAGGCGCCTTAATACTTACCGGAAGCCACAATTATAAAGATCCCGCTTTCGGCTTAATCACGGCCCCCATCATTCTTGAAGACGGGGTATGGATCGGTGCCCGGACAATAGTTAACCTTGGCATCACTGCCGGCTCACATGCCGTACTTGCGGCCGGTGCAATCGCAACAAAAGATTTAGAACCCTGGACAGTTTACCAAGGCAACCCGGCAGTTAAGATCAGGTCAAGAAGCATTCACCCAAACACGCAAAATTAAACTCAAATGATAACGCTTTTCCACAACTACCTCCACCTGTATTATATTATTGTGCTGCTCAGTTCTCAAAAGATCAAAACAAATATTTCCAGGCAAATGATTGATTTTTTTATTTTTCTCCTTTCTTGTACTTTTTCAACAACAAACAAGCCCCTCCTCCAGGAGCTAACTTTACGGTAATTGTTTCTGATTTCGAAACCAGTCTTTTATCAACAGAAAACAATTCCCTGTTAGTCAAATAATGTGATTCTTTCGCATCCTGAACTAAGGTCAACTGGTAATGCCCTTTTGGCAAAAAAGAAAGCGGAATTGTAAGTGCTCGTTCCTCTTCGTCGGTTACAGCACCTACTAAAAAATTATCACTTTGATTCTGACGCATCATCACAATATATTTTCCAATTTTCCCATCCAAAGTTTTACTCTCTTTCCACGGCATTTTTTCTTCAGATATAAAATGAAGTAAATCAGGATATTTTTTATAAAATTCAGGAATGTCAGGAATGATGGTTGCGCCAGAAAAGGTAATTAAAGTACGTGCAGCTTCAGATACTACAGTTGAAGGTACAGGCTGATTTTCATCAACCCGGGTAGTCTTTCCCTGACGAAGATCAAACATTCCGTTGTTCATGTCAATTGGCCCCGAAAGCATGTTAACGAAAACCGAAGTCACAAATGTTTTTGGTTCAAAAACATGGTGCCCATCCAACTGGGCCTGACAAAATTCTCTTGTAACGGCATTCGGCCATGTCCTCATTTGTCCATAAGGATGAACTGGCCCGTCATGAAAATCGACCAGCAGATGATTTTTGGCACATAAAGCGGTGATTTTTTGCGTCCAAATATTTTTCTCCTTAGGTGTTCCAATCATAAAACCATATTTTACACCGGAAGCGCCCCATTCACTATATTGTTTCAAAGTTTGTTCAATATCATATTTTTTTCCGCCAACATCATTAAGATACACCCAAACCCCAACATGCTTTGAATTGCCATATTGAATGATTTTTTTTACGTCATTGGCTTTATTACCTTTTGTGGGGTCAGAATCTTTACCAAATTCAGGCCCATACCAATTGGCATCCAACACCAGATGTTTAAAATCTTGTTCAGCGGAGAAATCAATCATTTTTACCCAGGAAGGATAGGACATGTTATATTTAAAATCGTCCGCAATCGCTCCATCAATACGCCAATCCCAAACAGAAACCCCTGGTTTTACCCATGAAAAATCATATCCCGGCAATGGATCCGGATTCAACAATTCAATAAGATGCGAATCTACCATGACCCCAGGTGTTTTCCCAAAAAAGACAACCCTCCACGCAGATTTATATTGTTCATCCACTTCGTCAGAACCTGGCGCTACCGAGAACATGGTTTCTCCCTTTTTTGTTTTTAAA
>Ga0247804_10000203_pt1 | contig 27299 bp, 24 predicted proteins | sample UWRJL029104C1_FD_181142 | JGI IMG/M metagenome (GOLD analysis project Ga0247804, IMG submission 181142) | Plant litter microbial communities from Arlington Agricultural Research Station in Wisconsin, United States - UWRJ-L029-104C-1 | ecosystem: Environmental > Terrestrial > Plant litter >... | reverse complement strand
CGTGCAGCTGGATGCCCTGCTTTTCACCCACGAGCATAAGGACCATACCGCCGGCCTCGACGACATTCGGGCCTTCAACTACCGGCAGGGGCACGATATGCCCGTTTTCGCCGAGCCCCGCGTGCTCGACCAGCTGCGCACCGAATTTGCCTACATCTTCGCCGAGCATAAGTACCCCGGCATCCCCCGCGTAGTGTTGCACCCCATCGAGCGCGACGATGCGCCCTTCGACTTGCAGGGCCTGCCCGTGCAGCCCCTGCGCGCCCTGCACCACCGGCTGCCCGTGCTGGGCTTCCGCATCGGCGATTTTTGCTACGTCACCGATGCCAACCACCTCAGCTCCGAAACCCTGGCGCAGATGCGCGGCGCCAAAGTCATCGTGCTCAACGCCCTGCGGCGCGAGGAGCATATTTCGCACTTCACGCTCAGCCAGGCGCTGGAAATCCTGGCCGATTTGCAGCCGGAGCGCGCTTATCTTACGCACATCAGCCACCAGTTGGGGCGGCATCAGGAGGTGGAAGCCGAACTGCCAAATTGGGTGCGCGTGGCGTATGACGGGCTGAAAGTAGCGGTGTAGCGGCCAACTCACTGGCAGTGCCTATTACTGTAAAAGGCTAACGGCTACTAGCTATTGGCTAAAAGCTGAAGAAAATGCATACCAACTACTACTTCCTGCGCCAGCTGGCCCCGGCCCTCACCGAGCGGCTGCGTGGGTACCGCGTCGTCACGTGCTTTTCGCAGGAAAAAGACGAGCTGGTCATCGGCCTCACCGACGGCGGCACCGAGTTCTGGCTCAAAGTGCAGCTGGGCGCGAATTTTCCCGCCCTGGCCCTGCCCGAAACCTTCCAGCGCGCCCGCACCAACTCCGTCGATTTATTCCCCGATTTGCTCGGTGAGCAGGTGGAAAGTGTGGCTGCCTGGCCCTTCGACCGGGTATTGCAGATTAATTTTAGAAGCGGCGCCCGACTGGTTTTCAAGCTCTACGGTCCGCGCCCCAACGCTATTTTCCGCCTCACGCCCGAAGCCCCCGCCCAGCTTTTTCAGCAAAAGCTGCTGGCCGACGGCGACCTGCGCCCCGCGCCCCCCAAGGCGGCGGATGAAAACCAAACCATCGACCCGCTCAAGCGCCACCCCGCGCTGGCCGACCTGCCCGCCCGCTACCTCCGCGCCCAGGGCTACGATGCCGCCCCTGCCGAGGCCCGCCCGCGCCTGGTAAACCAGCTGCTGGCCCAGCTGGAAACGCCCGCGCAGTATTACATCATCCAGTATGAAGGCCGCACCCGCCTAAGTTTGCTGCCGCTGGGCGAAATCCTCGAAACCTTTCCCGGCACCGACCCCCTTGCCGCCTTGCGCCGCTTCGTGCCGATGGCGCTGGGCCGCCGCGCCCTCGAAACCGAGCTGCGCCAGGTGCGCCAAACCCTGGAACGTCGCGCCGATGAAGCCAGCAGCGCCGTCACCCACGCCCGCCAGCGCCTGCACGCCCTGGCCCACGAGGCTGGCTACCGCAACATTGCCGACCTCATCATGGCCCACCTGCACGAAATCAAGCCCGGTACCACCCAGCACGAAGTACTGGATTTCTACACCGGCGAGCCGCGTACCCTCAAGCTAAAAGCCAGCGAAAAACCCCAAAAAACTGCCGAAAACCTCTACCGTAAAGCCAAAAATCAGCAAATCGAAGAGCGTCAGCTCACCGAGCGCATCGCCCGCCGCGAAGCCGAAGCCTTCTTCGCCCTCGAACGCCTCGAAGAGCTCGACACTCAACCTAATCTGGCCGAACTACGCGGCCTGCGCACCTGGCGCAAGCTCCACGGCCTCGACCCTGCTCAAGCGGCTGCTCAGGCCGCCCGCGAGCTACCGTTTAAGGTTTTCGAAGACCGGGGCTTCACCATTCTCGTCGGTCGCAATTCGACCAATAACGACCTGCTCACCCAGAAATATGCCCACAAAGACGACCTCTGGCTGCACGCCAAGGATGTGAGCGGCTCGCACGTCGTCATTCGCCACAAAGCCGGCCAGACCATCCCCGAGCCCGTGATAGAGCATGCCGCGCAACTGGCAGGCTGGTACTCGCGCCGCCAGCACGACTCGCTGTGCCCGGTGACGGTGACGCCCAAAAAATTCGTGCGCAAGCCCAAGGGTGCCCTGCCGGGGCAGGTGATAGTGGAGCGCGAAAAGGTGGTGCTGGTGAAGCCGGGGAACCCGTTTGAAAAGGAGTAGCGGTCATGTTGAACGCAGTGAAGCATCCTCTCACGCCTCAACGATTTCGTTCGGCCGCGATAGAATGCTTCACTGCGCTCAGCATGACAATCCTATAGGCTGCATCATAGATGCACGCAAAAACGAAAGCCCGTTCTGGCTAACCAGAACGGGCTTTCGTTTTTGCGTGCGCGCGGGGAGATTCGAACTCCCACACCCGAAGGCACCACCCCCTCAAGATGGCGTGTCTACCAGTTTCACCACGTGCGCAAAAGGCAACTTAAACCAGGTAATTCGACCGAAGTCGGCCTCGCTGAGGCGGCGAAGCGGGTGCAAAGGTACAACGAACCTGCGATTGCTGCAACGGTTGGGGCATTTTTTTCGCAGATTAAGCCGCACTGCAATTTTCGCGCCGGCTGCCGCCAAGCGGGCATCACATGATTATGTGATTGCGCGGCATTGATAAGCATCGTCACTTTGTAGTCATGATTAGCCGCTCTCACAGGCGACAGTTAATTACCCGAGTACTTTGAAATCAGTACAAGGCAAAAAAGCCCCATCCGCTGGATGGGGCCTTTTTTTTGTTTTCACCGGCGACTCATGCAATGGTGGCGACCTTTGGCGTCACCCAATTACGCTCTCATTATCAGCTGCTATGGCCAACAAAGGTTCATTTTTCGGCCGCATGGCTGAGTCAATCACGAAGTTCTCGGGCTCTACCGCCGCCTTCATTCTGGCCGCCACCACTGTGCTGGCCTGGGCCATCACCGGGCCGCTGTTCAAGTATTCCGAAACCTGGCAGCTGGTTATCAACACCGGCACAACCATAGTCACATTTCTGATGGTTTTTCTCATCCAGCGGGCTCAAAACAAGGACTCCCTGGTGCTACACCTCAAATTGAACGAGTTGATTGCGGCTACCAAAGGTGCCAGCAACCGCCTCATCAACGCCCAGGATTTTTCGGAAGAGGAAATCCGCCTTATCCACGAGTTTTACTGCCTGCTGGCTGAAAAAGCCAAGCAGGACAATGACCTGGGCGAAACGCATTCTGTGGAAGAGGCCGAGGACAACCACCACGAGAAGCTGGCCGCTCATCGGGAATAGAGTGAGAAGGCAGAAACAAAAAAGAACGTCCTGCTGACGAAGGCAGCGGGACGTTCTTTCAGAAGCAATAAGCTTGGTTATTCGGCCCGCGTCAGCGGCGAATCAACGACGTGCTCGGCTACGAACCACACTTGCATCTCATTGGTGCGCATAACGTTGCTCACCACGAGGTCGTTGGTGCCATCGTCGCCGGCTTCATCGGCTTTCTTGGCATAGTCGTGCGAGTTCTTGAGCATAATCTGGTGAGCTTCCAGCAGGCGGCTTACTTGGATGGGTGCTTCCTCGCGGTCGCGGGGCACGCGAGGGATGCTACTGAACTCGGCCACGTCGTGGGCCATAGCCACAGCCACACCGCCCAGAATCTGGATACGCTCGGCGATGAGGTCCACCAGCTCGGCTTGCTCTTCGTAGTGCTTATCGTACAGCAGGTGAAGCTGGTAGAACGTAGGGCCCACTACCTGCCAATGGTGCTTTTTGTACATGTCGCGCAGCGTGATGGTGTCGGCCAGCAGCTGGTTGAGCATTTCTACGCTCTTGCGGCGGGTTTCCTGGTCGAGGCCGATGGGCAGGCGCTGAGCCACGGTGCCAAACTTCTGGGTAGGAGCGGGGGCGTTCTGCTGCTGGTTCAGAATGGGCTGGATATCGACGGCGGGGTTGCTGCCGGCGCCTTTGCCAGCGGTGGATTTGCCGTTGGAGCTGGCAGCGGCCTGGGCAGCAGGTTTTTTGGCAGGAGCGCTTTTCGGCGCGGCAGTTTTGGCGGAGGTTGCCATGATATGGGAAGGGATGGGGTGAAAATTGCTTGGGGAAACGCCTCGAAAGGAAGCTGCGCTTACCTACGCAAGGCGGCGCCAGGGGTTGTAGCACGCAGTAGCGCGGACTTTGAAGTCCGCAAGTCAGAACGCTCAAACTACGCTAACTCGCGGACTACAAAGTCCGCGCTACAGTTGAGCTATATACAACCACTACCACCCATTTTCCCGTTAGCCCCACCATGAAGATGCCCCACACCCCCGCCATCCAGGTCACGGACCCACACTTCTCCCTGGCCGACATCGACCCCGGCACCACTGCCCCCTTCACCACCAAAGCCGCCGCCGAAAAGCGCCTCAAAAAGCTCCGCGAGCGCCTCAACGACCTGCAGGAAAACCTCTACGCCGAGCACCGCCGCAGCGTGCTGCTGGTGTTTCAGGCCATGGACACGGGCGGCAAGGACGGAGCCATCGAAAAGCTGCTGACCGGCGTGAACCCCGCCGGCGTGCAGGTGTCGCCCTTCAAAGCGCCGTCCCCGAAGGAGTTAAACCACGACTTCCTCTGGCGCATCCACCAGCAAACGCCGGGCAAGGGCCACATCGGCGTGTTCAACCGCTCGCACTACGAGGATGTGCTGATAACCCGCGTCCACGGCCTCATCGACGAAGCCACCTGGCAAAGCCGCTACACCGACATCAACAACTTCGAGCGCCTGCTCACCAACGACCACACGCGCATCCTCAAGTTCTTCCTTCACATCTCGAAGGAGGAGCAGGCCGCCCGCCTGCAAGCCCGCCTCGACGACCCCGCCAAGCGCTGGAAATTCGACCCCAACGACCTGAAGGAGCGCAAATACTGGGACGACTACCAAACCGCCTACGAAGACGCCCTGCGCCACTGCTCGCCGCCCGAAAGCCCGTGGTTCGTCGTCCCCGCCGATAAGAAATGGGCCCGCGACTTGGCCATCACCGAAATAGTAGTGGCCGCGCTGGAAGACATGAACCCGCAGCCGCCGAAGCCGAGCTATGACGTGGCGGCGCAGGTGGTGGAGTGAAATTATTGCTAATAGCAATCAATACTCGTCGTCTTCATACTGCATTTCGAAATAACTGCTTGGTTCATATCCATCACAATAATTTTTAGGTATATTTTTTATCAGTTCGTACTTGTTTATGTAATTATTCTTAATCCATTTTTTGCCAAATCGAGAAAGTATATTAAAGAATAGGACATAAAGTTCAGGATTAGAGAGTTGAGACCTATATATTTTTATGAGATTTTGCTTTTCCTCTCCAGTGAGAAATTGATTCTCGTCTACCATTTTAACAGCATTATACATATTTCTAAAGTATGTACTAAGATTTGTTTGGTTTGTTCTTGCCAGCTTAAGATTAGAATTTTCAGCTATTTTATCTACAATCTTGTTGGCAATCAAAGCACTGTTTGAATACCTGCTTAGCTTTTCTGTGATGAATGCTACCCAAGAACCATCGATGCCATAGTAAAACACAATGTAAGCAATGTCAAGAATCTGGTCGGGATTCAGTCTTAATTTGTTCTCAATGTTAACACTATTTGTTATTGCCAATAACCTGTTAATTTGAATTTTGAATTGCACAAATGCTCTTCTTCCTTCGGAAACATCATTTTTTGATATATCAAGGTTAGTAATCTTTATCTGATTGACGTTTTGATTGTGGTAATCAACCATCCTAAAAAAATTACTTTCTATCTGTTGAACTTTTATTTGCCTATCACTTTTGGCAGCCAAATCAGACTGTTCGCCCAAAGATTTGATTTGAATTTGGTTTGCTTGATATTGGATGTAAAACGCGAAAAAGGTCAATACAACGCCCGCAAATCCGACGATAGGACCCGCAATTCCGCCGATAGTATCTCCTATTACACCTGTTTTCTCATTATAAGCCCACAACCAACTTTTATTCATTACTAAATATGGGATAAGTAAAAAACATATTAAAACAAAAGCGACTGAAGATGCAGCGACTATGATTAATTGCTTTTTGGTAAACATTTTTTGTTGATTTTGAATTTTCATGAGTTTCATTTGTTAACTGCTGCTTGCCTCCATATTGCCGTAACCCAAACATACTGACTACCGGCAATAAAGCCAAGGTTGGATATATTGCCAAAATCACTAAGCTAGGTCGTTGCCACCACTTCCTTCCGCTCCCCAATCTGCTGGCGCCACATGGCATAGTAGAGCCCCTTCTGGACTAATAATTCGTCGTGGCGGCCCTGCTCGGCGACGCGGCCGCGTTCGAGGACGAAGATGCGGTCGGCGTGGAGGATGGTGCTGAGGCGGTGGGCGATGAGGATAGTGATGTGCTGGCGCGAGCCCGAGAGCTGGCGCACGGTGCGGCCGATTTCCTCCTCGGTGAGGGAGTCGAGGGCGGAGGTGGCCTCGTCGAAGACGAGCAGGGTGGGGCGGCGCAGCAGGGCGCGGGCGATGCTGAGGCGCTGCTTTTCGCCGCCCGATACCTTCACGCCGCCCTCGCCGAGCACGGTGTCGAGGCCCTGGGGGGCGCGGGCGAGGAGCGAGTCGGCGGCGGCTTCGCGCAGGGCGCGCAGGCACTCCTCGTCGGTGGCGTGGGGGGCCACGAAGAGCAGGTTTTCGCGGATGGTGCCGGCGAAGAGTTGGGTATCCTGGGTGACGAAGCCGATTTGCTCGCGCAGGGCGTCGAGGTCGACGTTGGTGCTGGGGATGTCGTTGTAGAGGATGCGGCCGGCCAGGGGCGGGTAGAGGCCCACGAGCAGCTTGACGAGGGTGGTTTTGCCCGAGCCGCTGGGGCCGACGAAGGCAATGGTTTCGCCCAGGCGGGTGCCGAAGGAGATGCCGTCGAGGGCCGGGGTGTCGGCCGAGAGGTGCTTGAAACGCACGTCGTCGAAGGCCAGGGTTTCGATTTTTTTGACGGGTTGGGGGTGGGCGGGCTTCACGTCCTTGGGCGTGTCGAGAATCTGCTGGAAGTTGGCCAGCGAAGCCTCGGTTTCGCGGAAAGTGCCGATGATGCTACCCAGCTCCTGCAACGGGCCGAAGATGGAAAACGAGTAGATGAAGAACGAGAAAAACTCGCCCAGGCTGATGTGGTTCTGCACCCGCAGGTACAAGAGCAGCAGCACGATGATGTTGCGTAGCAGGTTGACGAAAGTGCCCTGCACGAAGCTGAGCGAGCGCAGGTAGCGCACCTTGCGCAGCTCCAGCTTCAGGATGCGGTCGGTGATGCCGTTGAGGCGCTGGGTTTCCTGCTGGGCCAGGCCCAGGCTCTTGATTAGCTCGATGTTGCGCAGGCTCTCGGTGGTGGAGCCGGCCAGGGCGGTGGTTTCGCCCACGATGGTGCGCTGGATGACCTTGATGCGCTTGCTCAGGGCGAAGCTCAGGATGCCTAGCAGCGGGATGGTGAGGAAGTAGCCCAGCGCAATGGGCCAGTACACCGTGATGGCGTACCACATCACGAAAATGATGCCCACGACGGCCGTAAACAGCACATTGACGAAGCTCTGGATGAGCTTCTCTACGTCGACGCGCACCTTCTGGAGCTTGCCCAGGGTTTCGCCCGAGCGCTGGTCTTCAAAGACTTGATAAGGTAATTCCAGCGAGTGGCGCAGGCCGTCGGAATACATGCGGGCGCCCAGGCGCTGGGTGATGACGTTGACGTAGTAGTCCTGGAAATTCTTGGCAATGCGGCTCACCATGGCCACGCCCAGCATGAGGGAGAGCAGCGGCACCGCCTGCCAGAAGAACGGCCCGAATGGCACGGCGCGCAGGGCGGCCACATCGGGGTATTTGGTGGCAAACTGGTCGACCAGCTTGCGGAAGAAGTAGGGGTCGAGCAGCGAGAAAATCTGGTTGACGGCGGCCAGCACCAGGGCCAGGATGAGCAGCGGCCAGTAGCTGCGCAGATAGGAGTAGAGGAGTTTCACGAAATAAAAACGCTGGGTGGGTGCGCAGTTGAAAAAGGGCGGAAGTGCTGACCGTGTCGGTGGCGCTGAAAAAAGGTATTGGGTGTTTGGTATAAGGTGTTTGGAACTACATATGCCCAAACACCTTATACCAAACACCCAATACCAGGCATTGGTTAAAAGCCGCTATTTACGACGGGTAGATTCCTAAACCGTCGCCGATGAGGTGGGGCGGCGCAGCAGGAAAATCACTATCAGAATAACCAGCAATGCGGCGGCTGGGGCTACCGTAGCCGCGCCGTTCGGGATTTTGGTAAGATGCACGTATACTGCACCCACCATGATGATGATGAGCCCGGCTGCCGCCAGCCGCACGGTACGTGGTATCAATAGCCCGATGCCGCCCAGCAACTCGCCAAAAGCGATGAGGTAACCAAACCAGGCGGGAAAGCCCATCTTAGTGAAATTCTCCAGAGTGGCTGACAAGTCTTTGACTTTCATGCCGCCGATGAAGATGAAGGCCAGACCGGCCAGGACTTGCAAAATCCAGGCAATGATGTTGCGAGTAGAATTACTCATAAAAAAGAAGAAGTTGGTGGGTTGAAGAATATAGCAGCAACCTCAACGGCAAGGCGGATGTTTGCAACGGCCACTCCGTGCCAGCGCGGAGGCGAAAATACCGGCCAGCCCGGATTTCGGCGCGTCAAAAAAAATCCCTCCTTTGTAGTGGTTGTAGGGCGGCCCAAACCGGGCCATCGCACGACGGGGGCCGGGTATCTTGGTGGAGAGCCGGCCCTGCCAAAAAGCCGGCTTCGATTCCCAACGGCGAGCGGGAATCGGAGCCGGCTTTTTAGGTTTGAATCGGACTCTAAGACAGTAGAAAAAGCAACTGCTCGGGCGTGCGGATGAGGCCCCGGCAGTAGGCCAGCGGCTGCGTCCAGTCGCCCACGAAGCCCTCAACCAGGCCCGTCTGTTCGGGGAGGCAGCGGACGTAGGCGCGGCCTTTAGGCAGCAGGCGGGTATAGATGGCGCCGAAGCGCTGGCACCAGCCCGGCGGCGGAGTAGGACACGGCTCGAAGCCGGCCATGAGGAGTAATTCTTCCGTCATAGGCACCCGAATAGGTAGCAGGATAATATCCTGACAAAGTTCGGGTTGCTGCGACGGCTTTATACTGTGGCAAATACCGAATCTGCTCACGGTAAATACGGGTTTTGCCGGGGCGGCTAGCGGCCAGTGTAGTTGCTGGGCGTGAGGGCCCGCAGCTCGGTTTTCACCGCTTCGCTTACTTCCAGCTCCTCCACGAAGGCGGCGATGGTGCGGGCCGAAATGGCTTCGCCGGTGCGGGTGAGGGCTTTGAGGGCGTTGTAGGGGTCGGGGTAGCTTTCGCGGCGCAGGATGGTCTGGATGGCCTCGGCCAGCACGGCCCAGTTCTGGTCGAGGTCGTGGGCCAGGGCGCTTTCGTCGAGAGCCAGCTTGTTGAGGCCGCGGCCCAGGGCGTTGAGGGCGATGAGGATGTGGCCCAGCGGCACGCCCAGGTTGCGCAGCACTGTGGAGTCGGTGAGGTCGCGCTGGAGGCGTGAGATGGGCAGCTTGGCGGCGAAGTGCTCCAGCAGGGCGTTGGCCACGCCGAGGTTGCCTTCGGCGTTCTCGAAGTCGATGGGATTGACCTTGTGCGGCATGGCCGACGAGCCGACTTCGCCGGGCTTGATGGTTTGTTTGAAGTAGCCCAGCGAGATATACTGCCACACGTCGCGGGCCAGGTCGAGCAGGATGGTATTGAGGCGCTTGAGGCCGTCGCAGTGGGCGGCGAGGTGGTCGTAGTGCTCAATCTGGGTGGTGGGGAAGGAGCGGGACAAGCCCAGCCGCCCGTTCACGAACTGCTCGGCAAAGGCGTGCCAGTCGATGTGCGGGTAGGCGGCGTGGTGGGCGTTGAAATTGCCGGTGGCGCCGCCGAATTTGGCCCCGAACGGCACCTGCGCCAGCAGCGCTACCTGGGCATCGAGCCGGGCCACGAATACTGCGATTTCCTTGCCCAGGCGAGTAGGGGAGGCCGGCTGGCCGTGGGTGCGGGCCAGCATCGGGATGGCTTCCCATTGCCCGGCGCGGGTGGCCAGGGCGTTGCGCACCTGGGCGTAGGCGGGCAGCAGCACCTGCGTGAGGCCATTGCGCAGGCTCAGCGGGATGGCGGTGTTGTTGACATCCTGCGAAGTGAGCCCGAAGTGAATGAACTCCACGAACTGCTCCAGACCCAGCTGCTGAAACTGGTCGCGCAGGAAATATTCCACGGCTTTCACGTCGTGGTTGGTCACGGCCTCGTGGGCTTTGATGGCAGCCGCCTCATCCTCCCCAAACTGCTCGTAGAGGCTGCGTAGGGCGGCGAATTGCTCGGTGGGCACATCCTGCAGTTGCGGCAGCGGCAGCTCGGCCAGCGCAATGAAATATTCCACTTCGACCAGCACCCGGTAGCGCATCAGCGCCAGCTCAGAAAAGTAGGCGGACAAGGGCGCGGTGGCGCGGTGATAGCGCCCGTCGAGGGGCGAGAGGGCGGTGAGGGGAGTCAGCATGCCGCAAAAGTACGGGCGAGCGTAGGGGATTGGGTAGTGAATTATTCCAAATCACGAATAGCAGGCCCCGAAAAAAAAGCTCTGTCGAACCCCATTGCTGCGGTAGCCGTTTTTCCTTTTCCTACCTTTGGGGTTAGCCAATTGGCCTGCTTTACTTCCTTCCGTGCGCATTTCTCGTTCCACCAAACGCATTCTTCTGGGTATTCTGGCCGGCGTGGCCGCGCTGTTGCTGGTTGCCATCGCTGTGTTTCAGTGGAAGCGGCAGCAGCTGCTGGCCTACGCGCTGCAGGAAGTCAAAACCCGCGTCGAGCGCAAATATCCTGTGCGGCTAGTGCTGGGGCCGGCTCGGTTTGTTGACTTCAATACAGTTGAAATCAAGGGGATGAGTTTGGTGCCCACGGCCACACCCGATGATACGCTGCTCACGGCCAAGCGCCTGCAGGCCAGCTTAAGTGTGCGGTCGTTGTTTGCGGGGCGACCGGTATTTAGCGGACTGGAAATTATTACGGCGCGCCTCACGGCTCATAAAGACCGACGGGGCGACAATTTCAGCTTCCTGCTGAAAAGCGGACCCAAAAAGCCCGCCGTGCCCATCGATACTACTAAGGGCACCAACTATGGCCTGCTGCTGAATCAATTGCTTGAAGCAGGCTTCGACAACGTACCCGGTGAGGCGCATTTTCGCGACTTTTTCGTGAGCTACGAGACGCCGCGCCACAACATCCTGCTGCATCTGCCGGAGTTGACTATTGAGGATGGCGACATCACGGGCCGCCTCACCGCCAACGTCGATTCGGTGGTGAATGAATTGGGTATCAGTGGCCACATCGAGCCCGATGATTATGCGCTGGAGGCCCGCGTGTTTGGCGTAGGTGGCTCGGTGCAGGTGCCTTATATACCACAGCGCTTTGGCGCCATCATCAGCTTCGATACCGTGCTGGTACGCCTGACGGATAAGGACTTCGATTCGGATGATGCCGGCGGCCGCCTGACGGTGCGCGGCACCCTGGCGGCCCGCAACTTCAGCCTCTACCACCCCAAGCTGGCCTCCAACGATATCGAGGTGCGCCGCGGCGTGCTCAACTTCGTGGCCACGCTGGGTCGGGGCACCGCCAGCCTCGAAAAAGGCAGCGAAGTAGTACTCAATAAGCTCAAGCTCTATCCCGAAATCAGCGTGCGCCTCAAGCCCAGCAAGGCCGTGAGCATCAAGGTGGAATCGGCCGAAACGGAGGCCAACGACTTTTTCTCCTCGCTGCCCACCGGCATCTTCGATGCTACGAAAGGCATCAAGGGTACCGGCACGCTCACCTACCGCATGCACGGCGACGTAGACTTGGCCCAGGTGGATAGCCTGCACTTCGATTCGAGCCTGAAAGGCAAGAACTTCGTGGTAATGAGTTTCGGCAACGAAGACCTCAACCAGTTAAATACCGACTTCGCCTACACCGCCTTCAACGACAAAGGCGACTCGCTGCGCACGTTCAACGTCGGCCCGTCGAACCCCGATTTCACGCCCTTCAATCAAGTGTCACCCTTCCTCACCGCCGCCATTCGTACGGCCGAGGACCCGCGCTTTTTCGAACACAAGGGCTTCATGGAAAAGGCTTTCGTGAAATCGGCCATTCAGAATATCAAGGAACACCGCTTCGCCCGGGGCGGCAGCACCATCAGCATGCAGCTGGTGAAAAACGTGTTTCTGAGCCGTCAGAAAACCGTGGGCCGCAAGGCCGAGGAAGCCCTGATGGTGTGGCTGATTGAAAATACCCGCCTCGTGAGCAAGCAACGCATGTTCGAGGTGTACCTCAATATTATTGAGTGGGGTCCAAGTCGTTATCGTTGGCCCAGCGGCAAGCGCGGTGTGTACGGTGTGAAGGAAGCCGCCCTGTTTTACTACGGCAAGCGCCCCGACGAGCTGACCCTGGCCGAAAGCCTCTACCTGGCCAGCATCATCCCCAAGCCCAAGTTTGCCCGCTACTCCTTCAACAGCTACGGCGAGCTGCGCGGCAGCACGCGCTATTTCTTCCGCCTCATCGCCGACATCATGGCCGAGCGGGGCCTCATCACCTCCGGCGACCGGGCGGCTATGCCCTACGCGCTCAATATCAGCGGTCCCGCGCATGGATTCATGGGCTTTGTGCCGCGCCCCGACACTACCCGCACTGTGATGCCGGCCGACAGCAGCCAGTTTGAGCCCATTAACCTGCTTGATTTGCTTAATACTGGTCCGGCGGCGCCGGATGCCGGGGTGAACTCGGGCGTGGCGGTACCGCCGAAGTAGGCAGCTGGCCGCTGTTTAGCCTGCAATGCGTAACGGCAGGTCGAGGAGTCGGGCGAGTCAAACTCGCATTAGTGGTTCTGCTGGCGCAGTTCCACATGGCCGCTGCGCGGCCGTGAGTCACAGACTCACCCCACTTATCGGCCAGCAGTTACGGTCGCTACGCTTCCTTAAGACTGCGGCCCGCGGCTAATTTGCTACCGGCTTCACCGGCCGAAACCAGCTGTTCAGCTTCATCTGCAGCACGCCAAAAAAGGCCTCCTTTACAATGCCGGACGACATTTTGGAACTGCCCCGCGTGCGGTCGGTGAAGATGATGGGCACCTCCTTGATTTTGAAACCCAGCTTGAAAGCGGTCCATTTCATTTCAATCTGGAAGGCGTAGCCCACGAAGCGAATCTTGCTTAAGTCAATGGCCTTCAGCACGCGGGCCGTATAGCATTTGAAACCCGCCGTGGCGTCCATGATAGGCATGCCCGTGACGAGGCGCACGTACCAGGAGGCGAAGTACGACATCAGCACCCGGTCCATCGGCCAGTTTACTACGTTGACCCCCTGGATGTAGCGCGAGCCGATGGCCAGGTCGTAGCCTTCCTGGGCGCAGGCGTCGTGCAGGCGCAGCAGGTCGTCGGGATTGTGCGAAAAGTCGGCGTCCATCTCGAACACGTATTCGTAGCCCCGGGCCAGCGCCCAGCGGAAACCGTGGATGTAAGCCGTGCCCAGGCCCTGTTTGCCAGCGCGTTCTTCCAGGTGCAGGCGGCCGGGAAACTCGGCCATCAGGCCGCGCACGATGGCCGCCGTGCCATCGGGCGAGCCATCGTCGATGATAAGCACGTCGAAGGCGCGGGGCAGGGAGAAAACTTTGCGGATTATCAGCTCCGCATTTTCCCGCTCGTTGTAGGTTGGAATCAGAACTACGCCTTCGCTCATGAGCCCAAAGATAGGGCGGCGGCCAGCTTTTCGGCCGTTTGGCGGGCATGGCGGATGCAGTCGGGCACGCCCACGCCGGCCCGCCAGTTGGCTACCGTCACGATGTTATCGGCCTGCAAAGCATCGGCCGCTGCGTGCGCCGGAACGATTTTTTCATCGAATTGCGGGATGCTGCGCGGCCAGAAATACCGCTGCTGCCAGCGCGGCGCCCCGCTGATGCCGTAGAGTTGGCCAAGCTCGGCGTGGACCCTGGTCTTTTGCTCATCCTCTGAATCCTGCGCGGCTTCGGCAAACTGCACACCGCCTACGAACGTGGTAAACAGCACCTGCCCGGTAGGCACGCGGTTGGGGTAAATGCTACTGCTCCAGATGGAGCCAGCGGCGTAGGTATTTTCCACCTTCGGATTAAGCGCGCCGAAACCGTTGAGTGGGTGCGCTACTGCCGTCCGGTCGTAGGCCGAAAAAACGGCGCTCATGGGCGGGTAGCGCACGGCCGCCAGCGCCGCCGAAGCTTCGGGAAACAGCTCGGCCAGCAACGGGGCGGCCGCGTAGGCCGGCAGCGCCAGCGCCAAGTGCGTGAAGGTGCCCAGCGGGGCGTTGTCATCGGCCGCCCAGCCGCCTACCTCGGCCCAGAGTTGATAAGAACCCGTTGCAGTGCGCCGGATGCGGGCAATACCAATGCCGGGGCGGTAACCGTCGAGCTTTTTGGCCAGCGTGTCGGCAATTGTCTGATTTCCTTTTTTGAGGCCGATGACGCGCCGCCGGCCCACGCCACCTTTGCTGGTTTTGATGAAGCCGCGCAGTACCGAGCCGTGGGACTGTTCCAGTGCCGGTAGCTGCGGGAAGGTTTTATGAATCAGCAGCCGCCCAGGGTCGCCGGCGTAGATGCCGGAAATAAAAGGGTTGACGGCGTAATCGACGATTTCGGGCCCGAAGCGGCGGCGGAAGAACTGCGCTACGGTTTCGGTCGGGTCGGCGGGCGTGGCGGGTTTCCACAGCTCGCGCAGCGCCTGCCACTTGGCTTTCAAACTGAAAAAGCTGCTCAGCAGCAGCTTAGGTGGCGAGCCGGGCAGCTCACGATAGCGGCCGTCGCGCAGCACGTAGCGGTGCTGGCTCACGGGCGCAGCGTCCTGAATTTCGTCCGTCAGGCCCAGGTCGGCCAGCAATTCCTCCAATTCGGGGCTGAGCTGCAGGGTATTGGGCCCCGCTTCCAGCAAGTAGCCTTCGGGCGTGGTGATACTGCAAAAATTGCCGCCCGCATGCTCGGTGCTTTCCTCAAACAGCGTGTAGGGGACGCCGTTTTTTTGCAGGTACCAGGCGAGGGTGAGGCCAGCGATTCCGCCGCCGATGATGGCAATTTTCATGACCGCAAAGTTCGCCCTACTTTCTTTGCAGCCATGAATAAAATTAACAAAGCCGTCTTTCTGGACCGCGATGGCGTGCTCAACAACGAAATCGGCGACTACGTGTGTCGGCTCGAAGATTTTGTCGTCAGTTCCGGTGTACCCGAGGCGCTGGCCCGCCTCAAGGCCGCTGGCTACTACCTGATTGTCGTTACCAACCAGGCCGGCATCGCCAAAAACCTCTACGACCACGCCCACGTGGCAGCCTGCCATAATGTGCTTCAGGAAGCCAGCGGCCAGCTGCTCGACGCTATTTACTATGCCTCTAACCACCCCAGCGTCAGCGAATCAATTTTTCGCAAGCCCGATTCCGGAATGCTGGAAAAAGCCATTGCCCGCTTCAGTCTGGACGTGGCGCAGTGCTGGATAGTGGGCGACCGGCTGCGCGACATGCAGGCCGGTGAGCGGGTAGGGGTGCGTGGCATCCTCGTCGGGCACGAGGAAATGGCGGAGTTTGGCACCCGTGCGGCGGACTTGCAGGGCGCGGCGGATATTATTCTAGGCGGGGTATAAAAAAACTGTCATCCTGAGCAAAGCGAAGGACCTTATCACGTTAGAACAATTCGTTCCGGCGCAATAAGGTCCTTCGTCGCCACTTGATGCGCGGCATGCTCAGGATGACAGTTTCTACTGGTGCCTTACAAAACTACTGACGCTCTACCGCTTGGGCGTTGCTGGCCGTGATGGGCGAGGAAACGCGGTTAGCAGCCTTGGTGCTGGTGTAGGCGGGGCACTTCTGGCGGTTGCACGAACCGAGGGCGAGAGCAGCTACGCCGGCGGCGAGCAGAACAATCTTTTTCATGAGTATAAATTGAGGAGTGATGACGCGGTTAGGCTTCAAAGATAAGCAAGCGGCGGCTTATTGCTGATATCCCAGAATCCGCATCATACTCTCAGCCGTCTGCTTGGGGGCGAATACCCAGTCTTTTAGCGTACCATCGGCGGCGCGGTCGAGGATAACGTGCTTGGGCGCCGGGATGAGGCAATGCTTCACGCCGCCGTAGCCGCTGAGGCTTTCCTGGTAGGCGCCGGTGTGGAAGAAGCCGACGTACAGCGGCTTAGGGTCGCGTTCGGGCCGGCGCTCGGGCAGGAACACCTGGTAGATGTGCTTCTCGGCGTTGTAGTAGTCCTGCGAGTCGCAGGTGAGGCCGCCGAGCTGGATTTTCTTGTACTTCTTATCCCAGCCGTTCACCGCCAGCATGATAAAGCGCTGGTTGAGAGCCCAGGTGTCAGGCAGGTTAGTGATGAACGAGCCATCAATCATGTACCACAATTCCTTGTCGTTCTGGAGTTTCTCGTCTAGAATGGAGTAGAGCGTCACGCCGCTTTCGCCCACCGTGAAGATGCCGAACTCGGTGAAAACGTTAGGCTCGGGTACGCCTTCATCTTTGCAGATGCGCTGGATGGTGCGCAGGATTTCGGCCACCATGTAGGGATAGTCGTACTCGGGCTGGATGCTGGTCTGGATGGGGAAGCCGCCGCCGATGTCGATGGTGGTGAGCGTGGGGCACACCTTGCGCAACTCGCAGTATTTGTGAATGAAGCGGCTCAGCTCCGACCAGTAGTACGAGGTGTCCTTGATGCCGGTATTGATGAAATAGTGCAGCATCGTGAGCTCGAAGCGCGGGTCGTCCTTGATGCGCTGCTCGTAGAGTGGGATGGCATCGGTGTAGCGGATGCCCAGGCGTGAGGTATAGAACTGGAAGCGAGGCTCTTCGTCGGAAGCCAGGCGCATGCCCACGTTGCACTTTTCGCGCACGTGGTCGTGGTAGTAATCGATTTCGTTGGGCGAGTCGAGAATCGGCATGCAGTTCACGAACCCGTCGTTGATGAGGTCGGAAATGTCGCGCTTGTACTCCTCGGTTTTGAAGCCGTTGCAGATGATATACTTCTGCTTATCGAACTTGCCTTCGGAGAACAGCGTGCGGATGATATTGATGTCGAACCACGACGAGGTTTCGAGGTGGACGTTGTTTTTCAGCGCCTCTTCGAGCACAAAGCGGAAGTGCGACGACTTGGTGCAGTAGGCGTAGGAATAGCTGCCGGTGTAGCCGGTGCTGGCAATGGCATCGGCAAACCACTTTTTAGCCCGCTGAATCTGGGAGCTGATTTTGGGCAAATACGTGAGGCGCAGCGGGGTGCCGTGCTTTTCGATGAGCGCCATCAGGTCGATGCCGTGGAACTGCAGCTCGTTTTCCTGCACGGTGAAATCGGCCGTGGGGAAGTCGAAGGTTTGGGAAATCAGGTCGTGGTAGGTATCCATGAAATTTTCAAAAGCGGCGGGAAAGCCCGACCTTTGCGCCGGGTGGGTCAAAAGTACCGCCGCTGGGGAGAACTGCTTCCCGCCTCGTGATGATGAATGGCGACTTGGCTACGGCGGACTTTCTCCGTCGCAAGGCAGCGCTCGACGGTGGCCTCTTACGGCTGCGGTGGAACGATGGCCCGCCCAACTACGCTCATTTTCCAAATCCCACCCACCATGAAACCGATTACCCTCCTGGAAGTGCGCTCCGAATTAGGAGCCGGCACCCGCGGCGCAAGCATGGGCGTCGATGCCTTGCGCGTGGCCTGCCTCAATCGCGGCTCCGACTACTTCCGCCACTACGGCCTCGACACCGTGCCCGACCTCAACCACGTGCTGTTCGAGCCCAACCACTTCCCGTTTGCCAAGCACATCGACTCCATTTATACGGTGCAGAAGGGCATTGCCCGCGCCGTGGAAATGACTTTGCGCCGGGGCGAATTCCCGTTGGTGCTGTCCGGCGACCACAGCTCGGCCAATGCCACCATTGCCGGCATCAAGGCCGTGTATCCGCAGAAAACGCTGGGAGTCATTTGGATTGATGCGCATGCCGACATTCACTCGCCCTTCACTACGCCCAGCGGCAACGTGCACGGCATGCCCCTGGCCGCCGCCCTCGGCGACGACAACCTGCCCTGCCAGCGCCAGCAAATCGACGCCGAAACCGAGTTTTTCTGGCGCCGCTTGCAGAACCTCGGCGAGCCCGGCCCCAAGCTTCGCCCCGAACACCTCGTGTACGTGGCCGTGCGCGACACTGAGGCCGAGGAAGATGCCATCATCGAGCGCCTGGGCATCAAGCACATTCCGGTGGCCGAAGTGCAGGCCAAAGGCAGCCGCCAAATCAGCCGCGAGATTTACGAACACCTGCGCTTCTGCGACCTCGTATACATTTCCTTTGACGTGGACAGCCTTGACGCCAGCTTCAGCCGCGGTACCGGCACGCCGGTGGAAGATGGTTTGTACCTCTCAGAAGGCGAAAACCTGTGTCAGGATTTGCTGGACAACGAGCGGGTGGTGTGCTTTGAGATGGGCGAAATTAACCCCACCCTTGACAGGGAGAATACGATGGCGGATAATGCGTTTGGTATTTTGTTGAAAGCCACGGCGGCGATTGAAAAGCGCTTGCGGCTGAATGAGGTAGTGGGTAGGGGCGAGGCACAGGGATTGTAAGCGCTGGCCGCCGTTTAGCGCGCCGCGCGTAACGGCTGGCCGACGAGTGGGGGCGAGTCTCCAGACCCGCGTAATCGGAGCTTTCGGTGTGGTGCCGCATGGCCGCTTCGCGGCCGCGAGTCAGAGACTCGCCCCACTCCTTGGCCAGCCGTTACGCGCTACGCGCTAAACGGCGGCCAGTGGCCCGTACCTTTGCATCCGTGCAACAGTTAGAACAAGCCCTCAAAACCGCCCTGCAAACCGCCGCCCAGGCCGTTTTCGGCGTTGACATTCCCGCCGCCAGCCTTGTGTTGCAGCCTACGCGCAAGGACTTCGCCGGCAGCTTCACCTTCGTCACCTTCCCGCTCACCAAAACTCTGGGCAAAGGCCCCGAGCAAATCGGTCAGGCGCTGGGCGAGTGGCTGAAAGCCAACGAGCCGCGCATCAGCGGCTACAACGTGGTGAAGGGTTTCCTGAACTTCGAAATAGCCGACGCCGAGTGGCTGAATTTGCTGCGAGAGGTGCTGGCGCAGCCCGCCGGCGCGCCGGTGGCCGTGCCCGGCAGCCCGCAGCGCGTGGTGGTCGAGTATTCCTCGCCCAACACCAACAAGCCCCTGCACCTGGGCCACTTGCGCAACAACTTCCTCGGCTACGCGGTAGCCGAAATCATCAAAGCCACCGGCGCGCACGTCACCAAGGCCAACCTGGTGAACGACCGCGGCATCCACATCTGCAAGTCGATGCTGGCCTACCAGCGCTTCGGCCACGGCGAAACGCCAACCGAAGCCGGTATCAAGGGCGACCACCTCATCGGTAAATACTACGTGCTGTTCGACAAGCACTACCGCGAGGAAATCAAGCAGCTCGAAGCCGAAGGCGTGGCCACCGATGTGGCCAAAAAGCAGGCTCCGCTGATGACCGCCGCCCAGGAAATGCTGCAGCAGTGGGAAGCCGGCGACGAGGAAGTGGTGGGCCTCTGGCGCACCATGAACGGCTGGGTCTACGAAGGTTTCGAGGAAACCTACAAAACCATCGGCGTCGATTTTGACAAGTTCTACTACGAATCGGATACCTACCTGCTGGGCAAGGCTCGGGTGGAAGAAGGGCTGGAAAAAGGCGTATTCTTCACCAAAGAAAATGGCTCAGTATGGGTTGACCTCCAGGCCGAAGGCCTGGACGAAAAGCTCCTGCTCCGCGCCGACGGCACCAGCGTGTACATCACCCAGGACCTGGGCACGGCCGAACTCAAATACGAGCAGTTCGGCTACGACAGCAGCATCTACGTCATCGGCGACGAGCAGAACTACCACATGCAGGTGCTGCAAGCCACCCTGCAAAAGCTGGGCAAGCCCTACGCCGCCGCCATTCATCACCTCAGCTATGGCATGGTCGATTTGCCCTCGGGCAAGATGAAATCGCGCGAAGGCACCGTGGTGGATGCCGATGAGCTGGTGCGCGAAGTGGTGGAGGCCGCCAAAGCCGCCACCCTCGAAAAAGGCAAGACTGAAGGCCTGAGCGACAGCGAGCTGGAGCAGCTCTACCATATGCTGGGGCTGGGGGCGCTCAAGTATTACCTGTTGAAGGTAGACCCGAAAAAGCGGATGCTCTTCAACCCCGAAGAGTCGGTGAGTCTGGAGGGCGACACCGGGCCGTTTATCCAATATTCCTACACTCGCACGGCTTCTATTGGTCGTAAGGCCAATGAAATGGGTATTTCCCCAAAGTTGGATGTTACAGCTATCGGCGAGCTGCACGCCTCCGAGCGAGACTTAATACAGGAGTTGGCGCGCTATGCCAGTGTGGTGGGAAGCGCAGCGCAGACGTTGTCGCCAGCTATTGTCGCCCAGTATTGCTACGAGCTAGCCAAGGCATACAACCGCATGTTCGTACAAGTACCTTTCCTGAGCGAGCCTGATGAGGCTAAACGCAACCTGCGTCTGGCACTTTCGGCCCGGGTAGGGGAGCAACTCAAAACTGCTCTAGGCTTGTTGGGTATTCAAGTACCCGAGCGCATGTAAAAACTGTCATGCTGAGCGCAGCGAAGCATTCTCTCACGCCGGAACGAGGCAGTAACTCAATCGTTCAAACGTGAGAGGATGCTTCACTGCGCTCAGCATGGCGTTATTTTTTAGCAGTTTAGAATAATGAAATCCGTTGCCGTTTACTGTGGCTCCAGCATTGGCGCCAACCCCTTTTATGCCCAGCAGGCGCAGGCCCTCGGCGCGGCGCTGGCGGCGCAGGGCCTCACGCTGGTGTACGGCGGCGGCCGGGTGGGTTTGATGGGCACCATCGCCGATGCCGTGCTGGCAGCGGGCGGGCAGGTAATTGGAGTGATTCCTGATTTTCTGCACGCTAAGGAAGTGTCGCACACCGGCTGCACCGAGCTGCACATCGTCGGCTCGATGCACGAGCGCAAGCTGCTGATGGCCGAGCGGGCCGATGCCTTCGTGGCTATGCCCGGCGGCTACGGCACGCTCGAAGAGCTGTTTGAAGTGCTGACCTGGGGGCAATTGGGTTTGCACCGCAAGCCGGTAGGCCTGCTCAATGTAGACGGCTACTACGACCACCTGCTGCTGGCCCTCGACCGCATGCGTGACGACCAGTTGCTGCGCTCCGAAAACCGTGCCCAGCTGCTACAAGCCGACAACCCCGCCGAGTTGCTGGCGCAGCTGGCCACCTACCAGCCCCCGCAGCTGGAAAAATGGCTCACGCCGCCCACTACCTGAGTGGTAAAACTTCGCTGCTGTATCGGCAGTTTAAGGTGCAGTTATTCACCCCTACTATTTCCAATGAAAAAGCCCGCGCTACTTCTGCTCGTTGCCGCTGCCGTAGTGGCGGCTGCTTGTTCCCAATCCACCGCTTCCAACCCGCCCACCATGAACCCTTCCGCTGAAACTGCCGCCGCTGGCACCGTGTACGATTTTACCGTCAAAACCATTGATGGCAAAGACGTGAAATTGAGCCAGTACAAAGGCAAGAAGCTGCTCATCGTCAATACCGCCTCGGAGTGTGGCTACACGCCGCAGTACAAGGAATTGGAGGAACTTTATAAAAAGCACGGCGACAAGGTGACCGTGCTGGGCTTCCCGGCCAATAATTTTGGCGGGCAGGAGCCGGGCAGCGAGAAGGAAATTGCCACCTTCTGCGAGAAAAACTACGGCGTGACCTTCCCGCTGTTCAGCAAAATCTCGGTGAAGGGCGACGATATGGCGCCGCTGTATAAATTCCTGTCGGATAAGTCGAAAAACGGCGCGGTGAGCGAGGCTCCCAGCTGGAATTTTTGCAAATACCTGGTGGACGAGAACGGCCATGTGGTGAAGTTTTACCCCTCGAAAGTGACGCCGCTGAGCGCGGAGCTGGTGGGGGATATAACTAAGTAGTACCGTTTGTAAAAGAACGTGTCATGCTGAACGCAGTGAAGCATCTCGCCCGTGGTAGTAGACTTAATCGTTAAGATTAGTTACCCAGGCGAGATGCTTCACTGCGTTCAGCATGACGTTCCATTTTGTTCCTAATCCAACCTATGTCTCCCTGGATTTCCGCCTTCCGCCCGCGCACGCTGCCGCTGGCGTTGGCCAGCATTCTCACCGGTGGCTTCCTGGCCGCTGCCGCTGGTCATTTCAATGGTCCGGTAGTGGCACTGGCGGCCCTCACCACCATCCTGCTCCAGATTCTGAGCAACCTCGCCAATGACTACGGCGACTCGCAAAACGGCGCCGACAGCGTACACCGCGAGGGCCCGATGCGGGCCGTGCAGAGCGGCGCTATCACGCCAACGCAGATGAAGCGGGCCATGTACCTCTTTGGGGGCCTGTCGCTGCTGAGCGGGCTGGCGCTGCTGTGGGTGGCGCTGGGCGCGGCGGGAATGGGTGTATTCGCGGGGTTTCTGGCGCTGGGGCTAGCCGCCATCTGGGCGGCGGTGAACTACACGGCAGGCAAAAATCCCTACGGCTACGCCGGGCTGGGCGACATCTCAGTGTTCCTGTTTTTCGGTATTGTGGGCGTGTGCGGCACCTACTTCTTACAAACCCAAACCCTGCCGCTGACGGTGCTACTGCCCGCCGCCGCGCTGGGCTGCTTCGCCACGGCAGTGCTGAACGTGAATAATATCCGCGACATCAAGTCGGACGTGCTGGCGGGCAAAATCACCATTCCGGTGCGGCTGGGGCCGCAGCACGCCCGGCGCTACCACTGGCTGCTGCTGCTGCTGGGGCTGGGTTGCGCCACGGTGTTTGTGGCGCTCACGTATCACTCGCCCTGGCAGTGGCTGTATGCGCTGGCGGCCCCGCTGTTTCTTTTCAATGCCGTGCAGGTGTGGCAGCGACAGGAGTCGCTGCAGATTGACCCGCTGCTGAAGCAGATGGCCCTGAGCACGCTGGTGTTTACGGTGCTGTTTGGGGTGGGGCAGGTGGTATAGGGCGGCTGCCAATGAGGGGTGAAGTACATTCGTGCTGGTAGATAAGCCACTGCCTCCGCTCCGAAAATGAAGCGACCATTATTCTGCTCCTGCGCCTTGGTACTTGCACTTACGGGCGCTTGTGACAGCCCAACTACCGTCCGAAAGCCTACGCCTGCCAGCCCGCCAATTGCTGCCGTTGAGGCGGATAGCGCGAATAAAAAGGCAGGCAACTTGCCGAATGAGATAGAGAGCCCGCAAGATGACGAGGATGGCCCACCCTTCAAGCGGGAATGCCCGTGTGAGTTCGCTAGCCTGGGTACCAGTGTGCCAAAGGCGGGCGAATACAACCAATACCTTTCGGGCGCTGGCTGGGATGCCAACTTGCCGTCTTGTACCTGGATTTGGGGCGAATACATCAACAACGAGTTTCCGCCCGACACTACCACGCAGGTGTTCAGAATCTACCTGCTGAATTTGCCTAAAACGACGGCACCTCCGAGCGGTGGCTACGCGGAGAAAATCCTGCAAAAGCAGACTATGGCCCTGTATATCCGGAATTCTAAGGCCGGAACCGATACCTGCATCTATGCGCCGAGCGTAAGCAGGGCCATGCCGGATAACCAGTAATCATCTCAACAAACAAAAAGCCCCGCTGCTGTGAAGCAACGGGGCTTTTTACGTTACTCTGCGGCTGGTGCGGCGGCCGGGGCTGCGCCGCCACCTTCCGGCTTGGGCCCGCGCTTGCGGTTGCGCCCGCCGCGACTGCGGCGACGCTCGCCTTCGGCGCGAGGCTCGCGGGCTTCACCCTCCGGGCGGGGTTCGCGGGGTGGCCGGGCTTCACCCTCCGGCCGAGGCTCGCGGGGCGGGCGGGCTTCCCCCTCCGGGCGCGGAGCGCGGGGCTCCCGGGGCGGGCGGTTCTCACCTTCCGGGCGGGGCCGACGCTCGCGGCGCTCTTCGCCTTCGGGGCGCGGCTCGCGGGGCGGGCGCTGGAAGGGCACGGCCGGGGCCTGGCCCGCGTCGAGGGCGGCGAGGGCGTTTTTGGCGTTAGCCAGGCGCTCCAGGTACTTGGGGTCTTTGGGGTCGGGGGCGTCGCGGCGGGGCTTGCCGCCGTCGCGGCCGCCCTCCCGGCCACCTTCGCGGCGCGGGCCGCGGTCGCCGCCTTCGGGGCGGGGGCCGCGGTCGCGGCCACCACCACCGCCGCCGTGACCACCCCGGGCGGGGCGGCCGCCGATTTTACCCCCCAGGCCGGCAAAGCGCTTGGGGTCGTACTCGGGGGCTTCGCCCAGGCCGAGGCCTTCGGTGATTTTCTGCTTCTCGATTTCGCGCTCGATGAGGCGCTCGATTTTCTGCACCCGGTCCTGGTCCTGGTCCGAGATGAAGGTGATGGCCGTGCCCTTGGTGGCGGCGCGGGCGGTGCGGCCGATGCGGTGAACGTAGTCCTCGGCGGCGCGGGGAATGTCGTAGTTCACCACATGGCTCAGCGAGTCGATGTCGATGCCGCGGCTGAGTACGTCGGTGGCTACCAGGATGGGGAACTGCTTGTTTTTGAAGGCCCGCATGATTTCCTCGCGCTCCTCCTGGGTGCGGTCGGAGCTGATGCCCCGGGCCTCGATGCCCAGCTTGTTCACGGCCTTCACGATGCCGCCCACGGCCGCCTTCTGGCTCGTGAAAAGCACCATGCTCTGCACGTCCTGGGTCTTGATGAGGTGCTCGAGGACGTAGATTTTCTGGCGGTCGTAGGCCATGTAAAACTGCTGGTCGATGCCGGCGGCGGGCTTCGACACGGCCAGCCGGATTTCGTCCGGGTTCTGCAGAATCTGCTGCGAGAAATCGCGGATTTTCTGGGGCATGGTGGCCGAGAACAGCAGCGTCTGCCGCTGCTTGGGCAGCTGGCGCACGATGTTGAAGATGTCGTCCGAAAAGCCCATGTCCATCATCTTATCAGCCTCGTCGAGCACCAGGTACTTGATTTGGTCGAACTTCACGTAGCCCATCTGCAGGTGGGCGATGAGGCGGCCGGGCGTGGCAATGATGATGTCGGCGCCCGAGGTGAGGGCGCGCTTCTGCTGCTCCCAGTTCTCCGATTTGCCGCCGCCGTAAATAGCTATCGAGCTGGCTTCGACGTAGTAGCCGAAGCCCATCACCTGCTCGTCAATCTGGGTGGCCAGCTCGCGGGTGGGCACCAGGATGAGGGTGGTGGTGTGGCCGTGCTTATCGTGCGAAATCTTGTCGAGCAGCGGCAGCAGGTAGGCGGCGGTTTTGCCGGTGCCGGTCTGGGCGCAGGCAATGAGGTCTTTGCCTTCGAGGATTTTGGGAATGGCCTGCTCCTGGACCGGGGTGGCCTGCTGGTAATTCATGGCGTCGATGCCGGCCAGCAGGTCGTCATGGAGCGCAAATTCGTGAAACGTCAAGGTTCAGCGTAGTTAAGAAGATAAAAGGGCTGACCTCGTGCTTTTGGTCAGCAAACCGCTTGATTTGCGGTAAAGATACTCACGAGCGGCGCAGTGCCGAAAGGCGGGCAAAACCGCCTGCCGAGTGTCTTTGGGCAAGTCGCACGCTTCTTTGAGCAAGTCGCACGCTTCTTTGGGCAACTCCCATGCTTCTTTGGGCAAGTTGCACGCTTCTTTGGCTAGCTCCGAACCTTCTTTGGCTCCCTCCGAAGGTTCTTTGCCCCGCTCCGATACTTCTTTGTCTCACTCCGAAACATCTTTGAGCATCTCCGAAGCTTCTTTGACCCGCTCCGAAACCGTAGCTGTACAGTCCTCTAATTCGCCCCTCTCATGGCCCTCGACCGCTTTTCCACCCAGTCCGCCGCCTACGCGCAGTACCGCATCAACTACCCCGCCGCCCTCTACGACTGGCTGCTGCCGCAAGTATCCGGCCGCGAGCGGGCCTGGGACTGCGCCACCGGCAACGGCCAGGTAGCCGCCGCCCTGGCCCCGCATTTCGCCCACCTCGACGCCACCGACCTCAGCGCCAACCAGCTCAAGCAGGCCCCGGCGCTGCCCAACGTGCAGTACCAAGTGTCGCCTGCCGAGCATTCGCCCTTCGCCGTGGCCTCCTTCGATTTGATAACCGTGGGCCAGGCCGTACACTGGTTCGATGAGCCGGCCTGGCACCGCGAGGCCCGCCGCGTGCTGCGCCCCGGCGGCGTGCTGGCCGAGTGGGGCTACCAGCTCTGCCGCCTCGAAACGCCCGAATTGAACCGCGTGCTCGATGAGTTTCACGACGTGACCTCGGCCCCGTATTGGGATGCCAACCGCCGCCACATCGCCAACGAATACGTCAACATTCCCTTCCCTTTCGCCGAGGTGCAGCGGGCCCACTTCGCCGTCGAAAAGCACTGGACGGTAGCCGATATGCTGAACTACCTGGGCACTTGGTCGGCCACGGCCAACTACGCCCGGCAGCACGACGGCGCCGATATGGTGGCCCTGGTAGCCGCCGAGCTGACGCGGCTGTGGGGGGCACAGCCGCGTCAGGTGTCGTTTCCGGTGTTTGCGCGGGCCGGCAAACCGCTTAGCCTTTAAGCTGCTTTTCGACCCACTGCGGGAGCGTGCCATTGGCTTGCAGCGGCTGCAGCGCCTCAAGCTTTTTGTTGGTTTTGGCGTGGTAGGTCTGGTACGATTGCAGCACGGCCTTCAGGCCTTCCACGTTCATCGCCACAGCATCTTTAGCCTCGGGATGCTGGAGCTGATAGCGCGACCAGCCCCCCATGAACAGGACCAGCGCCTCCGGGTTTTTGGGGCAGAGGTCGAGGAAGTAAGGCTGGAGCTGCACCGCTACCGCTGGCGAGCCGGTCATCCATTCTATCAGGAACCGGCCCGCCGCCTGGCGCTGCTCGGCTTGCTGATTGGCCGGCGTTTTTTCCAGCCAGCTCACGGTTTCAATCACTTGCTGGTCGTACTTCGCGTAGTCGTCTTTGGTGGCGAAACTGTAGCTAGTGGGTACCGGCGACTGCTGCGCCTGGGCAGCGGGAGCGGCCACCAAACTCAGGGCCACGAGCAGGCTGCCGCTCAACAAGGAGGTAAACGGTTTGGTCATAAGAATGAACGAAAGAAGGTTTAAGCAACAATGATACTGCAAAAGCGCTGCCCCGCCCGCTACCGCCCAACCAGCCCCATCTTTGGCGGATAATCCTCTCATTTGCCACCATGACTTTGCCCTTCGCCCACCTCCGTGTCCTCGAACTCGCCGCCGTGCTCGCCGGCCCGCAGGTCGGCCAGTTTTTTGCCGAGCTCGGGGCCGAAGTCTTGAAAATCGAACCCCCCGTCGGCGACGTCACCCGCACCTGGAAAACG
>Ga0247804_10000199_pt1 | contig 27553 bp, 29 predicted proteins | sample UWRJL029104C1_FD_181142 | JGI IMG/M metagenome (GOLD analysis project Ga0247804, IMG submission 181142) | Plant litter microbial communities from Arlington Agricultural Research Station in Wisconsin, United States - UWRJ-L029-104C-1 | ecosystem: Environmental > Terrestrial > Plant litter >... | reverse complement strand
CTTATTACCGTACAGGGTGTCGGCCCAAAGGCCGCCCTCGCTATTCTCAGTCTTGGCGAAAGTGAAATTGTTCGAAATGCTATTGCAAATAGCGACAGTGGATTTATCACAAAGGCGAGTGGTGTTGGTAAGAAAACGGCCGAACGTGTTGTCGTTGATCTATCGGATAAAGTTGGACTCGCGGTTACCGTAGCGCATGCCAGTGGTTCTGTTTCGACACCTGCGGGTGACGAAGCGCTCGAGGCTCTCATGGCACTTGGATACACACTGAACGACGCAATGATTGCACTTGAATCGGTATCGGCTGATCTTCCAACTGCACAGCGCGTGACCCAGGCACTTAAGGGACAAAGTTAATGGCTATTGAACGAATTGTCGACACGAGTGACCACGAAGAAGATGCTGATGAGCAGATTATTGAAGTCACTCTTCGGCCACGGTCTTTTGATGATTACGTTGGACAAGAACGATTAAAGAAGAACTTAAAGCTTGCAATTGATGCAGCAAAAAAACGTGATGAACCACTTGATCACATTCTATTAAATGGCCCTCCAGGGCTTGGCAAAACAACAATGGCGACGGTGATTGCAAATGAGATGGGTAAAAGTATCCGTGTGACTTCTGGTCCAGCTATTGAAAAAGCAGGTGACCTTGCGAGTATCTTAACAAACCTTCAAGATGGAGATATTCTGTTTATTGACGAGATCCACCGGCTAGGACGATCTGTCGAAGAGGTATTGTATTCAGCAATGGAAGATTACAAACTCGATATTATGATAGGTAAAGGCCCGGCGGCACGAAGTGTTCGATTAGATCTTCCTAAATTTACGATTATTGGTGCAACAACACGTGCCGGTGCATTAGCGGCGCCGCTTCGTGATCGTTTTGGGCACATCTATCGTCTTGAATTTTACGAACCAAATGAAATCAGTCAGATTATTCTTCGTGCAGCGTCAATCTTAGGCAATGAAATTGATGAATCTTCCGCAAAGACACTTTCAACACGCGCACGGCTTACTCCACGTATTGCGAATCGCCTTTTGAAGCGAGTTCGTGACTATGCGGATGTGAACGGTGATGGCATTATCGATACGGTCATTACAACAAAGGCGCTTGAACTTCTTGAGATTGATGAATTAGGACTCGATCCAGGCGATCGTAATCTTTTGAACCACATGATTGATAATTACGGTAGTGAGCCAGTAGGGTTGAACACACTCGCAGCGCTTACAGGCGACGAGGCAACAACTATTGAAGATTTCTACGAACCCTACCTTCTACAGATTGGATTTATTGAGCGAACACCTCGTGGTCGACGGGCAACACTAAAGGCCTACAAGCATATTGGTAAAACACCAGAGGAACCTGTAGCGTAGTTGCTATAATAGCTGTATGAACTCTGATAGCCCTGATCAAAACCCACAACCTAAGGAAGACTATAGCCAACCGGTTGCCTATGATGCGCAAGGCCGCCCGCTATATGCTCATCCACCTGCCGCACCGGCGAAACCTACTGTACTAACTCAGCCCGCTGCGCAGCACGTTGTCCATATCGCTCGGTCTATGGAACCTGTAAAACAAGTAGTAGGTGATGACATAAAGAAACGCCACGAACGTTCTGTACGTCTTCACCCTCAACTCAATTTAAGTGAAGGTGAATATATTATTCGTGCAATAAAGCGCCACCCTATTGGCCTCATTATCCCGGTGATTGTCGGTGTGTTTTTGATTACCATTGCACTGACAGTTTTATCAAACTATCCCGCAATAGTTGAAGCACTGAGTATTACTGGGCAACTTGCTGAAACATCATCCGTAGCAGTCCCGATTCTGTTGTTTATTGTTCTTATTGCACTCGTGATGTTCATTACATATTACGTATATACGAATAATAGGTTTTATTTGACGAACGAAAGTGTCATTCAAGAGATTCAAATCAGTCTTTTTTCCAGACACGAACAAACGGTAAGTCTTGCGAATATTGAAGACGCTAGTTTTTATCAACATGGTATTTTGCAGCAGATTATTAACTATGGTTCAATCCGCCTCAGCACAGAAGGTGACGAAACGACCTATCACTTTACGTATGTTGCAAATCCAAAACAACATATTGCAACTCTTAATAACGCCGTTGAAGCATTCAAAAACGGTCGCCCAATAGAAGATAGCTAGTTACTAGTTGCTTCTATTTTTCTTAACGTAGTCGTCTTCGTTTTCAAGTGTCGTTCGTAGGGTATAGTTTTTGCATTGATCACCATTACAGTTATATGGTTCGTAGCGATATTCACTAGTGCCTTCACCTATCTTTACGCCGCTTGGATCAGTAAAAAGCTTTGGATCAACTGAAGGAAGTATGGTTGCATCGATAGTCCGCGGGTAATAAGTATTTTTTTTGAAATATACTTCTTCAATACTGTAATACATTGCATTGATGGCAGTTTTTCGAGTTTCGTCTCGACCAGCCACTTCTAGATTATTTTTTTGAACAAAGAATAATACGCTCGCTGCGCCTAGGAGTACGATGATAAAAATGAGCTCAATTATAGTAAAGCCGCTACTGTGTGATGTGTTCGTCGTTTTCATTACTTATGATTATACCGTAGTTTATAGCAAATTAAGATTAGCCCGAGTATAATAAGGGGTGAATAAAGAGAGGGAATCTATATGCCGAAGAAATCAGAAAAGAATACTGAGTTGCCCGAAAAACCTACAGCAAATGAAGGTAAATTAAAGGCACTTGGTCTTGCACAAGAGCAAATTAATAAGCAATTTGGTGATGGGGCGATTCGTCGACTTGGCGATACTAAGACTGTTGATGTTGAACTGGTAAGTAGTGGGGCACTATCACTTGACCTCGCACTTGGTGGAGGATATCCAAAAGGTCGCATCCTCGAAATCTACGGTCCAGAAAGTTCTGGTAAAACAACACTTACTTTGCACGCGATTGCTGAAATTCAGCGCCAGGGTGGTACTGCGGCATTTATCGATGCAGAGCACGCCCTCGACCCGGCATACGCACGTAAACTCGGTGTTGATACAGACAACCTTCTTGTCTCTCAGCCAGACAATGGTGAACAAGCACTCGAAATTGCTGAAACGCTCGTTCGTTCAAATGCTGTTGACCTTGTTGTCGTTGACTCAGTTGCCGCACTTGTTCCACAGGCTGAAATTGAAGGTGAAATGGGCGACAGCCACATGGGGCTTCAGGCTCGTTTGATGAGCCAGGCACTTCGAAAGCTTACCGGTATTATTAACAAAAGCCATACAACCGTCATCTTCATTAACCAAATTCGTATGAAGATCGGTGTGATGTTTGGTAACCCGGAAACAACTACTGGTGGTAATGCGTTGAAGTTCTACGCTTCAGTCCGTCTTGATATCCGCCGTACTGGTCAAATCAAGAACGGTGAAGAGATCATCGGTAACCGTACAAAGGTGAAGGTCGTAAAGAACAAGATCGCTCCTCCTTTCCGTGTCGCTGAATTCGATATCATGTACAACGAAGGTATTTCAAAAACTGGTGATGTCCTTGATCTTGCGGTGCTCCATAACATTGTTGGTAAGAGTGGTGCTTGGTTTGACTACGCTGATGCAAAAATCGGACAAGGTCGTGAAGCAAGTAAAACCTATCTTTCAAAGAACCCTGAAGTACTTGCTGAAATTGAAGCAAAAGTACGCGCCAAAGTTGCTGAAGAAGCTGTTTAGCTAGTACACTCTCGTGAAGATACTTAGCGGGACGGATCAATCAGAGACTGCAGCTCTAAAAATTACTGCCATTTCTGTGCAGAAACGCGATAAAGATCGTGTGAATGTTTCGGTGAATGGTAAGTATCGGCTGAGTCTTGATGTGTTCCAACTCGTCGATCTTGGCATCAAGGTCGGTAAAGAGTATACCGAAGAAGAGTTGGTTGCGCTCGAGGATGAGAGTCAATTTGGAAAGTTGTATATGCGGGCGCTTGAGTATTGTCTCATGCGTCCGCATAGCCAGCGTGAATTAAAAGATTATCTGTATCGTAAAACACGAGATACACGCACAAAAGATGGTGCAATTAAAAAAGGCGTTTCGGTTGCTTTGACCGAACGCGTTTTTAATAGAGTTCTTGAAAAAGGGTATATTGATGATGAAAAGTTTGCAGCGTATTGGATAGAAAACAGAAATCTTCGAAAAGGTTCGAGTAAACGAAAGTTATCTGCTGAACTTGGTGCAAAGGGCGTTGATCGGACTATCATAGAAAAATACCTCAGTGAAACAGAACGTGACGATACGTCTGAATTACAAAAAATTATTGATAAAAAACGCCCACGCTACGATGATGAGCAAAAGTTTATGTCGTACCTTGCGAGGCAGGGGTTTAGTTACGATGATATAAAGACGGCGTTGCAACGGAATGATGAAGAGGAAAGCACTTAGTAGTTACTGAGTGTCAGTATGTTCTGGTTGACTGGCGGGTCGCCTAAAAGGATTCACATATTCGTGACGGACAGCTTCCATGATAGGTTCGGTTTTAATTTTCTTAGCAGTGCTTTTCACAATAATTGCATTGTCATTAATTTCGGTAATCTGAGTCCGATGAATAAGTGAACCGGTATCGGTCAGGCCACGTAAAATTCCATGTTTTACATTGAGTTGCTCAATAATAAAACTGCCGGTTTCGACGGTGTAGTTGTCAACTTTACCGAGCTTTCGTTTGTGCTCGTCAATAACATTCATACCGATAAGGCTAAATCCAAGTTCGTATAATTCTTTGATCTTGATGACGTCATCGAGCCCAAGAATTTCATCGGTACTATCAATAATCATTCCGACACCGCTGAGTTCACGGATATCTGCAACACGAAGAAAAGAGGGTTTTTCTGTGAGGAGTGGTCCTTCAAGTTCGAAGGCAAGTATTTTTAGATTAGCAGGACTAATAAGCGGAGTGCCGATCGTGGCTAATCGAGTGCCTGTTTGGAGGCTCATAACTGGAGTATCCTTGAGTCGCGTACCAAGCACTAGCATAGTATTAGTATACCCTATTTCCCCGCTTACTCAGAGAAGGGATTGATGCGCCCTGAAGGTGTAACGAGTACCGGTGCGGCTTCATCGCTAGTATGAAGGGCTTTGATCCTATTGAGGGTTGCTTCATCGATTGTACCCGCCGTGATTGGTGAGGTGTAGTTTGCGTCTGTAGAAGTCTCGTTGAGAATGTTCGTAAATGTGAAGACTGCAAAACCCAGGCCTGCAACCACAAATACAATAAAGATCGTGAGGTGGTACCGCTTAAGAAGAGGAACGAGCGGTTTGAATAGTGATGAGAGAGTTACGTTTTTCATATTACCTCGTTGATACCGTCACGGTTATTTTATCGGTAGTGATCATATCACCGGATGCATTTGTTGGTCGGCCAATAGATATACCAGTAATCTGCATTTTTGGAAGGTTGCCTTCGATTGCATCAAGGAACTTCAGGAACTTTAGGTATGATACCGGACTTTGGATCGTAATAACTTCCGAGTAGTCGGGTGCCGGTGGTGCAGTTGCACCTGGTGTACTTGCGGGACTTGAGCTATTGATACTCGAGATTGTCACACCAGTTTCCGAAGCATACTTTGAAATATCTTTAAGGGCTTGGGTTTGGTAAGTTGTTGGAGTAGAGAACAGTGCTTCAGCTTTAGTTACGAGACCTTGCCCGGCAGCTAATTGTTGCTGTAATTTTCCAAGCTCATCAATATTCTGACCACTTGCTTTTGAGTCAGTGACGGTGTGTGCGACATCAAGCGCGTAGTTCTTAATGATCTGTAGTCCAAAGTAGAATCCAACAATAGTTCCAATAATTACTATCACAAGTGTTGCTGCTAATACGTTACGCGTTGCTGCAGCTTGAGTGCTTTTTCGTGTATCTTTTTTCATTGTGCTGCCGCCCTTGTGATCGTCAGTGTCATTGAGACGCCAACAGGATAGCCCTCTATGCCGGCTGTATCAGAAACTGAATCGAAGTTAACATTGGTGAAAAATGGTGAACTCTGGAATCGTTGACGAAGCGTCACTGCGTCGTCGGTTGTTTTTGCGTAGGCTTTAATCGCAACGGGCGTGCCCGTAAATGAGGCTGCATTGAGGCTTAATGAACTAATGACGGTGCCGGGTGGCATTTGCTGACCTATGTTCATGAGAACTTTTGAATATAACACTTCTTGATCGAGGATGTTTTTCGTTTCAGAGAGACTTGCGCTGAGTGCTTGCACCTGTGATTTTGTTGTACTATAGACGTCCGCCTTGGTGCTGTTTGCTTCAATGAGTCGCTGCGCGCTTTCTTTTGTTTGAGTGAGTACGATGGATGATCCAGCTAAAAGAAGTGCGAGGAAGCCGGCTGCAATAAGAATGACGACAATATATCGAGCAAGGATCACGTTCAGCCGAGCTGCGCGGATTTCCTTTTTTGCGTCATCGGGCATTAAATTAATCATTTCCAAATTTCTCCTGGGTCAACACTAGCCAGTCCTGCAACGGTTATATATCGTGGGCGGAACTGTTTTGGTGGTTCTTGAAGCTTTTCAAAGTTGAGTTTTTGCCATGGACTGGCAACACGGGCAGGCATAACAAGCGCATTCGTGAAGTATTCACCGATACCGGGTAGGTTACTCCCACTTCCTACAACAAGGAGTTGTTCAAGCTTGCGTGTCGTGCTGATTCGTTCGTCGTAGTAGCGCATAACTTTTTTTACTTCAGCTAAGATACGTTGCAGACTTGGTTCAAGCGCTCCGGTAAGTTTCTGTTGACGTGGGCCGGCATTTAATCCGTTGAGTACCTTTAGTTGGTGAGCATTCTCTAGTTCAACATTTAATTTCTTAGCAATATCAAGCGTAAAGGTGTTACCGCCGATCGCAAGCCCTCCAGTAACCCGAATCGTTCCACGGTCTAGGATAGCGATGTCGGTCGTCGCAGGGCCGATATCAACGATAACTGTAGGAAGGTCTCCTTGTTCGGTTGCGGTCAGGACACGTCCTACAGAGCAAATGCTCGGCTCGATTAAGACAGGCTCTAGTCCGGCTGCTTTCACGCTAGAAAGAATATTATCAACAATAACTTTTGCAACCGCGCTCATGAGGACTGTAATTTCTTTTTTGTTTCGTTCAATAATCTGATAATCGATATAAAGATTTGCTGAAGGTATAGGGATATATTGATCAGCCTCGAGGATGACCGCATCGTGGAGTGCTTTTTCAGTGGAGGTAGGGAGGGTGAAAGTTCGAGAGTAGCTACGAGCGGTTGGAATGGCAATTGCTACTCTTTTGCTTGAGGTATCACCAATGACTTTTTCAGCAAGTAACACCTTGATGCTGTCGGTAAGATACGTGTTGCTAGCGTTCTCCATCGACTCTTTTACTTTCAGAGGTTCAAGGTCGATTGAGCCATACCCGTGTACGAGCCATTTCTTAGGATCAACGGACATGATTTTTACACCAGTGTTACTGATGTCTAGTCCTATAATTGGTTTGTCTTCGTAGAATAATTTTGACATGATGCCCACTTGATAACTACGTCGTATTATAGCATGAGCGCGTTGCGCTGATAACGCCTATTTGACGTTTTGTGAAAGCGATGCAATAGGGGTCATGACACTTGCGGCAATGAGTCCAACCATGCTACCCATGATGACGATCATGACTGGTTCGATGATAGAGCTAATTCCTTCGATAGCAAGGTCAACCTCTTCTTCGTAAAAGTCGGCGACTTTCACGAGCACCGTGTCAGTTTGTCCAGTCTCTTCACCAACAGCAAGCATCTGACTGACAATTCCTGGAAATAATTCGTTCGCTTCGATGACCGAAGAGAGTGATTTACCATTTTTTACTTCAATAGCAGCCTCTTGAAGCGCCTCTTGGAATAACATGTTACCAACTGCGCGTGAGGTAACATCAAGGCATTCAAGGACGGCTACACCAGCACCCATGAGTGCCGAGAAGGTACGAGCAAAGCGCGCAACCGCAGATTTACGAATAATTGCTTTGATTCCTGGAGTTTTAAGAAGGAGTGCGTCAAATTTGCGACGGCCTTTAGGTGTCCGAATATAGCGTATCAATCCGTACACTGTTCCACCAACGACCGGAAGGATAATAAACCAGTAAGTGGTAAGAATGTGACTGAGTCCAAGCATGAATAGGGTGATGCCCGGTAGTTCTGCATCTGGTCCACCAAGATCTTGGAGAATCTTACCAATTTGCGGGATCACAAATAACATGAGGCCGAAGAAGGCAAGAACCGTAATTCCCATAAGGACGATTGGGTAGGCCATGGCACTTTTAATCTTTTTACGGATTGCCGAGCTCTTTTCTTGTTGGTAAGCAAGGCGTTTCAAGATGTCATCTAAGATTCCGGCTGCTTCACCGGCGCGTACCATGTTCACGTAAATGTCGTTGAAGATAAGTGGGAACTTTCCAAGGGCATTTGCAAGTGAGTTACCACCCTCAACATCTTTAATAACCAAAGCGAGCGTTTGTTTTAGTACTGGATCTTCGGCGTGTTTCTCGAGTGAAGATAGGGAGCGAAGCAAAGGTACGCCCGCACCCACCATTGCACTCAACTGCCTTGTAAAGACAACAAGCTGGTCATTTTTAACCTTAGTTGGCTTGAATAGGTTGTTAAAATCAATACTACCGATACCCTTTTTGTAAGCAATTTCTCGGATACTAACAGGACGGAGGTTCTGTTTTGTCAGAGCAGTAATAACAGCTGTTCGGTCAACTTGTTCAGTTTCCCCGTTAACCGGTTTTTGTTGAAGGTCGACTGCAACGTAGGCAAATTTAGGCATACTAGTCTCTACTTACCCTTAAGACTTCTTCGATGGTTGTTTCACCACGAAGTGCCTTAATGAGTCCATCGATTTGCATGGTACGCATACCTTCAGTAATTGCCTGTGCCTGAATTTGGTCACTACTTCCACGGGTCATAATGAATTTCTTCACTTCTGGGCTGTTAGTAAGGACTTCGTAAATACCAATTCGTCCCTTGTAGCCTTCTTGTGCATCGTCGCCCTTGAAATCTTTGTCGGCGCGCCATAAAGAAATGAAACCAGTTTCGTTTGTACTAAGTGGTGTGTCTCCTCCAAGTCCTTCTGAGGCTGCTTGTTTCTCTAGTTCGTGAATGACGCGGAAATCTTGACCTTCATGAAGACCAAAGAGCTTGATGATTTGTGCTTGTTCTTCAGGGGTTGGTACATAACTTTGACGAGAAGCCTTGTGAAGTCGCCGAACAAGTCGCTGTCCAACAACAGCACGAATTGTACTGGCGATAAGGAATGGCTCGATCTGCATATCAAGTAAACGTGGTAGGGAAGTTGCGGCGTTATTTGTGTGGAGCGTACTAAATACCATGTGCCCCGTAAGCGCTGCTTGGATTGCCAAATTGGCAGTTTCACCGTCACGGATCTCTCCGATCATGATAATGTTCGGGTCTTGACGAAGCAGAGCCCGGAGGCCGGTAGAGAAGGTCATACCTGCTTTTTGGTTAGTCTGTGTTTGGTTGACGCCAGGAATCTTGTATTCAACCGGGTCTTCAATCGTGGAAATGTTTACTTCAGGGTGGTTCAGGATGGAAAGCATACTAAAGAGGCTGGTTGACTTACCGCTACCAGTTGGCCCAGTAATAAGGACAATGCCGTTTGGCTCGATCATTTCATGCTGGAGGTCCTTGAGAGCTTTGCCCCAGTATCCAAGAGACTCAAGGCTTACTGCGTCATTTGATTCATCAAGAATACGCATAACAACCTTTTCGCCGTCAGCAATAGGGAGTGAGCTGACACGGAGAGCGTACTGCTTGCCACCAACTTTAATCTTGAAACGGCCGTCTTGCGGAACACGGCGTTCGTCAATTTTTAGATTTGCAAGGATTTTGATACGGCTAATAAGAGCACCAAGTACATTGCGTGGAAGGCGGTTCACCTCTTTAAGAATTCCGTCAACGCGGTAACGGATTTGGACGAAATCTTCGCGTGGTTCAATGTGAACGTCAGAGGCATGGGAGCGAATTGCGTACTCAAGGAGAAGATTTACTGTTTGTGCGATCGGTGAGTCTTCGGCGATATCTTGTTCACTGACTACTTGCATGTCAGATTTTTCACCTTCGACGCGTTGAACATCAATAACTTCGTTCAATTCTTTGTTGACATCACCACGGTAGGCTTCAAGAGCAGAAAGGATGTTCTCTCGGGTTGCAATGTGTACGCGAGAGTTGAGGCCGATTTCCTTTTGCAGGAAGTTCAGCGCCTGGACGTCGTCGGGGTCTTCCATTGCAAGATGCCGGACGCCATCTTCATCAATCTGGAAAAGAATAGCGTTGTATTGACGGGCAATGCGTTCAGGAATTACTTTTAAGACTTCAGTAGGAATGTTGAGCGGGTCTAACTCGACATAAGGAATGCTTGCATACTCTGCAAATAATTTAGTGAGCGTCTTTTCATCGGTCATTCGCTGGTCGATAACAGTCTCGTGCAAAGTGCGTTTTGAACGAGTCGCCTCTTCTTTCAGGGACGTGATTTGCTCAGGAGTTGCAAGACTTGCCCGCCCAAGCAACGTTTCGAGGATACTATCGGAAATGCGCATAATGCTTACGCTCAATTGTAATGCAGAGAACCCAAAAGCACCAGTGTTCGAGGTGGTATAATGTATCGGATGAGCACTACAAAAACCATAGAGGTCAGCGGCGAACAAGAAACCCGTATTTTGGGCGAAAAAATTGGCCGTCTTTTAAAGGGCGGCGAAGTAGTTGAACTTGTTGGTGATGTTGGTGCAGGAAAAACAACCTTCACAAAGGGATTAGCACTTGGATTGGGTATTGATGAGGACGTGCAAAGTCCGAGCTTTACGATTAGCCGAGTCTACGATGCTCGAGATAATTTACAGCTAGCCCATTATGATTTTTACCGATTGAACGATGCGGGCATTATGGCGAATGAATTGACTGAAACGACACAAGATCCCGAATCAATTACAGTGATTGAATGGGCTGATATTGTCGAAGGTGTATTGCCTGCGCATAGATTGCGAATTACTTTTACAGCACCCTCAGAAACAACCCGCAGCCTTGAATTGGATGGTGACGAAAATTTACTGGAGAACCTATGATTTTATTACTTGATACCTCAACCCCTGTCTGTAAAGTGAGTCTTGTTAACGGCGATTGGCGTTTTGATGACGAATGGGAATCTGGGCGAACGCTTGCAAAAGGACTTTTGCGATATTTGCAGGATAGTTTAGCGAAGAATGATAAGACGTTCACTGATATTGCAGGAATTGTTGCTTTTAAGGGACCAGGAAGTTTTACGGGACTTCGAATTGGACTGACGGTGCTCAATACTTTTGCAGATAGCGAAGCTGTTCCTATAGTAGGGGAAACGGGTGATGACTGGCAATCTGTTGGACTTTCGCGTCTTGCTGCCGGCGAGAACGATCAGCTTGTTATGCCTGAATATGGTGCCGAGGCGCACATCACGACACCACGCAAATAAGCTTGCGTTCCATACTTTGGCAGGACTACAATAGAAAGAGTCCGTACATTCTGTGTTTTGACATAGAGGACTCTGAATAACTTTTTGAAAACTTTCAGCGATCGCTTTTGATAAAATTTTAGCCAAGACGAACACTTGGCGAGCGGTACTGAGGAAGGAAACAATATGATAGAAGGAATAATCGCCGCTGTAATCGGGATTCTTGCTGGTGTGGGCGGAACAACTGTCTATACTCGTACTCGTGTTGCTGGTGGAAAGCATAAAGCAGACCAACTTATTGCTGATGCGAAAACAAAAGCCAGTAATATCGTTTTAAAAGCAAAAGATGAGGCAATCAAATTTGTTGAAGATGCGAAAAAAGAAGAAACTGATCGACGTAAAGGATGGGATCGAACAGAAAGCCGCTTGGCCGAACGCGAAACGAGTCTTGATCGTAAACTTGATGAATTAGACAAGCGAAGCGAAAACCTCCGTGCCCAGGAAGACGATGTTGAATCATTGAAAAATGAAATTCGTGACATTCGTGGACGCCAACAGGAAAAGCTTGAGAAAATCGCTGGACTAAAGAAAAAGGAAGCAGCTGAAAAGCTGATGGAAATGACTGAGCGTGACGTAAAGCAAGATCTTATTGGGCTGGTCGCGAAGTTGCAAAATGATGCCCGTGATACCGCCGAAGAACAGGCTCAGTTGATTCTGGTTTCTGCGATGGAACGGATGAGTAGTGAAGTTACTGCCGAGCGCACCGTAACTGCTATCAAGCTGACAGATGATGAGATGAAGGGTCGCATTATTGGTAAAGAAGGACGTAATATTCAGGCGCTACAGCGTGCAACAGGTGTCGATATTTTGGTTGACGACACTCCTGGTATGATTATTCTTTCGAGTTTTGATCCGATCCGACGACAAGTCGCTCGCATGTCTCTCGAGATGCTAATGAAGGATGGACGAGTGCACCCGGGACGAATCGAAGAAGTTGTTGCAAAGGCTGAAAAAGAAATTGAAAAAGAGGCGACTCGTGCTGGTGAAGATGCTGCCAGGGAAGTTGGTGTTGTTGGTATTCCGAAAGAAATGATTCAATTACTTGGTGAATTAAAATTCCGTACGAGTTATGGCCAAAACGTGTTGATGCACAGTACTGAAATGGCGCATATGGCTGGGCTTATTGCTGAAGAAATTGGTGCTGATGTTCGAACGACTAAAATTGCAACTTTACTACATGACGTTGGTAAAGCAGTCAGTCACAAGATTGAAGGCAAGCACCACCACGTAGGTGCTGAACTTGCACGTAAATACGGCATGAGCGATGAGATTGTTCATGCGATTGAAGCACACCACGATGATATCGAAGCAACCACACCAGAGGCATTGGTTGTGCGTGTCTGTGACGCGTTATCAGCTGCCCGCCCTGGTGCACGTAATATTAGTGCCGAAAACTTTGCTGAGCGTATGCGTGATCTTGAAAACATTGCCAATAGCTTTAAGGGTATTCAAAAGTCGTATGCCATTAGCGCTGGTCGTGAAGTGCGCGTGATTGTGACGCCAGAAGCTATCGATGATCTGTCTGCGATTAAACTTGCGCGTGATATTGCGAACAAGATCGAATCAACGATGCAGTATCCGGGGACTATTAAGATTAATGTGATCCGTGAGACAAGGGCTATTGAGTACGCGAAGTAGATAAGTATGTTTGAGAAAATAATAAAACGGGATTCGTTGATTATATTCATTCTTACTGTTGCTGCTTTTGGCGCTGCAATTTTTTATGAGTCTGCGTACCTTCATCAGTTTGGTGTGCCTTTTAGCCTCCAAATTGTTTCACCGACCTCGTTGATCGTTTCTGCATTCATCATCCTAGTATTATCAGGAAGTGTTTTTTACGTAAAAGTTAAAATATATGACAGGGCAAAGTTTTCAAAGAATAACGATATCGTTAAGTCGTATCTCCTTACAAGGATCGTGTATCTATCTGCCATATTTGCCTGGACCCTCGTATATTTAATGACAGGATTCATTGATGAGGAGTCATTAAAATATGGCGAAATAATCAACAACAGTAATATGTTTTTTGGTATTTTGATAGCCGCTTCTGTTTTAATTGAAGTCGTCAGATTTATGATTTATTTCATTCCATTTCTTAGATTGAAAAACAAGTCTACATTTTTATCGTATCTTAATAAAAATATGAAAAAATCTGAACCGTATCAATACGTATTCCCTATATGGATGGCTCTTCTTGCCCCTATTGTTATGTTGTATGTGGTGCCTTCAGCTTTAGGCGTGAGTACCGCTAAGAACTTGAATCAAAGAAACGTATTGACGTCTCAAGATCCGAATATTGAAAAAGTTGTCATATACCAACAGGATGACAGGTATTTTATAAAAGAATACGATAAAAAACAGCATAAATATTTAGACGGATACTACCAAGTGAGTGTAGTAGATCAAAAGCTTCATCCATTAAATCTTGAATAGGATAGTTTTAAGTTCAATAAAAAAGATCGTCGAAATGACGATCATTTTTATTTGGTCGGGGTGAAAGGACTCAAACCTTCGACCTCTCGGTCCCAAACCGAGCGCGCTATCAACTGCGCCACACCCCGATGGTGTTTACTCGGGTGATTATACGCTATTTCGTAGAGGAATTCTAGTCCTATAGAAGGGGTAGTGTTGTTGCTTCGACCCCAAGTGTCCGGTATTATGGGAGGGAACCATTTCATGAAAAAAATACTCAAACAAATTTTTCATTTCTTTCAGTCTCGTCCGCGAACGGATTATTTTTTTGTTGCTATAGCAATTTCGCTCCTTGTCGCACTGGCTTCGTGGAATTTATCAACGCCATCCATCTGGTTTGATGAAGCTTTTGGTGCCTATTTAATTAACTTTAGTTTTATTGATGTAGCCCGTTACACAGCAACTGATGTTCACCCTCCAATGTTTTACTGGTTCCTAAAAACCTGGGCAGCTCTGTTTGGGCATACTGAAATTGGGCTTCGATCAATGAGTATATTCTTTGGTGGAGTAGCGGCCGTATTCGGGTTCCTACTTGCACGTCGTATGTTTGGTCGCCGCGCTGCAATTGTTGGATTATTTATCCTTGTACTATCACCGCTCTTTATTCGCTATAGCCAAGAAGCACGCATGTATACCATGGCTGTTTCAATCGTCCTTGCCGCAACGTATGTGATGCTCCGTGCACAGGAGCTAAAGAGTCGAAAGCTTTGGGTATTGTATGGCATCCTCGTGTCACTAGGGATGTGGACCCATTATTTCACTGCACTCGCCTGGATTGCTCATTGGGCGTGGCGCTACGTCACACTCCGAAGTACTGGAGTGCGTAAAAAAGTCTTGGCGAAGAAGTTCTTTGATAAGGACTGGCTGATTGCTCATGTCGTTGCGGTTGGTCTATTCCTGCCATGGATTCCTGCCATGGTGATTCAACTTGTCGTTGTGCAAACGGGTGGCTTTTGGATTATCCCAGTTGGCGTCGACAGTATTACGGGTTATTTTGGAACACTTGTCTATTTCCTTGAACACGACCATGTAACAGGCTGGTTGTCTGCAATCTTGGCGGCATCGGGCGTTTTGATTACCGTGCTAGCTGTGCGAAATTATCGTTCAGGAAACCGCGTCTTTAAGACTAATTATCTTTTACTCTTTTGTTTAGCTGCCGTTCCACCAATTCTATTATTTATCGTTTCACTTCCTCCGCTCACGTCGTCGTTTGTTGAACGATACCTGCTACCTGCCGCCACGGCTTCGGCCTTCTTTGTTGGCGTAACATTGGTATATGGGCTTCGTAAGGCAAAGATCTGGAAACAAATAAGTGTTTACATAGTTGTCGTAGCAATGCTTGTTTTCGGTATTTCGCAGGTATATTACTACGGTAACTACAATAAAAACTCACGCACAGATATTAAAACGCAACAATTGCTCGAGCAAGTCATCAAGCGTGCAGCACCTGGTGAGCCGATTATTGCCGCTACTCCGTGGGTATTCTATGAGGCAACCTTCTACAACACAAGTGAGCACCCAATCTATTTCATTGATGCATATACAAATTACGACTATGGCTCACTTGATATGTTAGAGCTTAATGACGATCACAAGATTAACGACCTCGGCGCATTCACAAAAGCGCATCCAAAAGTTTGGTACATTGGGTATTTCGAAGGCGAAATAACTCCACCGGAAAACAATTGGAAACAATTAGACACAACTTCAATCACAAGTACGATCGACGGAAAAACTGTTTATAAAGCAGCTGAATACAGTATCCCTGCAAACTAATGTACCTACGCGGGAACAACTCGGCGCACTAGAGGAATTTTTAGTAATCCCCAGGTAATAAGAATAGCGATGGCTCCAAAGATGGTGTTGACCCAGAAATTCTCTCCGCCAATAGTAAAGTAGCTAATAATACAAAGCGCAACACCGTGCAAGATATAAGCGGTTAACGAATGTGTGCCGACTGGAATAAGTAGCCAGTTGAGTGTTCTCTTAATTAATTTTCGAAGTTTATAAAATATGAATAGGTAGCCGGTGAACCATAGGAAGGCGAGTGCCGCACGAGCAAGGCTTATCGAATCCTTCGCGAAAAGGCCATCGTTAATAGTTCGAGCAAGTGCTTCGAATGAGCTGCTATAGAATGTGAATATAACTGATAGGATTATCGTAAGAATTGTTAATCCGACTGCCGTAGCGGCAATCGCAACTTGGGTTGAACGTTTTGTATCATGCCACCAGTCCATGATTGGCTGCAGGTAAAAACCGACAATACTTGGAATAAAGAAGAGGAACTGCCACTGCAAAGGTTCAGATCCAGACGCCCACCCTAGCGCAAGTAATGCGAAGCTAATAACACCAACCATCCACGCAAGGTTGCGGCGGAAAAGCCAGATAGCTATTGGAGACGCAGCAAGGAATAGTGCATAAAGCGTTAAAAAGTGTACCCATATGTAGGTATAGTGCATCGTGATTAGTTCCGTAAGGAACGTCTTCCAATCACCGACCGGCATCGGCGTACTTGGGAAACCGCCTTGGAGTGGTACATACCAAATGATAGCTACGTAGGCGATGGACGCAATAAGAGACCATAGATATAAAAGCCCAGCTCGTTTAATAAGTTTGAATGCTACTTCTTGAAAAGGTAATTCCTTGTTTTTATACCCACGAATATAGCCAACTAAAAGTCCGGAAATTGCGACGAATCCTTCAGCTGCAGTAACCCATAGTAACGCTTTTCCAGACAGGAGGCTAAAGAGGCTTGGGAAACGAGATAAATGATCGATGATAATAGTGACAATGAAAAAGCCTCGAAGATGGTCGAGGGTTTCAAGTCGGTTTCGTGTTTTCGGTTCTGCTTTTGGCACTAGCAATTATTATATCAAGGATTATACAAGTTTCCCGGCAGACACTAGAGGGTTTATACTAAAAGTATGGAAATACCTTACGAAGCACCGAATTTTACACTTCCCGACATTGACGGAAAAACACATACACTCGAGGAATATAAAGGAAAGTGGGTAATTCTTTATTTTTACCCCAAAGACGATACGCCTGGATGTACGGCAGAAGCTTGTAGTCTTCGGGATGCCCGTGACACGTTGGCTGAGATGGGTGCAGAAATCGTTGGTGTGAGTAAGGATGACGCAAATAGTCATGAAAAGTTTAAGGCAAAATATTCGCTTAACTTTACGCTCTTAACCGATACAGAAGGTTCGGTTATTGAATCGTACGGTGCCTGGGGAAAGAAGATGTATGGCCGTGAAGGCATTCTACGTAAGACATTTATTATCGACCCATCTGGTCAAGTCGTAAAAGTATATGGACGCGTGACACCAATGGGGCATGGCAACCAGGTAATCGATGAACTGAAAAGACTTCAAGAGAACGCATAGGTGGCAAAGTATGTGGTAGCGGTAAGTGGGGGAGTGGATTCGGTTTCATTGCTTCATATGCTTTCTGAGGCGACAGATCATGAAATTATCGTTGCACACTTTGACCATGGCATTCGGGAGGATTCGGCTGAAGACGCGGTATTAGTTGCGTCACTCGCAGAAAAATATGGGTTTGAGTATGAAACGCAGAAGGTAGCTCTTGGTCCACAAGCAAGTGAAGAAACTGCACGGTACCACCGGTATGCTTTTTTGCGAAATATAGCGAACAAGCATAACGCTAAAATTATTACCGCGCATCACGGCGACGATGTTATCGAAACGATTGCGATTAACTTCCATCGTGGAACAGGATGGCGAGGACTAGCGGTGCTTGACTCTGATGTGTTTCGGCCATTACTCCATCTATCTAAAGCGGATCTTGTGAAGTATGCTCAACAACGAAAACTAGTCTGGCGAGAAGACAGTACGAATAGTAGCGATAAATATCTGCGCAATCGTCTTCGACCTGCTGCGGCTGCACTAGATACTGACGTAAAACGGCAACTCATGGCGCTTCGTAGTCAGCAGCTTGAAAGCAAGAAGCAGATCGATACGCATATCGCAGCGTTGATTGGCGAGGGTCCGAATTATAGTCGCTATTTTTTTACGCATATTCCGCCACAAGTTGCGTTGGAATGTCTTCGGTACGTCACCAGGGCTAAATTAACACGTCCGCAACTTGAACGTGCCTTATTGGCCATCAAGACAGCAAGTTCAAAGAGTTCATATCAGGCAGGAGCAGGGATTACATTCGATTTCACCACTCGTAATTTTTCCTTCTCACTGTTAAAATAAGGGGAAGAGAACACTGCTACTTTTATAGATATGCCGAAAGGATGATTAACCATGGCCATAAAGTCCCCTATTCCAAAGAAACCAAATAACGCACTCCGACTGACACTCTTTTGGGTAATTTTAGTTGTTGGAGTGCTTGCAGCGATCGCTATTGTGACTCCGCAAGATAACCTCAAGTCAGTCCCGCTTTCACAAGTGATCAAAGAAGCGAATGAAGGTAAACTTAAAAAGATTGAAGTTCAAGGTAACGACCTAAAGATTACTCCAATTGATGCTGATAACCCTACTGAAAAGTCTACGAAAGATGCTTCAAGTAGCTTGCAGGAACAAGGACTAAAGACTGACGCAAAAGTAGAGCTGCTTATTAGCCAGCCATCAAATACTGGTGATGTACTTTGGAATCTTGCGATCATCATTATTCCTGTGATTCTTATTGCTGCATTCTTTATGTTTATGATGCGCCAAGCACAAGGCCAAAATAACCAAGCGCTTGGGTTTGGTAAGTCAAAAGCAAAACTTTACGGTGAAGACAAGAAAAAGGTTGTCTTTGCTGACATAGCTGGAAATGATTCTGCGAAACAAGACCTCGAAGAAGTTGTTGATTTCCTCAAGCACCCAAAGAAATATGAATCACTTGGTGCGAAGATTCCAAAGGGAGTCCTCCTTGTCGGTAGCCCTGGTACCGGTAAAACGATGCTTGCCCGTGCAGTTGCCGGTGAAGCAAACGTTCCGTTCTTTAGTATTTCTGGTTCTGAGTTCGTTGAAATGTTCGTGGGTGTTGGTGCGTCACGTGTTCGTGATCTGTTTGCAAAAGCAAAAAAGAACGCTCCGGCAATTATCTTCATCGACGAAATTGACGCCGTTGGACGCAAGCGTGGATCAGGCATGGGTGGTGGACACGACGAACGTGAACAAACCCTTAACCAAATTCTTGTTGAAATGGACGGATTTGAAACGGGTACAAACGTAATTGTTCTTGCGGCAACAAACCGTGCTGATGTCCTCGATGCCGCCCTTCTTCGTCCAGGTCGTTTTGACCGACGCACAAACATTATGCTTCCAGAACGAAAAGACCGTGAAGCAATTTTGAAGGTTCACTTCAAGAACAAGCCTGCTGACGAAACGGTTAATCTTGATAAGCTTGCAGCAAAAACAGCCGGATCATCAGGTGCTGACCTTGCGAACATCGCAAACGAAGCAGCGATTATTGCTGCGCGTCGTAACTCAAAGAAGATTAGCAACGCCGACCTGACTGAAGCATTCGAAAAAGTTGCAATTGGCCCAGAACGTAAAAGCAAAGTCATGACCCAAAAAGACAAAGAGCTGACTGCGTATCATGAAGCAGGTCATGCATTGGTAGGGCACGTCCTTCCTGACAGCGACCCAGTACACAAGGTTACTATTATCCCTCGTGGTGGTACTGGTGGTGTGACGTGGTTCCTTCCTCCCGAAGACACAATGTATACCAGTGTGTATGAATTCAAGGATGTCCTTGCACGTGCACTTGGTGGCCGTATCGCCGAAAAGCTTATTAATGGTGCTGACGGAATTACGACTGGTGCTGGTTCAGATTTGCGTAAAGCAACTGAAATTGCTCGTGACATGGTCATCGAACAAGGTATGGGCACAAAGCTTCGTGATCAAGTCTTCCACGAAGACAACGGTGGTATGATGTTTGACCGCATGACTCATGAACGTCCGTACAGCGACGACACTGCGAAGGAAATTGACCTTGAAGTTGCACAGCTTATTAAAGAAGCAGCAACTCGTGCCGAAGTTGTCCTAAAGGCTAATATGAAAAGTCTTAAAAAACTCGCTGATGCCCTCCTTGTTGAAGAAACACTCGAAGAAGAAGGTGTTGTTACTCTGCTGAAAGAAGCTAAACTTCCGAAGGAGGCCATGCTTTACTAACGCGGGCCATACTGAATGATCAGTTTTCGAACGACTCTCTCTAAGTTAAATAAAAAGCTGCCGTTGCAACTCGCGGCAGCTTTACTTGCCGGTTCGTCACTGATTGCGAGCCTTCTGGGAATCTTCCGAGATCGTCTGTTTAACAGTTTGTATTACACGACGTATCCAACTGGTGCGGACGCCTATACTGTCGCCTTTACGATTCCAGACTTCATGTTTATCATTCTGGTTTCTGGTGCACTGAGCGTGAGTTTTATTCCCGTATTTAACCAGCGCTTGGCGAGTGGTAATAAAAAATCTGCATGGGAACTTTCGACCAGTATTATCAACTTGATGGCACTTGCGACACTCGTGACGAGTGTACTTATTATTATTTTTGCTGATCCATTGGTGCGCTATGTTGTTGGTCCTGGACTTGATGAATCAAGTCGTTCACTTGCGGTAAGTATGATGCGCGTGATTGCGGTGAGTCCGTTCTTGTTTGCGATTGCAACGGTTATTACGAGTATGCAGCAGGCGGTTGGACGCTTTGCCTTTTTTGCCCTTGCACCGGCACTGTATAACGTCGGTATTATAATCGGACTATTGTTCTTTACGAACGGTATTAACTTATTCGGTTGGCAGTTATTTGATGGCGGAATTATGGGTGTTGCCCTTGGTGTCGTACTTGGGGCGATGCTGCAACTTATTGTGAGTACCTTTGGGTTGTTTGGAATGGGTTTCAACTACACCTTCAAAATTTATTGGAAAAACAAAGGCTTCCGACAGGTGCTTCGTTTACTGCCACCACGCTCCCTTGATCAAGGAATCGATTATGTAAATAGTATTGTTGAAACAAACTTGGCATCACGAATGATCGCCGGTAGTGTGCGTGCTTACCAGCAGGTGACCTCATTGACCTACGTGCCGATTAACTTGATTGGTGTCGCAATTAGTACCGCAGCGTTCCCTCGTATGACTGAGCGTATTGCAGAGGGCCGTCCGGATCTGTTTAAGAGTGAACTACAACAAGTCCTTCGAGTGATTATCTGGCTTGCTTTACCGGTAACAGTTATTGCGATCCTTTGTCGTGGGTATATCGTAAACTTTATTGTGAACGGTGGTGACCCGTACATGGCGAGTATCCTTGCTGTGCTTGCGATTTCTATTCTGTTTCGTGCAGTGTACTTTATCTCGGCGCGAAGTTTCTATGCACAGCAAGATACAAAGACGCCACTTTATATTTCGTTATTTACGATCGCCTTGAATATTACGTTAGCTGTATGGTTTACATTCGGGCTTGGGCTGGGTGTGCAAGGACTTGCTTGGGCGGCGGTCATTGTTTCGATTGTTGAAGTCTCAATCTTGTTCACGATAATGTCGAAGCGAATCGGTGGCCTATTTGACGCTCCGTTTATTCATGCGGTCGGACGAATGGCAAGTGCGGCCGGATTTACGGCGCTCGTTACGTATGCGTCGGTTGCGTTACTGCCACTGTCTTCAACCGACCAACGGTTCTTTGACTCGGCGCCAAAGTTCATCCTCATCACGCTCATAAGCTTTACGGTATATCTTTTCTTTAGTTATTTATTTAAGCTAAAGGAAGTAAACCCCGTAATATCCCGTATTCAGAAAATCCTATTTAAACGACCGGAAGTAAAAGATGACTCAACAAATTCGTAATTTTTGTATTATTGCCCACATTGATCATGGCAAATCAACACTCGCAGATCGCATGCTCGAACTGACCGGGACTGTTCAGAAACGTGATATGAAATCGCAACTTCTTGATAGCATGGACCTGGAACGCGAAAAAGGTATTACGATTAAACTTGCGCCAGTCCGTATGACGTATAAGGATCACGAACTAAACCTTATTGATACACCCGGCCACGTTGACTTTAGTTATGAAGTATCACGAAGTCTGCAAGCTTGTGAAGGTGCAATTCTTGTCGTTGATGCCAGCCAAGGCATTCAAGCGCAAACCCTCGCAAATGTGTATTTGGCACTTGCGGCTGACTTAAAAATTATTCCTGTACTTAACAAGATTGACCTCCCTGCTGCAGACGTTCCACGGGTCAGTGCCGAAATTATTAACCTTCTTGGCTGCAGCGAAGATGACATTCTCAAGATTAGTGCCAAGACAGGTGAGGGTGTAACGGATGTACTTGATGCAATCGTTGAAAAAGTAGATGCGCCTCGTGGAAGTTCCGATGAACCAACGCGTGCACTTATTTTCGATAGCTACTTTGACGATTATCGTGGCGTAGTTCTGTATGTTCGTGTGATTGACGGTGAAATTAAAAAAGCTGATCTGATTGATATGATGGCGACGGGTGCAAATGGAATTGCATTGGAAGTTGGGTCTTTGAACCCGGCAATGAGTCCAAGCCCGGTTCTAAGAAGTGGTGAGATTGGCTATATTGTTACGAACCTTCGCACTACTCGTGATGCCCGTGTGGGTGATACGGTGACGATTCGACGACGCCCTGCTACTGAAATGCTGCCAGGCTATAAGCTAGTGAAACCTTTTGTGTATGCTGGCTTCTTCCCAGTAAGCAACGATGATTACCAAGCGCTTAAAGACGCCGTAGAGAAACTCAGCCTCAGTGACTCTGCGCTTCAGTTCGAACCTGAAACTTCGCCCGTGCTTGGGTTTGGTGTGCGTATCGGATTCCTAGGTCTGCTTCACCTGGATATTATTCGCGAACGATTAGAGCGAGAATATAACCTTGATCTTGTGATTACCAATCCTTCAACCGACTATCATGTAAAGCTTAATTCCGGTGAAGACCTTGATATTAAAAGTGCAAGCAACCTTCCTGATGTCACACGTATTAAAGAAATTCGTGAACCTTGGATTAAGGGTGAAATTATCGTACCGGCAAATTATATCGGGGGAGTTATCCAGCTGATCATTCAAAAGCGTGGATTACAATCAAACCTTAGTTATATTGATGAACGTGCCTTGATCAGTTTTGAAGCACCGCTCGCAAACCTTCTTACTGACTTTTACGACCAACTGAAATCAATTACCAGTGGGTATGGATCGTTCAACTATGAACTTGATGACTACCGCGTCGAAGATTTAGTCCGTGTCGATTTTTACGTTGCCGGTGAAATGGTTGATGCGCTCAGTATCATGGCGCACCGTTCTGAATCACAAAGTTTAGGACGCGAAGTAACCAAAAAACTAAAAGAAGTGATTCCTCGCCAAAACTTCCAGGTTGCTTTGCAAGCTGGGATTGGCGGAAAGTTTATCGCCCGTGAAGACCTCAGTGCATATCGTAAAGACGTGACTACAGGGCTCTATGGCGGTGACGTTTCTCGTAAAAAGAAGGTGCTCGCGAAGCAAGCTAAGGGAAAGAAGCGTATGAAGCGTTTTGGGAAAGTTGATATTCCTTCTGAAGCTTTCATGGTCATGCTGAAGCGCGATTAATCAGATATCTGGTACACTGGGGTATGGATCTAGAACAAATGACTATAGGCTACGAGCCAACTCTTGAAACAACTGAACTTGTACAAAATTCAAAAATTACTCTTCTCGTCGGCATTTCTGGCGCAGGAAAAGACACTATAAAACACAAACTTCTTGAAAAAGACGGATATAGAGACATCGTATCCCATACGACCCGCGAGCCACGTCGGAATAACGGCGTGATGGAAACTGATGGCAACGACTATCATTTTATATCGATCGAAACTGCTCGAACAATGCTTGCGCAACGGGCATTTATTGAAGCTAAATTTGTGCATCAGACGCTATATGGAACGTCATCGAATGAAGTACTGCTTGCACATAACGCTGGCAAAATTGCCGTAACGGATATTGATGTACAGGGCGTGGATGAGTATAAAGAACTATCACGTGATATTGTTGCGATATTCATTCTTCCACCAAGCTATAGTATTTGGCGTGAGCGTCTTCGGAAACGATATGAAACGATTGAAGAATTTGAAAATGAATGGCCAAAACGTCGCGAGAGCGCCATTATGGAATTAGAGAAGGCCTTGGCCGTTCCGTACTACCACTTTATTATTAATGACGACCTTGACCGATCGGTGCGTATTGTTGATGAAATTGCTCATCAGGGCGATCTTTTTAACCGCAAAGACGATGAAGCTCGGTTGGTAGCTCGTGATATTTTAGACGAAATTCGCACACACAACTAGCACTCATTGACACCGAGTGCCAACGCACTGTAAAATAAAACCATGACCGAACGTCAAAGACAGATCTTGGCTGCAATTATCGAGCAACATGCTGAAATTGCAGCACCAGTAGGAAGTGTGATGCTTGCGAAGCTTTTTGGTGTGTCGAGTGCGACGATTCGGAGCGAAATGGTGCGCCTTGAAGAAATGGGTTTGATCGAGCAGCCACACACCAGTGCAGGACGAATTCCAACTGATGCTGGCTACCGTTTTTATGTAAATACATTGAATGAAGCGCATGCAAATGAATTGCAACCAAGCCTTCCCGATCGCAGTGCGAGAGCGATTGAAGCTCGGGTACATACTCATTCAGACCGCGCAGACCGTGCGATTCGAAGTGCCGTCGACAGCCTTGTTGAGTTAACGCAGAACATGGGTATCGCGACGATTGGCGACGAATTGTATATGGCGGGCATTGGAAACTTGTTTTCACAACCAGAGTTTCTGCAGGGCAACCACGCGCAGAGTGTCGCCCGATTGCTGGACGACCTCGAACCATGGCTACGCGAAGCAAAACTCAACGAACCGCTGAATGTATATATTGGGTCTGAAAATCCAATTGGTAAATCGAGTGGGGCAACACTGATTATTAGTCGCTTCCGTTCACCTTATAGCGATAATAGTTATATAGGTGTTATCGGACCGACTCGCCAAAGTTATGAAAAAGTAATGCGCCTTGTCCGACATACGGGCGCAATGTTAGAGGAGATTTTATAAATATGGCTGATGCAAAGAAACCAAAAAAAGACGCAACGAATGATGCTCCGGTAGAAGATTCGCAAGAAGAGATTATCGAGAACTTTGCTGATACTCAAGTTGCAGAACTGACGCTTGACCTACAGCGTACCCGTGCTGATTTTGAAAACTACCGCAAACGAGTTGATGCTGAAAAAGTAGCAGCCCGTGAATCAGGCCAGGCGAGTGCAATCCTAAAACTCCTTCCGGTTATTGATAATATCGAGCGCGCCATTGCGTATACTCCTGAAGATCTAAAGGACAACACTTGGGTACAAAGTGTCGCAGGATTGGTTAAGCACCTAGAGAAATCAACCGAAAGTCTTAACCTTGCCCGTATTGATGCAAAACATGGCACAGCTTTTGACCCAGACTTCCACGAAGCTATTCAATTTGATGAAGATGCTGAAGGTGAGCACGACGTCATTGCTGAAGAATTACAGGCAGGCTACCTACTGAACGGTCACGTGATTCGCCACGCGATGGTAAAAGTTACCAAGCAATAAATTGTTTCTTATCTAAAATAGCACTCGGTAACCGGGTGCTATTTTATTTATTCGCTCCAAAATTCACTTTTAAATAAATGAAGTTTGGTGCGAACAGGAAAGGCTCCTATCCGACCAGATGCTGCGTGTTAACGCTGCTTCTTGAGAGGACGAGACCGATCACCTGGGATGAAGAAAACGGCGACCAACTCGGTGATCGTCTCTTCGTGAAGAAGATCGGGGTCGTCCTTGGTTGGTAGACGTGTCGTGAAGATGTTGTAATCAAACGACAATTCAACTCCTTCGGGGCACCGATCGCGGAACAGCGCTCGCATCAATACTGTGTGCTTGCAGCCTACGCCAGAGAAATCTTCTCTGACTGGTGACGCAAGCTGATCCTTAACGGTTATTTGATCCATGATGTCGACGCGGCGAGGGGTGATGACCTGAACGTGACGCTGACCCGGGTGGATATTGCGCGTCATTAGTCGAATTGCATCGTCCACTTCCTTCTGATGAAGGAGCCTGAACGCGGCAAACTCTTCCGGTGTTGCAATTGGTGGTCTTGCGGGGGCAGGCGCCTCTGCAATTATCAGTGACATAGTGGGAACCTTTCCTGAAATGTGAAAAACGCGACTACTCGCGAATGTACTCTTGCGGGGTTGTATCTCTCTTCTGGGTGTTTGTTCCCGGTTGGCGACGCTTTTCCTGTAAGATACAGTAATAATAGTCCCGAGTATGCTAAAAATCAATGCCGATTTTGGTATGATGGATGTATGGAACCTAATACTTTAAACCAGACACCGCAATCAGCACCAACTACAGCATCAGCTGCACAGCTTCAAGCAACCGTAGATTATATGCCAAATGTTACTATTTTTGGATCTAAAACAGTTCTTCTTGAATGGGGTGCGGACAACCGTATTCGAATGTACGAAATGAATTTTGATACAAATCAAGCGACGGCCGTTATGTTTGATGCAGCAATAGGTGATATCAAAAAGGTTACGGGATCAATTAATATGTTGACCTTTCATATAGGTGATAAAACATATCGTGCCTTGTTTGCGCGTATGGCGACAGCTGGAATGGGAGCTGTAGGCGTTGGCGTCGCGGTTAAGGAGCTAAATGCCTCTGGTGCAAATCTATGGATCAAAAAACTTAAAGAGAACGGCGTAAAGGTAAGCTTGCTAGGTTGGAAAGCTTCTTTCGGTATCTCTATTGGACTTGTCGTCGTGATTTTTGTTATTGTCGTCGTGGTAATGTTAGCGCAGGCTGGCTCTTAGTTACTTAACGAATATTGAAAGTGTGTAGAGACCGAAGTTTAATACAAGGCCAATAAGACCAAGAACGATCGTAAGGGTCGTTTTTGTTCGGAAGCCAACAACTGCGGCGTATGCACCAAGGAAAGCGGCGGCTGCAAATACGTATCCAGCAATTAACCCTCCGATAAAGATAGCAATGCTGCCGATCGCAAGTATAAGTGCGAGCTTCTTTTGTTTATCAATGTTTGCGCTGGTTGGTGGAGTGATCCCGCTTATATTCTGAGCAGATGCGGCTGGTTGAGGAACTGGTGCTGCAGTAGGTTGTTGCGGTGTGACTGGTGTTTGTTGATTTTCTGGATTCATGATAACTCCTTATGTATATGACTAGTATAGCAGATTCGTTCTAGTTGAAGACTATTTATTAGCACTCTTGACATGAGAGTGCTAACGTATTTATAATAAGAGTACTTGGCAATCTAGTACCTAGAGTGCTAAAATAGAATCAGAAATTAATACATATTCACAGTTGAATACAGCTAATAGGAGAATAAGATATGGGTAAAATCATTGGAATCGACCTCGGTACCACCAACAGTGCTGTTGCCTACATGGTTGCAGGTAAACCGGAAGTCATCGCTAACGCCGAAGGTAACCGAACGACACCAAGCGTTGTTGCTATCAATAAGACTGGTGAACGTCTTGTTGGACAAGTTGCGCAGCGTCAGCGTGTTACTAACGCAAAGAAAGATCGG
>Ga0247804_10000198_pt1 | contig 27649 bp, 14 predicted proteins | sample UWRJL029104C1_FD_181142 | JGI IMG/M metagenome (GOLD analysis project Ga0247804, IMG submission 181142) | Plant litter microbial communities from Arlington Agricultural Research Station in Wisconsin, United States - UWRJ-L029-104C-1 | ecosystem: Environmental > Terrestrial > Plant litter >... | reverse complement strand
GTCGGCGATGGTGCCGTAGGCCGTCATCAGCACCACTTCGGCCAGGGGGGCCAGGGCTTTGTAGCGGGGCAGCAGGTCGAGGCCACGGCCATCGGGCAGCTTCACGTCGCTCAGCACCACCAGCACCTCGGCGGCGTGCTCGCGCAGGGCCTGTAGGCCGCGGTGAGCGTCGGGGGCCTGGTGCACGGTGTAGCCCTCCAGCTCCAGGGTGCGGGCGATGGCGTGACGCAGCACGGCTTCGTCGTCGATGAGCAGAATGGTTCCGGTGGACATGGGGCGAAAGTACGGCTGGAACCCCAAAATTGGCCTTCCAGAGGTGGTTTTCGGCTTCCTGGCTCGTATCTTCGCACGCATGAAACACCTTGTTGTTCTGACCGGCGCCGGCGTATCGGCCGAGTCCGGCATCCGCACTTTCCGCGACTCCAACGGCCTTTGGGAAGAACACCGCATCGAAGACGTAGCCTCGCCCGAAGGCTTTGCCCGCAACCCCGCGCTGGTGCTCAATTTCTACAACCAGCGCCGCGCCCAGGCCCGCACCGTGCAGCCCAATGCCGCCCACCTGGCCCTGGCCGGCTTCGAGGAGCAGCCCGGCTGGAAGGTGAGCATCATCACCCAGAACGTGGACGACCTGCACGAGCGCGCCGGCTCCAGCCACGTGCTGCACCTGCACGGCATGCTCAACGAGATGCGCTCCGTGGCCGACGAAGCCACCGTATATCACTGCGAAGGCGACATCAACGTGGGCGACCTCGCGCCCGACGGCTCACAGCTGCGCCCGCACATTGTATGGTTTGGCGAGATGGTGCCCGCCATCGAAGAAGCCGCCGAAATCGTGGCCCAGGCCGACGCGCTGCTCATCGTGGGCACCTCCCTGCAGGTGTACCCGGCGGCCGGGCTGCTGCACTATGCCCCCGCCACCTGCCCCGTCTTCGTCATCGACCCGCACCAGCCCGAGGCTGGTCGCCGCAGCGTGCGCTACGTGGTAGAGCCCGCCAGCGTAGGCGTGCCGCAGGTACTTCGGGAGTTAATCAGTAATGAGTAATTAATACTTAAAAAGCGCATACCCGGCCGCCATCATTGATTACCCATTATTAATTATTAATTGAATCATGGCTTCTGTTTTCGGTCACGTCGCCGTTGGTTTCACCCTGGCCCGCCTACACTTTCGCGAGCGCGAATATTGGCCCTACTGGGTGCTGGCCAGCGCCCTGGCTTTTTTGCCGGATGCGGATGTTATCGGCTTCAAATTTCACGTACCCTACGCCAGCCTGTGGGGGCACCGGGGGCTGACGCACTCGCTGCTGGCGGCGGCCATAACTGCGCTGGTGGTGACGGTATTGGTGCGCTTATTCACCAAGCCGGGCCCCTGGCGGCCGGGGTTTGGGCGGCTGCTGTCGCTGCTGTTTCTGGCCACGGCTTCGCACGGTGTGCTCGATGCCATGACCAGCGGCGGGCTCGGCGTGGCATTCCTCAGCCCTTGGGAGCAGGAGCGGTATTTCTTTGATTTCCGACCAATTAAGGTTTCGCCTATTGGCGTGAAGAATTTTATCGGGCAGCGGGCCTGGCTGGTGCTGCGCAGTGAGATTATCTGGGTGGGTGTGCCGTGCCTGCTGGTGCTACTGCTGCGCACCATTTTCACTTACCCGGCCACGGCGAAATTTCGGCAGTCGTAGCGCGGACGTTGCATTTTAACTACTTTTTAACCGCTCAACCGTATGAGAGCAGACAATTTGCTCTTATGCGTTTATTCTACACTTGCCTGCTGGCGGCTAGTATGCTGGCTTTCCAGCCAGTAGCTGCCCAATCGGTGTCGCCCGCCCACACGGTTTTCCTGCTCGGCAACACCGCCCAACACGAGGTTTCGCCTGCCCGCCTGCAGCAGCTACGCCGCACGCTGGAGCAGCAAACCGGACCTTTTACGGTGGTTCACCTGGGCGACATCGTGGCCAACGAAGGCCTCGCCAAAGGCGACACCGCCCTCGCTCAGACCGCCCGCAGCCGCGCTGATGCCCTCATTGCATTGGTCAAAGGCCTGCCGCAGGGCAAGATATATTTCCTACCCGGCGATAAGGACTGGGCCAACTCGGGACCTAATGGCCTGAAAGCCGTGCGCCGCCTCGAAAAGTACATCGAGCAGCAGCTGCCCGGCCAGAATGCCTTCGTGCCCAGCAACGGCTGCCCCGGCCCCGAAGTGGTGGACGTGGCCCCGCTGGTGCGCCTGGTGGCCATCAACACGCCCTGGTTTACCCACCCCTACGACCGGCCCGAGGCGCCCGATACCGACTGCAAAACACTGACTAAGGAGGAATTTCGCGAGCAGCTGCAGGACATTATGGACGATACGAAGGGCAAAAACCTGCTGCTGGCCGGCCACCATCCCGTGGTGAGCAACGGCGCGTATGGCGGACACCAGCCACTATCGCGCCACCTGCTGCCGCCGGTGCTTGGCACCGTGTATGCCGCTTATCGTCAGAACGTCGGCTCGCCCCGCGACCTGGCCAACCCGCGCTATCAGGAATTTAGCAAGGAGCTGCTGAACACGCTCTTTACGCACTCCGGCGTGGTGTATGCAGCGGCGCACGATTTCTCCTTGCAGCTGACGCCCTTGCAGGGGAATTACCATTTGGTGAGCGGCAGCTTCGCCGAGATTCAGCACGTAGGGGCCAAAGGCAAGTCACTTTATAGTAAGAGCGAAGAAGGCTATTCGACCCTCGAATACTTTGCCGATGGCACGGTAAAAACCCGGTTTTTCACCTTTGAAAACGGCGACGCGCAGCCCGCGAAGCAAGCGTACGCAGGAACCTTATTTCATTCAGCATGTGCTCCTGGCGACTCGGCTAAAGACATGGTTCTTCACCCAGTAAATTCATTCATTGAATGCCCTGGCATCTCCCGGGTATCTGCTGAGAGTAAGCCCGATGCACCCTTCCAAGCGACCAGCACCGTGGTACCGGGCCCGGAATATAAACCCACCGGTAGCCGCAACTTCTTCATTGGCAAAATCTACCGCTCTTCATGGACAGAGCCGGTGACCGTGCCTACCCTCGACCTGCGCACCGACAAAGGCGGGTTGCGCGCCACCGGCCGCGGCGGCGGACGCCAGACCACCTCGCTCAAACTCATTGCTGCCGATAGCGCCGAGTACGTCTTCCGCTCCGTGGATAAGGACGTGACGACTATCCTGCCGCCGGAGCTGCGCAACTCCTTCGCCGCTGATATTCTGCGCGATATTACGGCCACCGCCAACCCTTATTCGGCGCTGCCCATCAGTTCGATGCTTGACCGGACGGACATTCTGCACGCCCGGCCCCGCCTCTATCGCCTGCCGGATAATCAGCAGCTCGGCCCCTACCGCGAGAAGTACGCCAACCTGCTCGGCACCCTCGAAGACTCGCCCAAAGACCCTAAGCCCAACCTGCCCGGCTTCGGCGGTTCGGATGAGGTGACGCGCAGCTTTGGGCTCTTCCGCAAGCTGTATAAGGACCACGACAACCGCGTGGATGCCCCGGCCCTGGCCCGCGCCCGCGCCTTCGACATGCTGGTGGCCGACTTCGGCAAGCACGAAGACAACTGGAAATGGGCCGGTTACAAGCAGCCGAACGGCGGCATCCTCTACCGCCCCATTCCCCGCGACCGCGACCAGAGCTTCACGCTCTGGAACGGCCTGCTCACCTACCTCGCCAACCGCGAGTGGGCCGTGCCGAGCATCGAGAACTTCGATGATGAGTTTCACGACCTGAAGAGCCTCAACTGGCCCGCCCGCCACCTCGACCGCTTCCTGCTCCAGAACCTGAGCCGCGACGACTGGCAGGCCGCCGCCAAATACCTCCAGGAAAAGCTGCCGCCCAGCGCTATCGACGAAGCCACGGCCACCTTCCCGCCCGAAATCCAGAAGAAGTCGGGGCTGGAAATCAACCGCAAGCTCAAGGCCCGGATTCAGGAATTACCGAAGGCCATTGACGAGTATTACCTGTTGCTGGCCAAGCGGGTAGATGTAGTAGGCTCCAATAAAGGTGAAGTGTTTCTGGTGGACCGTCAGGCCGACGGCAACGTGCGGGTGCAGCTGTTCGACCGCGCCGGCGACACCGAAAACGCCAAGGGACCGGCCCTGTTCGACCGCACCTTCAAGCCCAGCGAAACCGACGAAGTATGCCTCTACGGGCTCGATGGCAAGGACGTGTTTCGCGTGACCGGCCAGGCGAAGAAAAGCGTGCTGGTGCGCGTTATCGGCGGCGATGGCAAGGACCACATCGTGGACGAGTCGCACGTCAGTGGCCTGCGCGACCTCACTAAAGTGTACGACCTGCCCGACACTGATATGCAGCTCAGCTCGGAGGCCGACAACCACACCTCTACCCGCCCCACGGTGAATGAATACGACCGGGAGCAGTTCGAATTCAACAGCTACCGTCCCGGCATTGGCCTGGGTTACAACCGTAACGATGGTTTTACGGCCAGCGCGGGCGTGACGTTCACGCGCCAGGGCTTCCGTAAGCCGGGCTACAAAAACCAGTACAGCTTCCTGCTCGAAGGCAGCACCGGCGGCCAGCGCCAGGTGACCGTAGGCACCCGCCACCGCTACGCCATCGGCAAGATTGACGCCGGCGCCTCGGTGAGCTACGGCAGCTATTTCCCGTTTTACAACTTCTTCGGCCTGGGCAACAATACTCAGCTCGACCAGGATGCCTACGACGACAAATTCTACCGCGCCCGCTACAAAGGCGTCATTCTGAATGCCTTTTTGGAGCGTACCTTCTTCCAGCGCAGCGTTATCCGCGTTGGTCCCACCTACGAGAATTATACCACCGATTTCAGCGCCAACAGCTACCTCGGCCAGTTGGGCAACAGCGACATTCGCCCCAACACCAGCGCCCAGAGCCTCGTAGGGCTCAACGGCTTGTTTGACCTTGATTTGCGCGACCGGCAGGCCTTTGCCCGGCGCGGGGTGCGCATCCGGGTGCAGCACGACAGCTACTACCAACTCAGCGATAACCCCGACAGTATCCAGACGAAAAAGTCTTTATTCGGCCTCACGCAAGCCTTTGCCGAATACTACGGCACGGCCCGCCTGGGCATCCCCGTCACGCTGGTGCTGAAAGGCGGCGGCGGCCAGAACTACGGCCCCAACTCCATCATTCCCTTCTACAAATTCACCAGCCTCGGCCTGCGCGAAAACCTGCGCGGCTATTACCGCAACCGTTTCACCGGCGACGCCAGCCTCTACTTCAACTCGGAGCTGCGTCTCGCCCTGGGACAAGTTCGTAACGGTTTCCTGCCCTTCTACTACGGCATTTTCGGCTTCTACGACCAGGGCCGGGTGTATTACGACGGCGCCTCGCCCGGTGGCTGGCACCGCGGCTACGGCGGCGGTTTCTACATCGCGCCGGTTATAGAAACGCTGGCTTTCAGCATTTCTTACCAGCAGTCGGAGGAAAGCACGCTGCTGCAGTTCGGACTGGGCTTTCGAATTGACAAGTAGTTACTAGCTGTCCGGATATTCCGGACTACTGCCGCAGTTGTCAAGTATTACTTGACAACTGCGGCTTTTTTTATAATCACTATGGTAAATTTCATCAACGGCGAAAATTAACCAACCAGCAGCAAGCGCAGCCGTACCTTTACGGGTATGAATTTTCCGCTCCGCAAGCTCGCCGCCATCGATATTGGCTCGAACGCCGTGCGCTGCCAGATTTCGGCCGTGCTGTTTTACGAAGGACGCTACCGCCTCAAGCGCGTCGAATACGTGCGCTACCCCATGCGGCTGGGCGAAGACGTGTTCGCCACCGGCCGCATTTCGGAGGCCAAGGCCGAGAAGTTCGTCAAGTTTCTGCACTCGCTGCGCCTGCTGATGGAGGTGCATGACGTGGCCCACTACCTCATCTGCGCCACCTCGGCCATGCGCTCGGCGGCCAATGGTGCAGCGCTGGCCGACCGCATCCGCGAGGAATTGGGCATGAGCATCAAAATCATTGACGGGCAGGACGAAGCCTTCTACATCAACCGCGTCATCGAGCACGTACTGGAAGACAAGCGCCACTACCTGCACATCGACGTGGGCGGCGGCAGCACCGAGTTCAACATCTACCACGACCGCCGCAAGGTGGCGTCCGAGTCGTTCGAAATCGGCTCCATCCGCCGCATGCAGCAGGAGGAAGGCGGCGAACCCAACACCATCGCCCAGGACGAGCTTTGGGCCCGTATGGAAACCTGGGTGCGCGCCAATGCCCGCAAGTATCACGTTACCCGCGCCATCGGCACGGGCGGCAACATCAACAAAATCTATAGCCTCACCCCGGCCGCGCCCGACCGCCACGTCACGCGCCGCGCCATCGAAGGCGTGCTCAGCCGCCTCTCCGGCCTCAGCATGAGCGAGCGGGTAAACGTGGCCATGCTCAACCCCGACCGCGCCGACGTGATTGTGCCCGCCGGGCACATCTACCTTTCGGCGATGGAGTGGGCAGGCGTCAACCACATGGTAGTGCCCGATATCGGCCTCAAGGACGGTATGTTGCAGGCTTTGTTTGAGGAGTTTTTCGACGAGATGAACCCTGAAGCCGGCCACCCCACCGTGCTGCCCGTACCCGATGTGCAGAACACCCCGAGCGGCATCGAATAGGGCGTTAAAAGTTACGAGTTAAAAGCAAAAACCCTGACGCTTGCTAACGTCAGGGTTTTTGCTTTTAACTCGTAACTTTTAACGCCCTATTGCAGCTTGGCCTGCACCACCTGCACCACTTGATTGGTGCTGGCATCCGATACAAACACGATAACCGAGCAGTGCTTGGCATTCCAGGTGCTGGCCGGGGCGGCGTTCATCGGGTAGCCCAGGTAGCTGATTATCTGCTGCCCGGCCGTTGGGCTTTCTACCTGCTGACCACCGTAGAGGGCTGGTACAACAGCCCGCAGCACATTGTGATGCTCGTATTCTTCCACCGTTTGCTCGGGATACACCGAGCGGTTCAGGCGGTAGTCTTTCTGGGCGCCTACCAGGCTGTCTTCCACCACCAGGATGCCGAGGTTCATTCTGGCGCCAGGGCGGGCAGTGAGATACTTCGCACTAATTTTCAGCCGCAGCAGGCGCGAAGTTGGGTTGAATAGCGGCGTGACGCGAAGGTCCACCGTGGGCGTCTGGGCTAGCTGTGAGGTCACGGCTTCGGGCCACAAGGCGTAGGTGGCCACGCGGTCATTGTTGGCCGCCGCGAAGCTAGCGCGGTTCACCGCCCCCTGCGGCAGGCCGCGGTTGTCCAAGTCGAGCGGCGCGAGCTCACGCTCCACGCCGGACACCCGGAAATCGATGGGAAAATGCGGCAGGCGGGGCGCAGCAAAATACTGAGTTGCATGTACTTCCATCGCAACTACCCGGCCCGGATACTTGTGCTCCAGCGAGTCGGCCATGTGGGCCGCGCGGGGGCAATTACCGCAATACTGACCCGTAAAATCCTCGATGAGCACATTTTGCGTCACGCCCGTCGTGGGGTGGGCCGCCTCGGCCGAGTCCAGGGCCAGCGTATCGCGCCGCCCGGCCGACAGAGTTACCTTCTCGGGGTGCGGGTTGTCGATTACGTCGCAGGCCGGCAGTGCGGCCAGTCCGCCCAGCGCCAGCAGCACCGTCGGCGCTACCCAGGCAAAGGAAATCTTTTTCATAACGTCGCCCTGACGGGAATAGATTGCTTAAGTTGAAGTGCAACAGCTAGCCAGTTGCAATTTGTTCGGTTTGCGAGGCTACTAACTTAAAATGAGCTGGTAATGGTGAGTGTCGCGCCATTGGAGGCCGGCACGTAGCGGCACACGCCGCCCACGCACACAATGCCCGCGCGCTGGCGGCCGTAGCCCAGCGCAATGCGCGTAGTGCCACCAATATAGCCTACCTGGCCTACCAGGTAGTGAATCTGCTTTTCCGGGTCGGGGTTGCCGTAGTTGTACTGGTCGTACACGGTGGCGAAGAAGTGCGGCGAGTAGGAATACTCGAGCAGCGCGGCCATCCAGGAGCCCTGGTCGCGCTTGGTTTGCAGAGTTTGCAGCTCGCCGCGCAGGCTGTGGCGGGGCGTGATTTTATAGGCCACATCGAGCACGCCCACGTGCGATTCGATGATACCGAAACCGGCCACGCCTTCCACCACGTCCTTGTTGTAGACGAAGCGGGCGTACATGGCATTCATTTTCAGCTTGGGCGTGAAGCGGCGGTGGATTTCCACGTTGAAATCGCGGAAATAGCGGGCGCTGCCCACCGTGAAGAAGCCCGAAGTGTAGCCTTGGCGGGCCCCGTTTTCGTCGTGCAGCGAGTCGGTTTTCAGCGCATTTACGCCCGAATAGTTTACTGAAATATCCGTACCGTAGCGGCCGCCAAAGCCGCCTTTGGGCACGTGGTAGGTAACTTCGAGCTGGCCGCTCACCTCGCCCAGCGGCTGGGTGGCGTAGGGGTAAATGCTGGCGGCCAGCAAGTAAGTGTGCTGCTTGGTGAGGGCGGGCAGGAAGTTGAGCCGGGCCAGGTTGGCCGTGGCGTTGCGGTCGGTGCGGAAGTCGAAGTTATCGACCCGCTTCAGGCCGGCCACGATACCAAAGCCGTTGCGGGCGTAGCTGGTGGTGATGAGCAGCGACTCGCCGGCCCGGTAGATGAAGTCGTTGGCCACCGAAGGGTCGTTGGCCCGGCGGGCGTACTCGGCGTTGAAGTTGAAGCCGCCGTTGCTGATGTTGAAGCGGCCGGCACCGGCGCCTACGTTCTCCGGCAGCAGGTACTGTGAGTTAGTGGCTTCCTGATACTTGCTCACAAAGGAGCCGCCCACCGTGATGCGCGTGGCGGCCGAGTCGAGGCCCGGCAGCAGGTCGTTGAGGCTGACTTCGGCATCGACACCGCGCACCGTGGCCGGGGCTTTGTCGAAGAAGTAGCGCTGCTTGCCGATAAGGCCCGTGAGCCGGACGCCGCGCACCGGCTGAATGCGCACCCGCAGCCCGTCGATGGACGTGTCGATACCCAGATTACGCTCCTCGTAGGCCCGAAAAACCAGGCCCGAGCCGAACTGCTCGTAGAAGTTACCCACCGTGACGGCCAGACGGCCAGCATCGTACGTAGCGAAGCGGTACGGGATGCCCTGGCCTTTGTAGCGCTGGTCGAAGCCCTGCAGCGGCGGCAGGTAGGCCTCGTAGCGCACCCCAGCCGAGAACTTGCCCGCCGTCAGGATAAGGTTGGCGAAGGTGTTGTTGCGGATGCGCTCCGGCACTTCGGGCGCCCCAATGGCGGGGTCGGCCTTGTAGCTCTGGATATCGGTCTGGAAGTCGCCGTGCAATTGGGCACCTTCGAGCAGATTGTTGCCGCTTTGGGCCTGGGCGGCCAACGGCAGGGCTAAAATTGCTAAACCAGTGGAAAGCCTGCGGTAGGCGTTTTTCATCGAATCAGGAAAAAGTAATGCCAACCGAAAGATACGTCTTTTGGCTGGCATTTCCCGGTTAAATCTTATTGGCGAGCGGTATTCATTTACCGCCAGCAAAGCTGCTTACTGGCTTATTTTCTCACCTTTAGCTACTTTACGCACTAGCTCCAGCAGGTAATTTTCGTCGCCTTCATTATACGCATTGTGCTGCCACACAATGTTGCCGGCGCCATCGAGCAGGAATGTATGCGGCACGTTGTTCACGTTCAGGGCGCGCTTCAGGTCTTGGTTCTGGTCGATGTACACGGGGTATTCCCAGCCGCGGCCCTTGGCTAGCGGGCCCACTTTGGCGGCGTTGCGGGCGTCGTCGATACTCATGGCAATGAGGGTGGCGCCGGTTTCCTTCTGCAGGTCGGGAAACAGCTCGTGGATGTTGCTGAGCTCGGCAATGCAGGGCTTGCACCAGGTGGCCCAGAAGCTGATGATAACCGGTTTGCCCTGCCCTACCCCCGGCAGCGCACTCGTGCTGATGGGCTTGCCGTCGAGGGTGCGCACCGTCACGGCGGGCAGCTTGCGGGTCTTCAGGTCGGCATCGTTGGGGGTGGCGCCCTGGGCCGGGGCCGAGGAGCCCGACTGTGCCCGGGCGGCCGGACCGGCGCCGAGCACCAGCAGGCCAGCCAGCGCCGCCAGGAAAGTGAGTTTTTTCATGAGAAGAGGGAAATGGAGAGGCTGAAAAATAAAGAAGCCCGGCCCGCCGCGCGAGGCAGTGGCCGGGCTTCTAAAAGTACTACGCAAACACTATTCCACAGTCAGCTTGCTGGTGCGCACGCCCTGGGCCGAGGTCAGGCGCACGGTGTAGATGCCGGCGGCGCGGTTCGTCAGGTCGAGGCTCACTTCCTGGGCACCAGCGCCGAGGGCCACCTGCGGGCGGCTCAGCACGGTGCGGCCGAGGGCGTCGAGCACGTCCACGGTCACCGTTTCGGGGCGGTCGAGGTTCAGCAGCAGGCGGGCGTTGCCGCTGGTGGGGTTGGGGGCCAGCACGAAGCTGGGGCCAGCCTGGCCGTTGCGGGTGCTGAGGCCAGCGCGGGCACTCAGGATTTCGCCCTGGTACACTTCTTTGGTCACCATGTCCTGCACGAATACCACTACGCGCAGGTTGTTCACGTTCTCAACAGCCTGGGCCGTCGGCAGCGTGGCCACGTCAAACGACTGGTTCAGCGAGTAGTTCTGGCCCGAGGTCAGCACGGGCAGCACGGTGCCGTCCTGGTTGGGCAGCATTTTCTTCATCACGTTGTAGAACAGCGTTTCGCCGTTGGTACGGGCGTTGTTGCGGGTTTCGGTTTCGATAACCGCAACGTGCGCGACCAGTCGGCCAGCCGGGAAGCCCAGGAACGGACGCACCGTGGCGCGGGCCGAGATGGTGGTGCCGGTCAGGGTGTAAGTGCCCATCACGCGCATGATGGCCGGCTTGGCATAGTACTGGTTCAGAATAGCGGCCGTGTACGACTGCGAGTTCTCGTTCCAGCCGCCGTCCATCAGCATGTACGGGATGTACGAGCCGTCGTAGTAGTCGAAGCGGGCGCCGCTTTCAGCCGTGTAGTACGGGTCGTTGCCGGGCGCCGGGAAGTTCTGCTGGTATTTGATTTCCACAAATTTGCCGCGGTTGGCGGGGTCCGTGTTGATGGTGTGGGTGTTGATGTTGCCAGCGCGGCAGGGCACGCAGGTGCTGCTGGTGAAGTCTTCTTCCACCACTTTCCGCTGCATCGTCGAGTCGCCCACGAATACCGTGGTGCGCATGGTGTCGTTGCGGGGGTTCTGGTCTACGGCGCCGTTGGGGTCGCTCAGCCATACTTTCACGCTGTAGTTGCCGCCGGCAGTGGGCTGCCAGGGGGTGGGGTGGTTGAAGGTGCCGGTGGCCTGGGTGGCTAGGCTAACGCCGGTTACTAGGCCCGAAACCGTAGCGCCGTTGTTCACCTGGTAGTTCACGGTGTAGCTGGTCACTGCGTCGGTGCCCAGGTTCAGCAGGCCCCCGCCCACGGCGATGGGATTCTGGCGCGAGGCCACGGTGGGCAGGTTGAGGCTGGTCACCTTCAGGTCGCGGGCGGGCGGCGTACCGTAGTTGAAGGCGAAGTATGAATTGTCGGCCGGGCTGGGGTCGCTGGCAGTGCGCGAGTTGAGGGCCGGCGAGCCGGCAGCCTGCACGGCAGTGGTGGCGTCAATCTGCACGCCCACGGTGATGCTGGGGCTCAGGCCCGTGGTGGCGTTGGAGCGCTGGTCCACCACGTAAATGATGTCGGAACCTTCCTCCAGCACAATGCTCCAGTAAGTGAACAGGGCCGTATTGCCGGGCTTGGAGTAGGAGTTGAACTGAATCCAGTGCTGGCGGTTGGGCGCCGTGCCAAAGGTTTTGGTGATGATGTAGTCATTGGCAGCAGCCCCCATTCCCCATACGCACACCGATTTATCGGGAATTGCAGCAGCGGGCAAAGACGTATTGGTAGCCGAAGGCACCGCAGTGGCCGAGGTAGTGAACGTGAGCACGCCACTGGTAGCCACCTTGTAAGCCGTCACCGGCTGACCATTGAACTGGAAGCCGAACGGAATGGTAACCTGCGACGACCACACGGGCGTGGCAAGCGTAGCGGCCGTGCCCGTCAGCAGGGTGGTCCAGCCAGTGCCCAGGCCGCCGCCCACGGGGTACTCGTCTTCGGTATTCAACCCGCCGGGGTTACTACCAGCATTGAGGCTCGACACCAGATAATACTGGGCCGACGCCGACTGTGCCGCCAGTAAACCCAGGGCGCAGGCAGCAGAGAGGAAAAGTTTTTTCATGTAAAAATGAAAATTGGGGATGAAGTAAGAGGGTATGTATTGCGAAGATAAACGGAAAATTACTATTTCCGCAAGCCGCTTCGAAAGTTTGGCGACCAGTAATTCCCTAAGCGCCCCTCCCCTGCCAAAAAAGAGCCCGGCCAGTAGCTTGATTGCTGCCGGCCGGGCTCAGGTATCGTGTTTTCAGCTACGTGCTTATTCCACGGTCAGCTTGCTGGTGCGCACGCCTTGGCTGGTGGTCAGGCGCACGGTGTAGATGCCGGCGGCCGGGCGGTTCAGGTCCAGCGCAATTTCCTGGGCGCCACTACCCAGCGCCACCTGCGGGCGGCTCAGCACGGGGCGGCCCAGCGCGTCGAGCACCTCTACGCGCACCGTTTCGGGGCGGGCCAGGATGGTGTAGAGCGTGGTGCGGCCGGTACTGGGGTTGGGGGCCAGCTCGAATGCCACGCCGTTCTGGGCCGAGCGGGTAGCCAGGGTGGTGCTCAGGTTCATGTAAGCGCCCTGGTAGATTTCCTTGGTCACGATATCCTGCACGAACACCACCACCCGCAGGCTATCGAAGTGCTCCACGGCCTGAGACGCCGGCAGCGTGCCGGGGTTAAACGTCTGGTTGAGGTAGAAATTCTGGCCCGAGGTGAGAGCGGGCAACGGAGTGCCAGCCTGGTCGGGCAGCATCTTCTTCATTACCTGATGGAACTCCGTCTCGCCGTTGGTACGGGCGTTGTTCACGGTGTGGCGCTCCGTCACCACCATATGGGCCACCAGACGGCCAGCCGGCACGTCGAAGAAGGGCCGGATGGTAGCCGCGGCCGCCACTACGCCGGTGCGGCCCAGCGTGTAGCCACCCTTTACGCGCATCACCGCCGGCTTGCTTTGAAACTCATTGAGGATAGCCGCCGTGAAGGAGTTGGAGTTATCGTTCCAGCCACCGTCCAGCGTCATGTACGGGATGGCATTGATGCCGTAATAGCTGCGGCGAGCGCCACTCTCGGCCGTGTAGTACGGGTCGTTGCCGGGCGCCGGAAAATTCTGCTGGTACTTGATAACCACCTGCTTGTTCGGGTTGGCGCGGTTCACGCTCTCGATACGCTGGTTGCCGGGTACGCAGGGCGGGCAGGTGGCGCTGGTGAAGCATTCTTCCACCACCAGGCGGCGCATGGTCGAGTCGCCCACCAGTACGCTGGTCCGCAGCGTGTCGTTCGAGGGGTCAAAATCGGGCTGGCCGTTCGGGGCCGATACCCACGCTTTCACCGTGTAGCGGCCATTGGCAGCGGGCTGCCAGGGCGTCGGGTGCGTGAAGGATGTGCCACTTAGGGTAGCCACGCTGGTACCCGTGATGGTACCCGTTACCACCGGGCCGTTGTTCACCCGGTAGTTGATGCCGTAGCTCGTAAGCACCTGGCTGCCGCGGTTTTCAATGCTGCCGGCTACCGGGATGGGCGCCTGGCGCGAGGCCACCGCCGGCAGCGCCAGCGAAGTCATAGCCACATCGTTGGCCGGGCGGGCGCCCGGCGTAAAGCTGTAATAGGTGTTGTCGGCGGGCGTGTTGTCGTCGGTGTAGGTCGTGGTGGTATTTACGTTGGGCGAAGCCGCTACCTGCTCGGCCGTAGTGGCATTAATCTGCACGCCGACGGTCAGGCTCAGGGCGGGCGTCAGGTTGTTGTAGCCGGTGTGCTGGTCCACCACGTAAATCTTGTTGGTGCTTTCTTCCAGCACAATAGCCCAGTAAGTGTACACCACGTTGGTATTGGTGCCCTCGCTGTAGTTATTAAACTGCACCCAGTGCTGGCGGTTGGGCGCCGTGCCGAAGGTGCGGGTATAGATGTAGTCGCCCGAGCGGGCACCCAGCCCCCACACGCACACCGACTTATCGGGGATTGTCGCCGCCGGCAGCGCCGTATTGGCCCCTGATGGCACGGCCACGGCCGTGGTGTCAAACGTCAGTACGCCGCTCGACGACACTTTGTAGCGCCGCACGGCCTGGCCGTTGAAATTGAACGGAAACGTAACCGACTGATTGGCCGTCCACACCGGCGTAGCCGTCATCGGCGTCAAACCAAACAGGATGCGCAACCAGCCCGCCTGGTTGGCTTCTTCCGTATCGTTGTTGAGGCCCCCGGGATTGCGCCCGGCGTTCAGAAACGAGGTGACGTAGTACTGAGCCTGCGTCGGCTGGCTCGCCAGCAGCCCGACCGCGCACGCCGCCAGGAGGAGTAGTTTCTTCATAGAAATGAATGGGGTGAAAAGAGGAAAATGAAGTAGCAATTCGAATAGCCCGAGCCACCGGCTTCTAGCGCGAAACTGCGTTTCGCGCTACTTGTTTACGCCCGGCCCTGGGTATTACGCAAAGGAGCCCGGCCCGAAGCATTGCTGCCGGACCGGGCTCCACGCCTAAAGTTACTACCGCCGCGCTATTCCACGGTCAGCTTGCTGGTCCGTAAGCCCTGGGTGGTGGTCAGGCGCACGGTGTAAAGGCCAGCGGCCGGGCGGCCGAGGTCCAGTGATATTTCCTGTGCCCCAGCGCCCAGGGCCACCTGCGGGCGGCTCAGCACGGTGCGGCCGAGCCCGTCGAGCACGTCCACGCGCACCGTTTCGGGGCGCGGGAGGTTCAGTAGCAGGCGGGTGCGACCGGTACTGGGGTTCGGCGCCAGGGCAAACACGGGGCCGTTCTGGCTGCTGTGGCTGCTCAGCGTGGCCTTCAGCGTCATCTCTTCGCCCTGGTATATCTGCTTGGTCACCAGGTCCTGTACGAACACAATCACGCGCAGGCTATCGAAGTGCTCCACGGCCTGGGTGGCGGGCAGACGCGACACATCATAGAACTGATTGACAACGAAGTCCTGGCCCGAAGTCAGGGCCGGCATCACGGTGCCGTTCTGGTCGGGCAGCATCTTCTTCATCACGTCGTAAAACACCGTTTCGCCGTTGGTGCGGGCGTTGTTGCGGGTTTCGCGCTCCGTAATCACTACGTGCGTGACCAGGCGGCCGGCCGGCACCGTCATGAAGGGCCGCACCGTGGCCCGCACCGTTACCAGACCGTTGCCGGTCAGGCTGTAGTCGCCGCTCACCCGGGCCAGCGCCCGTACGCTCTGAAACTGGTTCAGCACGGTCGAAGAGTACGACTGCGAGTTCTCGTTCCAGCCACCGTCCATAATCATGTACGGGATAAACGAACCATTGTAATAGCCGAAGCGGCTGCCGCTCTCCAGCGTGTAATAAGGGTCGTTGCCGGGCGCCGGGAAGTTCTGCTGATACTTAATTTCCACGAATTTGCCCCGGTTGGCACCTACCATGTGGTTCACGTTGCGAGTATTGATATTGCCCGAGCGGCAGGGCCCGCAGGTGCTGCTAGTGAAGTCTTCTTCCACCACCTTACGGCGCATGGTCGAGTCAGCCACCACGATGGTCGTCCGAATGGTATCGTTCGACGGCTGCGCGTCGGTGCCGCCATTGGGCCCGCTCAGCCAGGCTTTAACGGGAATCACGCCCCCGCTGGTCGGCTGCCAGGCAGTAGGGTGCACGAACACCGCCGTATCCAACGAAGCTACGTTGAAGCCGCTCAGGGGTGCCGAAACCACCGGCCCGTTGCCAACTTTATAATTGGCTGTCAGCGAGGCAATGTTCTGAGTGCCCATGTTTTGGAACAAGCCCCGGATAGTCACGTTGCTTTGCAGCGCGGCCGTGCGGGGCAGGCGCAGCTGGCGGCCCGCCACGTCGAGCGTCGGCTGCGTGCCGGGCGTGAATTCGTAGTAAGCGTTGTCAATCGGCGAGATGTCGGCCAGATTGGGAATGCTGGTGTTCGGCGCGTTCGCTACCTGTACAGCCTGCGTGGCATTCAGCTGAATACCAGCCGTGAGTGTCTGACCCTGCGCGCCCGAGCGCTGCCACACAAGGTACACCTTGTTAGTGGTTTCTTCCAGCACAATGGAGCAATACACGAAGGCCGTGGCTATCGGCGAGCTGGTACCGCCCGCCGGAATGCTGGCCGAGTTGAACTGCACCCAGTGCTGCCGGTACGGTGCCGCACCAAACGTTTTGGTAACCAGGTAGTCATTATCGGCCGTCATCAGCGTCCCCCAAATGCACACCGAGTTATCGGGAATCTGGGCAATGGGCAGCGCGTAATTGCGCGTAGTGGGCACCCCAGTGGCGGCCGTGCTGAAGGTCAGCACCCCGCTGCTCGACACCTTATAGCTGGTGAAAGTCTGGCCATTCATCTGAAAGCCAAAGGGCAGCGTTTGCACCGGCGACCAGGCCGGGGCGGCCAGCGTAGCGGCGCTACCGGCCAGAATCTGCGTCCAGCCGGGCTGGCCCAGGTCGAAGCGGCCTTCGCTGTCGGTATTTACCCCGCTCGGATTTTGCTGGGCCTGCAGGTTTGGAATCAGGTAGTATTGGGCCAGTGCCGGCTTTGTGGCCAGCCCACCCAGCACCACCCCACTCAGGAGGAGAAGTTTTTTCATGGGAGAAAAGAGAAAAAGGATACCAAGAGGGTTAAATCAACCGTATAGCCCGGGAGGCCATAGTTGCGGCTCTAAATTTAGGCCTAAATTATTACTTCGCGCGTCTGACTGAAATATGACGTCAAAGTTGTATTTTTGCTTGTAAACCTTCGGGCTGTGCGCTGGTTTCTGACACACTTCATCTATTCAAACTTTTTCCAGTACATGAAAAAAATCCTACTCCTGGCCGCGCTGCTGTGCGGGGCTGCGGGCACCAGCCAGGCTGGCCAGCTGCAAGGTGTTACCATGAGCGGCGCGCCGCTTATCACGGTGCGAGGCGGCTACGCCCAAACCAGCCCACTGCAAGCCAACGTGCGCATTACCAACAACTCGGGCCGTTCGCTGCGTCTGGGTTTTCAGCGCCAGATTATCTCGGAAGTAGCCGGTTCGGAAAATAACTTCTGCTTCGGCGTCAACTGCTACCCGGCCAACGTGGCTACCTCGCCTTCGTCGGCCCCTGTGGTGCTGGCCAACGGCAGCTTCGACGATACTGCCGTGCTCGACTATACGCCGAACAACATGCCCGGTATCACCACCATCCGCTACGCCGTATACGAGCAGGGCGGCCTCGATTCTGCTTACGTTACGGTAGTGTACGATGCCTCGCAGCGCCTGCTCGCCACTGCCCCTAACCGCGCCGCCGAGTCGGTGCTGAGCCAGCCCTGGCCCAACCCGGCGGCCGCTGGCACGGCCGCCGAGCTGCGCTATCAGCTACCGGCCGGCAGCACCGGGGCTCACCTCATCCTCGTATCCCTGGCCGACGGCCGCCGGGTCCGCGACATCGTCCTCCCCGTCGCCCTCGCCGAAGGCAGCATCCGCCTCCGCACAGATGACATCGCGGCTGGCCTCTATAGCTGCTTGCTCGTCAGTGGTGTCGATGGCCGCGGCCAGCTCCTGGCGACGCGCCGCCTGCACATCAAGTAGGGCCAGCAAACCTTCCGGCGTGGCTGCGGCCAATTGCGCTTCGTCGCGCCGGAAGAAGTCCCGATGCACGTTCACGACCGGCTCCCCTGGGGCCGGTCGTTGTCGTATATAGGCCCCGTCTTCGCGCATGTGGTAGCTATTCTGGTTGTCCTGCAGGTTGAGCATGAGGATGTTGATGGCCTCGCGCCGAATCTGCGGGTTCACAATCAGGAACAGCGCCTCGATACGCCGGTCGAAGGAGCGTACCATCACATCGGCCGAGCCGGCGAAGAGCTTGGCATCGCCGCCGTTGTGGAAGTAAAACAGGCGGGCGTGCTCCAGGTATTCGCCCACGATGCTACGCACCTCAATGTTCTCACTCAGGCCCGCCCGGCCCGGCCGCAGGCAGCAGATACCGCGCACAACGAAGCGAATCGGTACGCCGGCCTTTGAGGCCTTGTAGAACTCGTCAATCATTTCCTTGTCTTCCAAGGAATTCATTTTCATCACAATGCCACTGGGCAGGCCCTTCTTGGCATTCTTAATTTCCTCCCGAATAAGGTGAATAAGCTGCTGCCGCATGTCCTTCGGCGCGGTGATAAGATACTCATAATCATCTGGTTGCGAGTGCCCGGTAATTACGTTGAAGAACTCCGACACGTCGTGCCCGTAGGTGTCGTTGGTCGTCAGCAGACTCATATCCGTGTAGAGGCGCGAGGTCTGTTCGTTGTAGTTGCCCGAGCCGATGTGCACGTAGCGCGTCACCTTCTCCCCTTCCTTGCGGATAATCATCAGCAACTTAGTGTGGGTCTTATATTTACCCACTCCATAAATCACGAAGCAGCCCGCCTTTTCCAGCCGCGCCCCTTCCCGGATGTTGCGCTCCTCGTCAAAGCGCGCCTTCACCTCAAACAGCACCGATACGTGCTTGCCGTTCTCGGCCGCCTTCAGTAGCGCCGCCGATACGCGCGACTCATCGGCCAGGCGGTAGATTGTCTGCTTAATTCCCAGGACGTGTGGGTCTTCGGCGGCCTGCTCCAGCAGTCGTACCATTGGCTCGATGCTGTTGTAGGGGTGGTGTAGCAGCACATCGTGGTGCTTGAGGTACTCAAACAGGTTGTCCTCCGCCCCTTCCGGCAAGCTCAGCGGCTGCACCGGCGCCGGCGACTTCGTGCCCTTGCCGCGGAAATTGGGGTGCCGCACAATCTGCATCAGCCCCTTCATGTCAATCAGCGAATTGATGACGAATATGTTACCATTGTCGATATTCCAGCGCTCGCGCAGGATTTCCATCATCATCGCCGAGGCGTTGGGCTCTACTTCCACCCGTACCACGCGGCCACGCTTGCGGGTTTTCAGCCCCACCTGAATTTCCTTGATGAAGTCGTTATCAATATCTTCCGACTCCTCCAGGGTAAAATCACCATTGCGCGTGATGCGGAACAAGTTGGCCGACACAATCTCCACATTGCGGAACAGGCGCGGCAAAAATTCCCGCACTACTTCCTCAATCGGCACGAACATTACTTTGTCCTTGCGCATGAGCTCAAAAAACCGGGTCAGGTTCTGCGGAATCTGCACGAAGGTGAGCCGCTCGTGCCCTTTCTCCTGGTCCGAGTCGAAACCCGTGGCCGAAGTGCCAGTACGCGTCACTACCCCGAAGATGAGCATTTGGTTCATCATCAGCGGGAAACCGTGATATGAGTCGTACACCATCGGCGTCAGTAGCGGGAAAACGGTGTTCTTAAAGTAGCCTTCCGTTTTCTTCACCTCTACTTCCGTCAAATCCTCCATTTTGAGGATATTGAAGCCATTTTTCTCGAATTGCGGCTTCAACTCGTTCAGGTAAGTCAGCGACTGGTCGTTGACAAACCGATGGGCAAAATCGAGCAGCTTGCGCCGAAACGGCAGCTCGCGCAGCCCCGAATAATCGACCCGCTCCTTGCCGTAATCAAGGTAATTGTAGAGCGACCCTACGCGAATCATGAAGAACTCGTCGAGGTTGGAGCTGGTGATTCCCAGGAATTTCAGCCGGTCGAATAAGCTGCGGCTGCTATCCTGTGCTTGGTCGAGCACCCGGTAGTTGAAGCGCAGCCAACTCAGGTCGCGGCTGATATACTTGCTTTTACGAATTAGGTCGGCAGATTTAAAGAGCTTCATGGACCGCAGATTCAAACGGATTTAACAGATTTAACGAATACGCCCGCTACGCGGGCTGGCTACGCGGGAGCGTGCTTTAGCTTGTTCTGTTGGGAACGTGCCTTGGCATGGGGTAAGCAGGACTTGCTTTGAAATAGGGCGCGCACTACAAAGTAACGCAACACCCTGCCCCGGCGGACAGCCTTACGCAAAAGTTTTTTTGCGGCAATGTCTATACGACACACTCTGTCGCCTTCGGCCCGCACCTTTGCCGCATGATACCGCCTACTTCCTCTCCTGACTTACTGACTTACCTTCCACCGTATAAGCTGCCCAACTGCTACACGAATGACAGTATTCGCAACCGTTTGCTCCTGCCCCGGGGGCCGCGCAACGGGTGTGCTTCACCGAATTTTGCGATGCTGTTTCAACCCCGCCGCGTGCCAATGTTAATGTGGACGAGCAGCATATACGTAGCATACTGCTCGGAGCCTCAGCATTTGAGCTTACCTCGGCCACTGCGGCCGGGCCGCAGCGGGCGGGCCAGGTTGCACGCAACATTATTACTTCTTTGCAGTTGCCGCTACCCTTGCGGCCTTACGGCCGCGCGCTGCTGGCTATCAGCAGCCCCACCTCTGCCGAGCTGCAAATGGACGAGCTGACGGAAATCATCGAAACCATTCAGCAGCAGTTGGGGCCGGAAACGGAGTTGATTTTCGGCCACGACACCGACCTAACGACCGCGGCTGGCATGGCCGCTACGCCCTCAGCTTCCCGTTGCACGCTTCACAACGGCCGGAAGCGCGCACCGACACCCATATCACTCTCACATTAAACGTTTACAACACGCACGAACTGGGCATGTAACTGCTCAACTACGGCCCCGAAGTAGAAGTGCTGGCCCCAATCGAATTGCGAGAATGGCTACACGAGCAGCACCAGGAAGCAGCTTCGTTCGCGACAACCGCAGCTTAACTATCCTCCTCAAAAAGCAAAAAAGCGCCGCCCAAGCTGGGCAGCGCTTTTCATATCAAATCAACCAAAAACAACCGTCAAAAATGCCAGTCCACGCAGCGGGCGTATCCGTTAGCTTCGCTGAGCTTTGTTTCAATCAATTGAATCCGTTTGCATCTGCGGTCTATACGTCGAGCTTCGCGTACTTCGCATTGCGCTCAATGAAATCCCGACGCGGCGCCACCTCATCGCCCATCAGCATGGAAAACAAGTGGTCAGCCTCAGCGGCCGATTCCACCGTCACCTGCTTTAGGGTGCGGGTGATAGGCTGCATAGTGGTAGTCCAGAGCTGCTCGGCGTTCATCTCGCCCAAGCCTTTATAGCGCTGTACGCCCACGGTTTCGGGCTTGCCGCGGCCGAGGTCTTCCTGGGCCTGGGCGCGCTCCTCTTCGGTCCAGCAGTAGCGCTCTTCCTTGCCGCGCTTCACAAGGTAGAGCGGTGGTAGGGCGATGTAGATGTAGCCCCGGTCCACCAGCTCACGCATGTAGCGGAAGAAGAACGTCAGAATCAGCGTGCGGATGTGCGAGCCGTCGATGTCGGCGTCGGTCATGATGATGACCTTGTGGTAGCGCAGCTTGTCGAAGTTAAGCGGGCCGGTTTCGTTGCCCTCCTCATCGGTGCCGAAGGCCAGCGACTTACGCTCGTTGAACGTGACGCCCAACGCGGTAATCATGTTCTTGATTTCCTCGTTTTCCAGGATTTTGTGCTCCTGGGCCTTCTCCACGTTCAGGATTTTACCGCGCAGCGGCAGAATGGCCTGGAATGCCCGGTTGCGCCCCTGCTTGGCGGTGCCACCGGCCGAGTCACCTTCCACCAGATACAACTCGCAGATTTCGGGGTCCGAATCGGAGCAGTCGGCCAGTTTGCCGGGCAGCGAGTTCGAGCCCAGCACGTTCTTGCGCTGCACCATGTCCTTGGCCTTGCGGGCGGCAATACGAGCCTTGGCGGCCAGTATTACCTTGTCCATGATGCGGTTGGCCTGACCCGGATTTTCCTCCAGGTACTCGGTCAGGATTTCGCCCACCACCGAGTTCACGGCGCCGCTCACTTCGGAGTTACCCAACTTGGTCTTGGTCTGGCCCTCGAACTGCGGCTCCTGCACCTTCACCGAGATAACGGCCGTCAGCCCTTCGCGGAAGTCGTCGCCGGTGATTTCCACCTTGGCTTTCTCAAACAGCTTGTGCTTGTCGCCGTAGTTTTTCAGCACCCGCGTCACGGCCGAGCGGAAGCCCGCTACGTGCGTGCCTCCCTCGTGGGTGTTGATGTTGTTGACGTAGGAGTACACATTTTCTTGGTAGGACGTATTGTACTGCATGGCCACTTCCACCGGCGTGCCACCCTTCTCGCTTTCCACATAAATGGGTTCCGAGAGCAGCGAAGGCCGCTCCTTGCCATCGAGGTAGAGCACGAAGTCGCGCAAACCACCCGTCGAGTAAAACTCTTCGTAGCGGAAGCTGCCGTCCTCCAGCTTGTCGCGGCGGTCAGTAAGGGTGATGCGAATGCCTTTGTTGAGGAAGGCCAAATCGCGCAGGCGGCCGGCAATGGTGTCGTAGCGGTACTCCGACTCGGTGAAAATCGACGAATCGGGCAGAAACTGCACCTCGGTGCCGTGCTCCTCGGTATCACCGACTTCCTTCACGTCGTACTGCGGGAAGCCAATTTTGTACTCCTGCTCGTATACGTGGCCGTTGCGGCGCACGGTCACTTTCAAATCCTGGCTGAGTGCGTTCACGCAGCTCACGCCCACGCCGTGCAGGCCGCCGGAGACTTTGTAAGAGCCCTTATCGAATTTGCCGCCGGCGTGCAGCACGGTCAGCACCACTTCGAGGGCCGAGCGGCCTTCTTTGGCGTGAAAATCGACCGGAATCCCGCGCCCGTTGTCGCGCACGGTCACGGAGTTGTTTTCGTTGATGGTGACGTTAATCAGGTCGCAGTGACCGGCCAGGGCTTCGTCAATGGAATTGTCCACTACTTCCCACACCAGATGGTGCAGGCCTTTCACGCCAATATCGCCAATGTACATGGCCGGCCGCTTGCGCACGGCCTCCAGGCCTTCGAGCACTTGAATGCTATCGGCCGAATAATCGGACTGGGCTTTTCTTTCGGTTGCTTCGCTCATCAGAACGGGTTTAAATTTAGTGGGTTACGGCCACGGAAGTGACTGCTTACTCAACACTCAAAAGTACCGATTTAATCCCATTTTACCCAATTTTTTCGACATTATTTTCGCGGTCAAACCCGAATAAATCAGCGCTCTTCTGACCATTGCAGGCCCGGCCTATTATCACGCTAAAACACAAAAAGCCCCTCCAGACGGAGAGGCTTTTTGAATTAGTCAGAAAACGACGAAGCCGCTTACTGCACCACGAGTTTCTTTTGAGCAGTGCCTTCGGCGGTACGCAGCTCCAGCGTGTACACGCCAGCTTGCTGCTGACTCAGGTCGATGTTGGCAACCTGCGCGTTGACGGCAGTACCGTTCAGCTCGCGGGCATACACCTGCCGACCCATTGCGTCGTACACCGTTACTTGCGTACCGGTTTTCACGCCGCTATTCAGCTTCAGCGTGAATACACCATCAGCGCTCGGGTTCGGGTACACCGACAGGGCCTGCTGCAATGCAGCATTCTCTCCCTGGCGCGTGCCCAGCACATTAACGGAGCTTTTGAAAATGCCGCCGCTACCGTCCTGGTCATTGGTGATGTAGCCAGCGTAGCCAAGGCCATCGCCATCCTGCACGTCGAAGGAGATGAACGGCGAGTTTATCTGCACATTGGTCCAGGTAGCACCATCGGTGCTGGTGGAGTAGCCAAAGTCAGCCAGGGCCGTATTGCCCGTAAACTTATGACGGCCGTAGCTGATGAATTTGCCCTGCGAAGCATCGAGGCCGGTGATGAAGAAGCTGCCGTTGCCGGGCGTGAGGGTGCCGTTGCCCACTTGCGGGGTGGTCAGGTTGGTCGTCGTCCAGGTAGCGCCACCGTCCGTCGTCACGGAGCGGCTAACGCCTGTGACAGCAGTACCGGTAATTACCACGGTCATGATAAGGCCGTTGTTGGCATCGCGGAATGCCAGGTCGGTAGCCGGACCGGGGAAGTTCGGCACCGTCACAGCCGTCCAGGGGCCACGGCCCTGGTCGGTGTTTTTGAAGATGCGGCTGATGCCAGTAGGCGAACCATTCTGGCTCGGTACCCCGGCAGCCACCCAAATGGTATTACCGAGGGTAGTGAAAGCGCGCGTAATGCCGTACTCGCCAGCCACGGTGGGCACGAGGCCTGCCTGGGTGTTGCGCGTCCAGGTGGCACCGCCATCACTGGTGGTCAGAATCTCGTAGCTGCCCCCGTTGGGGTCGCCGCAGGTTACTCCGTTGTTGGCGTCGAACATGTGGACGAGGTTGTTGAAGCCATCCGGGGCCTGGAACTGGGCCGCCGTAGTGGCCCGGCGCCAAGTCAGGCCACCGTCGCGGGTGCGCAGCACCTCCCCCCCACCAGCCGTGCTGCCGAAGGTCGAAGCCAGCGCAATCTGGTCGGTGATACCCGCAACGTTCGAAGTCAGGTAGGTGGGGTTGTCCGGGCTCGTGATGGGGAAGTAGTCGAACTGAGTGCCATTAGTGCCGGCAATCGAGCGGGCACCAGCTGCCGTGGAGGCGTCGGAGGCGTTGCTGTCGTACATGGTGCACCACATCAGGTCCGGCGAAACGGTGTGAATGTATTCGACTACGTAGTCGGGGGGCGTTACGCTGTTAGTGAGGTTCACTTCCGTGAAACGCGGGGCGTAGGGCACTGCCTGGCCCATGCTCTGAAACGCCAGCCCTAGCATGCTTAGGGCAAGTAAGTTTTTTTTCATGGTAAAAAAAAGAGGGGGAAAACGGGAAATTGAAAATGAGACAAAGAAGAGAGCAGATAGCTGCTTTACGAAACCACAGAAATCATGGCTGGTTTTCCGCTGGCAAAAATTTCTTGATTCCACGTCAGGAATCAATCTGCGATAAGTGACCATGCCCGTAGCAATATGCTAGGCAGCCTTGGCCCAACAAGCTGAATTAAAAAAGCCCCTCCGTATAGGAAGGGCTTTTTTAATTCAGAATGAGCAGCTTATCAGAGTGCTTACTGCACTACGAGCTTCTGCTGGGCAGTGCCTTCAGCCGTGCGCAGCTCCAGGGTGTACACCCCAGCTTTCTGCTGGCTCAGGTCGATGTTAGCCATTTGCGTGTTGACGGCCGTAGCGTTCAGTTCGCGATTGTACACCTGCCGGCCTACTGCGTCAACCACAACTACTTGCGTACCAGCTTTGAGGCCGCTCTTCAGGTTCAGCGTGAATACACCATCAGCACTCGGGTTCGGGTACACCGACAGCGCTTTCTGCACCAGCGGGTTGGCTTGGCGGGTGGTCAGTACGTTAGAGGTTTTGAAGATGCCGCCATCGTTGTTGGTAGCATCGGTGACGTAGCCAGCGTAGCCAGCGCCCGAATCGAGGACGTCCATCGCCGTGAAGGGGCAGCCCGTCTGCACATCAGTCCAGGTGACACCATCGGTGCTGGTCGAGTAGCCGAAGTCGGCAGCGGCAAGCGTGATACCCTGCCCAAAGCGGTAGCGGCCGTAGCTGATGAACTTGCCCTGAGCAGCGTCCAGACCGGTGATGTAGAACTTGCCGGTAGCGCCGTTTACGGGCGTCGTAATAGCCCGCGTGGTCCAGGTAGTCCCGCCATCAGTAGTGGTGGCTACGTTTATGCCCGCCACGTACGTAGCACCAGTAGCGCCGCCGATGATGTAGTTCATAATCATACCATTGTTAGCATCGCGGAACGCCAGGTCAGAAGCCGTGCCGGGGAAGTTTGGCACCGTTACGGCGGTCCAGGCCCCTTGGCCTTTGTTGGTGTTTTTGAAGATGCGGCTGATGCCGCCGGGGGTCGAGCCCGAGCCTTGCACACCACCCGAAGCCCAGATAGTGTTACCAACCGTAGCGAAAGCCCGGGTCAGCGCGTATTCACCGGCAATGGTGGGCACCAGACCCGCTTGGTTATTACGCGTCCAGGTAGCACCACCGTCCAGCGTAATCATTACTTCGTAGCCCGTGCCGCCTACCGAGTTGGGGTCGCCCATGGCAACACCTTCCAGGTTATTGAACATGTGGACGAAGTTGTTGAAGCCATCCGGGGCCTGGAACTGGGCCGCCGTAGTGGCCCGGCGCCAGGTCAGGCCACCGTCGCGGGTACGCAGCACCTCCCCCCCACCAGCCGTGCTGCCGAAGGTCGAAGCCACAGCAATCTGGTCGGTGATACCAGCAATGTTCGAGGTCAGGTAGGTGGGGTTGTCCGGGCTCGTGATGGGAAAGAAATCGAACGATTTGCCATCAACTGCGCCGGTAGCGCCCAGTATCGAGCGCATGCCGGCAGCTGTCGTGCTACCTGAAGCAGTACGGTCATACATCGTGCCCCACACCACGTCGTTGCTTACCGTGTTGAGGTATTCAACTACATAATCCGGCGGAGTCACGGCGTTAACGAGGTTAACGCGCTCCCAACGGGGAAGGTAGCCGACAGTTGGTTGTGCCAGACCCTGGAGAGCTAAGCCCAGCAGACCCAGAGAAAGTAGGGTTTTCTTCATGATTAAGAAAATGAAAAAGAGGGGAGTGAAATGAAAAACAGATTAAAACGGTAGCAGGCCTTTAAAATTGTCCTACCCACACGTTTGGCGGCACAAGATATGTAATTTTGGACGCATTTGACGCAGCTTGCAGCGTTTTTTCAAACCAAAATTTCGTTCTCAATTCATTATCAGCCGTAAATACCTGCCCACCCTATACTAAGTAGGCTATAGACCGCATTGGCAAGCCGATAGAATGAGCTTAAACGTTAGCTACGCATTACGTTTACAATAAACTCTGAAAATGCCGCAGGGTTGCATTAGGCTGCGTTATTTTCATGTTTCCCGACCTGATTTGTGAAGTGTGATTACTGACGGCACCAGCGTGAGACGTCGGCAATGGTGGCTGGCGGCTACGCTCAGCCCCAAAATGTACCCCATAAGGGGGTGCCTCTGTTGGACATTCCTTGTTGAACACGCTCTGTTCAATTGCAAAGGTAGTCAGGTGGCGAAATTGGACAACTACCGTTCCGGTGTGTCCACTATTTGTTTGGTGGTGGTCTCACTAGGGTTGCGAGTTGCGTTCGGCTAACAGTCACTCGACTTGCGCATAACGCGCTGTCCGCTCGACGGCGGCGGGCACAAAGCGCACCTGATGACCACAGGCGTTACAGCGGTAGCGGGCACGCCCATCCCGGTGGCCGTGGCGGTGTGAGGTGGTCTAGTTAAGCCGGACAGAACTGGGACGTGGTTTGAAGGTAGGTTTCGAAGTGATTGGGGGCGAGGTAGCCAAGGGCAGAATGGCGCCGTTCGGCGTTGTAATAGGCGATGTGGTGGCTGATTTCGAGCCGGGCCTCTTCCAGCCCGGGGAAGCGGCCGCCGTCGAGTAATTCGGCTTTGAAGCGGCTCCAAAACGATTCAGCGTGGGCGTTGTCGTAGCAGTTGCCGCGCCGGCTCATGCTTTGCTGGGCCCCGTGGCGCGCCAGCAAGTCCTGGAAGCGGGTGGCCCGGTACTGGCTGCCCTGGTCGGAATGCACGACGAGCCCGGCCGGAGGACGCCGCACGGCCAGGGCGCGCCGCAGCGCCTCGCTGACCAGGTCTTCGGGCATGGTTTCGCGCACGTCCCAGCCGACGACTTTGCGCGAGCAGCGGTCGAGCCACACGGCCAGGTACAGCCAGCCGCCGCCCTGGCGGGGCAGGTAGGTGATGTCGCCCACCCATACCCGGTTTGGGGCGGTGGGGGCCGGCTGGCCGAGCAAGCGGTTGGGCGCCGCACACACAGCGGGGTCGGAATCGGTGGTGCGCGGCACGAACG
>Ga0247804_10000197_pt1 | contig 27658 bp, 19 predicted proteins | sample UWRJL029104C1_FD_181142 | JGI IMG/M metagenome (GOLD analysis project Ga0247804, IMG submission 181142) | Plant litter microbial communities from Arlington Agricultural Research Station in Wisconsin, United States - UWRJ-L029-104C-1 | ecosystem: Environmental > Terrestrial > Plant litter >... | reverse complement strand
CCAAGACCTGCTCACCGAGCGGGTCGCATTGCTCAGCCACGGCGGCAAGTGGTGGAAATTCCTGATTGGCGACTACCGCCGGGCCCGCCAGCGCCTGCAACGCCTGTGGCGCAGCCCGCTGCCCAGTGCGGCTGCCGAGCTGCTACCCGTCATCGACGCGCTGCACGAGGCCCGCCGCCACGGCCAGACCATAAGCGCCGCCGACGAAACGGCCGGCCAGCTCTTCGGCCCGCACTGGCGCGGCCCGCGCTCCGACTGGCCCCAGCTGCGCCGCGTGGCCAACTACCTGCTGCTCACCCACCAGCGCATCGCCCGCGCCGAGCTGCCGGCCGAGCTGCTTGACTACCTGGCCCAGCCGCTGCCGCCCGCCACCATCACCGTTCCGCTGGCGGTTCTGGAAGCGGCGCTGGCCCGGCATCGCCAAACCCTGCAGGCCGTGGCCGATGCGCTGCAGCTCAACGAAGCCCGCCGCTTCGGACCGGAGGGCCGTCTACAGTTCCAAGCCTTTGCCACGCAGCTGGCTACGCTGCACGCTTGGGCCGCCGACCTGCCCGAACTGCGTTTGATGGTGGAATGGAACAACGCGGCCGCCACCGCCCGCGCCGAGGAGTTGCCCGAGCTCTTGGTACTGGCCGAAAGCTGGCCCGCCGCGGCAAAGTCGCTGGCCGCGGCCACGCGCCAGGCCTGGTTGGAATTTCTGCAAAAGCTAGCCTATGAGCAGTATCCGGCGTTGCGGCAGTTTGAGCGGGCGGGGCACGAGGAAGTGATAAGCCGTTTCCAAAAAGCCGACCACGACAGCCTGTACCACAACCGCATCCGGGCCATGCAGAGGCATTTTGAGGGGCTGCCCACGCTGCTGGCGGGCGGGCAGATGCTGGTGCTGAAAAACGAGTTTGCCAAGAAAGCCCGCCACAAACCCCTGCGCCGCCTGCTGGCCGAGGCCGGGCGCGCCGTGCAGGCCATCAAGCCGGTGATGATGATGTCGCCGCTGTCGGTGGCCAGCTTCCTGCCGCCGGGCGCGGTGGAATTCGATTTGGTGGTCTTTGACGAAGCCAGCCAAGTGAAGCCGGTGGATGCGCTGGGCGCCATTGCCCGCGGCCGGCAGCTGGTGGTGGTGGGGGACTCCAAGCAGCTGCCCCCCAGCAGCTTCTTCGACTCGCTGACCGCCGCCGAGGAAACCACCGACGACGAGCACCCCACCGCCGACATCGCCAGCATCCTGGAGCTGTGCAAGGCCCGCCAGATGCCCGAGCGGCTGCTGCGCTGGCACTACCGCTCGCGCCACGAGTCGCTGATTGCGCCGTCCAACCATTTGTTTTACAACGACCAGCTAGTGGTTTTTCCCAGTCCCGGCGGCCGGGGCGAGCTGGGGCTGAAGTACCACCACCTGCCCGAGGCCTACTACGAGCGCGGCAGCACCCGCACCAATCCTGCCGAGGCCGCCGCCGTGGCCGAGGCGGTGTTGCAGCACGCCCGCCACCATCCGCAGCGCACGCTGGGCGTAGTGGCTTTCAGCACCGCCCAGCGCCAGGCCATTGCCGATGCGCTGGACCACCGGCGCCGTCAGCAGCCTGACACCGAGAGCTTTTTCACCCAGCACCCGGCCGAGCCGTTTTTCATCAAAAACCTGGAAAACGTGCAGGGCGACGAGCGCGACGTCATCTTCATCAGTCTCGGCTACGGCCGCACCCGCGAGGGCCAGCTGGCCATGAACTTCGGCCCGCTCAACGGCGAAGGTGGCGAGCGCCGCCTCAACGTGCTGATTAGCCGCGCCAAGCTGCGCTGCGAGGTTTTCACCAACCTCACCGCCGACGACCTCGACCTGAGCCGCACGGCCGCCCGGGGCGTGGCGGCGCTCAAAACATTCCTGCGCTACGCTCAGCACGGCGTATTGGGCGAAACTCCGACCACCGTTCAAGCCACGGAATCGCCTTTCGAAGAAGGAGTTTATCAAGCCCTTACGGCGCGAGGCCACACGCTGCACCGCCAGGTCGGCTCGCAAGGTTTTTACCTTGATTTGGCCGTAGTTGACCCCGCGCAGGCCGGCCGCTACGTGCTGGGCATCGAGTGCGACGGCGCTATGTACCACCGTGCCCGCTCGGCCCGCGACCGCGACCGGCTGCGCCAGGAAGTGCTGGAAAACATGGGCTGGCGCCTGCACCGCATCTGGAGCACCGACTGGCTGCGCGACCCCGCCCGCGCCACCGAGCGCGCCGCACAGGCCATCGAGGCGGCGCGGCAAACGACTAACCCGCTGCCTATTGAGCAGAAAGACCCGCCGGAAATAGCGCCGGAGCTGAATCGAGAAAGTGCCCAATCGGTAGGGCTAACCACGCCGTACCAGCTGGCGCAGCTCCCGCCCACCATCACCCAGAAGGAATTGCACCGCCACCCGGTAGGCCGCCTGGCGGCCTGGGTAGCCGAGGTGGTAGCCGTGGAAAGCCCGGTTCACGCGGAGGAAGTGACGCGCCGGCTGGCGCTGGCGGCCGGCGCCACGCAGCTGGGCTCACGCATCCGCAGCACTGTGATTGAAGCTATTGCGCTGGCAGTCCGCATTGGCAGCATCCGCCAGACAGGCGAGTTTCTGTGGACTCCGACCATGCCCGCCACCGCCGCGCCGGTGCGCGACCGCAGCGCCCTGCCCGCCGCCTCCCGCAAGCCGGCTTACCTCGCCCCCGAGGAGCTGGCCGCCGCCGTGCTCACGGTGATGCGCAGCAGCTTCACGCTGGAACCGGCCGCGGCGGTGCTGCCCGCCGCCCGGCTGCTGGGCTTTGCCCGGCCGGGCGAAGAGCTGCGCCTAGCGCTGGCGGCTACGGTTGAAGTACTGGTAGCCAACGGACAGCTTACCTTAGCGGGCGGCTTTCTCACCCTTCCATAACCTATGCTCCCGCCCGGCGAAACCGTTTTTCTCACCTTCCGCCTGCACGGCACGGTACCCGCCGCTACGGTCCGCGAACTGCGGGCCGAACTGCGGCAGGCCCAGGAAACCGGCACCGGGCACCGCCGCGCCCAAAAGCAGTTTTTTGCCCGTTTCGATGCCGTGCTCGACCGCCGGCCCATCGGCCCGCAATACTTTGACAACGAGAAGATGGCTGAAGTGCTGGCCGGCGAAATCATGATGCTGGAAGAAACCGGCTTCGTCGTCCACGGCTTCGCCATTTTGCCCAATCACGCCCACCTGGTGCGCTACTATGCCCGATTAGCCATGCAGCTTTTTTCGACGCTTTATTTATTGTCAATCGGCCACTTGGCCCAAGCTGCGCCCGCGCCGTCGGATAGTCTGCGTCCCCTCAGCCCCGACCGGTTGCTGAGCTATACCTACGCCAACGACCTCTATTTTCGGACTGATTATTACTTCACTCAGGGCATGACCCTGACGCTGGTGCATCCGGCGCTGGGTCTTTTACCCACGCAGCGCCTGCTGCCCGGCGGCCCACGCGGCAGCACACAGTACCACGGCATTACCCTACGCTACGACGGCTTCACGCCCCTGCGCATTCAGGATGATTTTATCCGCGTCGGCGACCGGCCGTATGCGGCGTACATCTATGCTTCGTTTTTCCGGGTGAGCAGTCAGGCCACCCAGCGGCTGACTACCGCCCTGGAGCTCGGCCTCCTGGGCCCGGCCACCGGCGCCGAGGAGTTTCAGACTGCCATTCACCGTCGCACCAACAACCCAACTCCACGCGGCTGGCGCTACCAGATAGGCAATGCGCCCGTGATTGGCTACCGCGCTTTATACGAGCGGCAGCTATTCAGCGTACCCGGCCATGTTGAAATGCTAGGTCAGGCAGAGTCGTCACTAAGTACGCTTTACACCTACGCGGGCCTGGGTTTGCGCCTGCGGACCGGCTTTTTCAACAGCTATTTCGCCAACCTGGGCGTAGCCAGCCGAGGCCAGCGCAGCAGTCTGCGCCGCTGGCAATGCTACGCCCAGGCCACGCTGGAAAGCCGTTTCATCGGCTACGACGCCACTTTGCAGGGCAGTTTATGGCCGGGCAATGACCTCTATACGCTCGCTGCCGGGGCGGTGCGCCGGGCGATGCTGCGCGGTGCCGGTAGCCTAATACTGGCGCATAATGGCTTCCAAATCAGCGCCACCGCTACCTGGCTGACGCCGGAGTTTGCCGGCGGCCGTAGCCACGCCTGGAATCAACTGGGTATTACCAAGGCGTTTTAACCGCTACTTGGCCCGGTGCACAATCAGCACGCCGGCCAGGATAATCAGCATGCCCAGCAGGTGCCAGAGGTTGAACGCTTCCCCATCCCAGGCGCCCAGCCCCAGCGCCACGATGGGAATCAAATACGTGCTGGATGAGGCAAACAGCGCCGTTGATTGCTGAATCAACTTATTGAACAACACCATCGCCACGGCCGTACTCATGGTCGCCAGCAGCGCAATGTAGCCGAAAGCCGTCCAGGCGCCGGGAGTCGTAGTCAGCTTGTGTAAAAAATCGGTACCGAGCAGCAGATAAGCCAGCGCCGGGCCGCCAATCAGCATGAGCAGCAATGAGGTGACCGCCACCGGCGCCAGCCCTTGTAGCCGGTATTTGATAACGTTCACGCTCACACCATAGCCGATGGTAGCCAGCACGATATACAGGCCGTACCAAGCGTTGCCCTCGCCCGTCGGCGTGGCCGCGCCGCCGCTGCCGCCCAGCAGCATCAGCACCACCGTGCCCACCAGCCCCAGCGCGATACCCAGCACCCGCAGCCCCGTCAGCCGCTGCCCAAACAGTAGCGCACCCACCAGCAGCGTAAACACCGCCGTGAGGGCATTGAGCACCCCGGCCAGCCCGGAGGCTAGCTTGGTTTCGGCATAAGCGAAAAGAAAAGCGGGAATGAGCGTGCCCACCACGCCACTCAACGCTAGCCATTTGAATCGTACGGCTTCGACTTTGCGAACATGGCTCAGCGCAAACGGCAGCAGCAGCAACGACGCTACGCTCACCCGGATGGCGCCCAGTTCAAGCGCCGAAAACACCACCAGCCCCTTCTTCATCAGAATAAAGGAAGTGCCCCAGATGCAGGCCAGTACCACCAGCAATACCCAGGCCGTCAGCGAAGGAGCTTCGGCCGCAGCGGGTGGTACCGGCGCGGCCGGGGTCGGCGGCACGGCGGCAGCGGCGGGCGGCACGGCGGTAGAATTGGAAGTGAGCGGGTCGGCCATGCCGCAAAGGTAGCGGCGCGAGCAAGGGCCGGGGGCAGCGCGCTTATTTAGAGAGAGTCTAAATGTGGTGCTTGCGAACCCGATAAGGGGGTTTCTGGTTTCCTGCTTGCGAATCGTGGCGTATTTTTGTAATCCGGTTTCGCGCCGACCACACTATGTCGCATCCATTCAAGGCGGTTAGCCTGTCGTTTAAGAAAGCACCGCTGGCCATTCGCGAGCTGCTTTCGCTGGACGAGGCTGCCTGCCGCCGCTTTCTGCACACGCTTCACCACGACCTGGGCCTCTCGGACCTGCTGGTACTGAGCACCTGCAACCGCACCGAAGTGTACTACGCGGCCGACGACGACCGCAGCCGCGAAATCATTCTCGCCCTCGGCGACCTCAAGGCCCGCGCCGACATCGGCGACTTCCTCCCCTACTTCGATTTGCTGACCGACGCCGACGCGGCCGTGCAACACCTCTTCGAAGTGTCGATGGGCCTCGATGCCCAGGTAGTGGGCGACCTGCAAATCAGCAACCAGGTTAAAAATGCCTACCAGTGGAGCGCCGACGCCGATGCGGCCGGCCCTTTCCTGCACCGCTTGCTGCACACCATCTTCTTCACCAACAAGCGCGTACAGAACGAAACCACGTTCCGCGACGGCGCCGCCTCGGTGAGCTACGCCGCCCTGGAGCTGGTGGAAGAGCTGACTGCCGACGTGGCCCAGCCCCGCGTGCTGGTGGTGGGTCTCGGCGAAATCGGCGCCGACGTGGTGCGCCACCTCGCCGACCACCGCTCGGACTACGGCGAAATCGTGCTCTGTAACCGCACCCGCGCCCGGGCCGAGCAATTGGCCGAAGAATGCGGTGGCCTGCGCGTGGTCGATTTCGAGAACCTCGTGCCCGCCCTCAAGGAGGCCGACGTGGTCATCTCGTCCATCAACCGCCCCGAGCCCTTCTTCACCCGCGAGCTGGTGGCCCACCTGGATGTTCTGAGCTTCAAGTTCTTCATTGACCTGAGCGTGCCCCGCAGCATCGCCGCCGACGTGGAGCAGGTGCCCGGCGTGCTGGTATATAATATCGACGCCATCCAGAGCAAAGCCTCCGCCGCGCTGGAGCTGCGCCTGGCCGCCGTGCCGCAGGTGCGCGCCATCGTGGCCGAGAGCCTGGCCGGCCTGCAGGACTGGGCCAAGGAAATGCTGGTGTCGCCCATCATCCAGAAAATGAAGGCCAGCCTCGAGCAAATCCGCCTCGAAGAGCTGGACCGCTTCCAGAAAAAAGCCACTCCTGCCGAAAGCAAGCTCCTCGACGAAGCCACCCGCTCGCTGATGCAGAAGGTACTGAAGCAGCACGTACTCCACCTGAAAACCGCCTGCAAGCGCGACGATGCCGATGCGCTGGTGGAGTTGCTGGGCGAGATTTTCGATTTGGAGAAGCAGCCGGTGGCGTAGGTCTGCTCTGAAAAGTCCGAATTAGTGTTGTTACTTTACGAACATTAATCCCATATTTTATGTAAAAAAAGGGCCGAACCTATCGGCCCGGCACTCAGTCGAAGCTACGGCAGCAGTTCGAGCAGATGTTTGGTAACGTACTGGCCTAAAGCCCGCACGGCACCTTTCAAAAACTCGAATGCCAGCGGCGGTACCGCTTGCAGCAGTTTCTTCACGCTGTCCTTTTTCATCTGTTACGAAGCAAAGGGTTCCGCTAAAACCCCCACACTTCAGAAGCCCGACTGCTCCAACAGCCGGGCTTCCTCTTTTCAGAGAAAAGCCACGCGGCTGGGGGACATACCTTGCGTGATGAAGCAAAGGCAAGATATTGTGCAACTGAAAACGTGTCAATATTACTCCAAACCTTAGCAAATCAACCTATGAGGTCAGCAGTCATTGCCTTGCTTATGCTTCTTTCACTGGTGACAAAAGGGCAAGTGAGAACCATCGAAGGGAAGGTTGTTGGTGAATATGATTTTGAGCCGTTGTCAGGCGTCACTATTCAAACAGTTGACAAAGTCCAACTAGGCATCACCGACATCAATGGCCGCTTCAAGGTTGAACTGCCAGTTGCTGCTGACCAGTTGCTACTTCAAGCGCTGAAGATGGAATCGGCCTTGGTAACGCTAAAAGCTGACTGCAGTAAGCTGGAAATTATCATGCTAGCTGATGGCCCACATGATTTCATGACGCTCAGCCGGGAGAATAATGAGCGTTATAAACGCTTTAAGGCGCTGTCGAAGAAGCACAAACTAGCTTACACCAAAGCGGCCTTCACTTCTGACCGGCCATGCGTAATTTATACTTTCCAAGAGCACTAATGATTGGATAGCATGTTATACCTCAGAGAATATTTAGTTCTGGGGTTAGCCTTTTACTTTCTCCACCGTCACCACCACAAATTTCGAGGTCGGTGTATTGCTCACCTTCGCCACGCTGGACAGCGGCACCAACGGGTTAGCCTCGGGAAAATAAGCGGCAACATTGCCTTTCGGAATATCATAAGGCACAGCGACGAACTTCTCCACCCGGCGCTGCTGGCCTTTGAAATGGCTGGTGATGTCAATCAGGTCTTTGGCTTGCAGGTGGCGCTCGGCCATGTCGGCGCGGTTCATGAACAGGACGCGGCGCTCGCCGTGGATGCCGCGGTAGCGGTCGTTGTAGTCGTAGATGGTGGTATTGAACTGGTCGTGGCTGCGCACGGTCATTAGCACCAGTTCGTTGCGGCGCAGGTCGGTGGTTTCGAGGGTGGTGCGGGTGAAGTGGGCCTTGCCGTCGGCGGTGGTGAAGCTGCGGTCGCGGGGGCCGTTGGGGAGGTAGAAACCGCCCGGGCGGCGCAGCTTTTCGTTGAAGTTCTCGAAGCCGGGGATGACGCGGGCGATGTGGTCGCGGATGAGGTCGTAGTTTTCGGTCATGGCTACCCAGTTGCCCCGCAGCCGGTCGCCGAGGGTGGCGATGGCCACGCCGCTGAGGATGGCTACCTCGCTGAGCATCTGACCGGGCAGGGGCATGAGCACGCCTTTGTTCTGGCTGACGACGCCCATCGAATTCTCACAGCTGGTCATCTGGTGACCCGACTTTTGCATGTCTACATCGGCATGGGTGAAGCAGGGCAGCAGCAGGCTGGTGCGGCCCGTGAGCAGGTGGCCACGGTTGAGCTTGGTGCCGACGAATACCGTGAGGTGCTGGCGGCGCATGGCTTCGGCGATGAGCTCGGTGTCGGGGCCGGCGGCCAGCAGGTTGCCGCCCAGGCCGAAGTAGACTTTGATTTTACCCTCGTGCATGGCGCGGATACTTTCGACGGTATCGAGGCCGTGGGCGCGGGGCGGAGCGAAGCTGAATTCCTCTTGCAGGGCGTAGAGAAAAGTGTCGGGCATCTTTTCCCAGATGCCCATCGTGCGGTCGCCCTGCACGTTGGAGTGGCCACGCACGGGGCAGGTGCCCGCGCCGGGCTTGCCGATGGCGCCCTTCATGAGCAGCAGGTTCACCAGTTCCTGGATGGTCTGGACGCCCTGGCGCTGCTGGGTGAGGCCCATAGCCCAGCAGATGATGATTTTCTGTTTCGTGGCCAGCAGGTTGGCGGCTTCCAGCAGCTGGGCGCGGGTGCAGCCACTCAGGGTTTCGATGTCGGCCCAGCTGGTTTGCTGGAGGTTATCGACTACCGACTGGTAGCCGGTGGTATGTTGGGCAATGAACTCGTGGTCAATGACCTGGCCGGGGTTCAGCTCCTCGGCGGCCAGCAGGTGCTTCATGATGCCGCGCAACAGGGCCATGTCGCCATCCACGCGCACTTGCAGGAACACGTCGGAAATGGGCGTGCCGCTGCCCAGCAGCGCCCCTACCGCCTTGATGGGATTCATGAAATCCTGCGGATTCTTGAAGTGGTCGAGGCCGGTTTCGCGCAGGGGGTTGACACCGATGATTTTGGCACCGTTCTGCTTCGCGATTTGCAGCGCCGTGAGCATGCGCGGGTGGTTGGTGCCGGGGTTCTGGCCGATGACCATGATGACCTCGGCCTCGTGGATGTCGTTGAGCGTGACAGAGCCTTTGCCCAAACCCAGGGTGCTGCTGAGGGCGGCGCCGCTGCTTTCGTGGCACATGTTGGAGCAGTCGGGCAGATTGTTGGTGCCGAACTGCCGGGCGAACAGCTGGAACAGGAAGGCCGGCTCGTTGGGCACCTTGCCGGAAGTGTAGAACGTGGCTTCGTCGGGCGAGGCCAGGCTGTTTAGCTCTTGCGCGATGATATCGAACGCCTCGGGCCATTCGATGGGCTCGTAGTGGGTGCCGCCGGGGCGTTTCACCAGCGGGTGGGTGAGGCGGCCGGCGTTATTCTGGTCGCGGTCGGTCATTTGCGACAGCTCGACCAAGCTATGTTGGGCGAAAAACTCGGGGCCGCAGGCTTTATCGTCGGCATCGGAGGCGGTGGCTTTGGCGCCGTTCTCGCAGAATTCGGCGATGGAGCGGTGGCCGTCGGGGTCGGGCCAGGCGCAGCTGGAGCAGTCGAAACCATCCTTTTGGTTCATGTGCAGCAGGCCGCGGGTGCCGCGGCTCAGGCCGCCCTCGCTCCAGCTGAATTCCATCGACTTGATGACGGCCTGCACACCGGCCGCCACGCGCTGACGTTCCGTGAGGCGCAGGCCGGTAAGGGCTTCGGGCGGCTGGGCCAGGATGGCGTGCTGGTGCTTGGCACCGGCCACGTCGGGCGCGGGGATGAGCGCGGCTTCGGAGTGGTGGGGGGCAGGGCCGTCGTAATCGGCGGCGGGGGCGGCGCCCTGGTCGGGCCGCTCGCCGCTGCTGGGCTGGTTGTCGGCGCGCTGTTGGGAAGAGTTGCCAGCTTTGCCGGGGTCGGAAACGGGAGAATTTTCCATAGGATTTTTAACTAGAGCGCGGAGGGGAGCTGGACGATTGTACGGACTTTAGCTGTACCAAGGTAAGTGTAGAGCCGCGACCCTTCACGTCTTATCGGCCGCGCCATTATAAAATCGTTCGGAAGTCGTTCAACGACGCGACGCGAAGGGTCGCGGCTCTACATCCTTACTTTGCCAGCAGAAACCCTAGCACCGTTTCATTAAACAGGGCCGGGTTTTCCTGCTGGGCGTAGTGGCTCAGACCGGGAAAGATGACGAGCTGTGAACCTGGAATATTAGCCGCAATCAGGCGGGTATGCGGCTCTTTGATAATATCCTTCTCGCCGGCCAGCACTAGCGTGGGCGCCTTGATTCGCTGCAATTCTGCGGGTGTCATGCGCGGATATTTCAGCAGGATATTCACCAAACGGCGCGACTGCCGGAAGCTGGCTTTGAACGGACTAACCAGCGTCAGCATCTTCTTGTCGTGGCGAATCTGTTGCAGAAATTTGTTGGGCAGCACGGTGGTGTCGGCGTAGAGGTTGGCGCCCATCACCGAAAGGCGACGCACCTGCTCCGGATGGTGCAGGGCCAGGCTGAGGCCGGTGTTGCCACCATCGCTCCAGCCGACTACGTCGGCGGCGGGCAGATTCAACGACTTGAGCAGGGCGCTCATATCGTCGGCGAAGAGGTCGTAGGTCAGCTCTTTCCCATCAATGCCTGACTGGCCCTGGCCGCGGGTATCGATGGCAATGACCTGGAAATGCTCGGCCAGCGGCGCAATCTGGTACGCCACCTCCTTGATGGAGCCGCCGTTGCCGTGCAATAGCAGCAGGGGCGGGCCGCTGCCGTAGGTTTCGTAGTAAAGCTTGATGCCGTTCACCTGGGCCCAGTGGCCGGCGGCGGCATTGTGGCCGTAGTTGATGACGTTGCGACCCTTCACTTCGAGGTAGTGCTGGCCGGATGCGGCCTTCACCACGCGCTGGGTGAAAGCGGCCACCTGGTAGTTGAGCTTCCAGCCTTTGGGCAGGCTGCTGCTGTCGGCCGGCACGGTTTCGAAGTCGCCGTTGACGAGCGGCACGGGGCGCCACTGGCCCTTGCTTTCCTCCACTTCCAGCCGAAAGTCATCGAAGCCGAAGGTGCCGTTGAGGTAGGCGTTGGCGAAAATAATCATGGTATCGGCGGTGGCGGCAAACCGGCCGCCACCGGTGTAGGCGCGCCAGGTGCTGGCGCGGGGGCCCGCCTTCATTTTGCCGAAGCCGGTACCGTCCAGGTACTGCCATTTGTTGTCGAAGACGTTGGCAAAAACGTTGGTGTCGGCGCTGTCGCCGTTAGCGGCCAGTACCCGCATGCGGGCCTGCAGGCGGTAGTTTTTGCCAGCATAGGCCTTGACGCCCACGCGCTGCTGGTAGATGACGGCGGGGCTGATGATGGTTTTAAGCTGAGCAAAAGCGGGAGCGGCTAAGGCGAGCAATAACAGTAGAAAAAGGAAACGCATTGACGTGAAGGAAAAATGACACTTATCGGATGCCAGCACAGCAATCAAGAGTTGCCTGTGCGCAACTTATTTTTTGAAATACTGCGCCTTACCAATTAGCCGCACCCCGATTCGGCGACCGTGCTTTTATGTTGTGGCAATAAATGGTTGTGGCAACGTGTTTTGACACAACCACTATTGCCACAACTTGCGAGTGGCCTTACTCCAGCGTCACCCGCTCGGCCCCGCAGTAAATATTAAACCGCTCCTGGCGCACAAAGCCCAGCACCGTCATTCCAAACTCTTGGGCCGCCTGCACGGCCAAGCTGCTGGGCGCCCCCACGGCGGCCAGCATGCCAATTCCGGCCGCCGCCGCTTTCTGCACCAGCTCGAAGCTCGCCCGGCCGCTCACCAGCAATACATGCTGATGCAGGGGCAGCCAATCGGCCAGCAGGGCGGCGCCGATGAGCTTATCGAGGGCATTGTGGCGGCCCACGTCTTCGCGCAGCAGCAGCAGCTCGCCGGCGGGCGTGAAGAGGGCGGCGGCGTGCTGCCCGCCGGTTTGGGCAAAGCCGGCTTGGGCGGCGCGGAGCTTATCGGGGAGCTGGTGAACGACTTCGGGTGCTACTTGCAGGCTGGTGGGCAGCACCGGGCAGGTAGTCGTCTGAATGGCTTCGATGCTGGTTTTGCCGCACACGCCGCAGCTGGAGCTGGTGTAAAAATGCCGCTCCAGGGCTTGAAAATTGAGACTGACATGCGCGGCCAGCTCGGCGCGGGTGACGTTGCCGGTCTCCTCGGGCTTCTGCACGTCGGGGCAAGGGATAATTCCCAGCAGGTCGGCTTTGCTGCGGATGATGCCTTCGGTGAGCAGGAAACCGGCAGTGAGCTCCTCGTCGTGGCCGGGGGTGCGCATCGTCACGGCCAGGGTGCGGTGCTGGCGCTGGCCGTCTTCCTCGTAGCCGAGACGGATTTCGAGCGGCTCCTCGGCGGCCAGCTGGTCGGAGACGGTCAGGGGCTGGGCGTTGCCGGTTACCTTTTGAATGGTAACCAGTTCGTAGCTGGCGGCGGGTAGCAGAATGGCGGGCTCCATGGGTCACGGGTTATAGCGCGCAGTAGCGCGAACTTTGTAGTTCGCGTGGCCGCACCAGCAGGCCGTTTTGGAACGCGAGCTACAAAGTTCGCGCTACTGCACGCTACCGCCTATGAACCTTACCACTATTTCGCGTTACCTCACGCCGCTGGTGCTGCTGGCCATTGTGGTGGGCGCGCTGCTGGGGCATTTTGCCCCAGCCCAAGCCGTGCAGATGGAAGTACTGGGCAAGTCCTTTATCGCCGTCGTCAAGCTGTTTATCAACCCGATTATCTTCCTCACCATCACGCTCGGCATCAGCAGCATGGGCGACTTGAAGAAAGTAGGGCGCATCGGCGGCAAAGCCTTGCTGTACTTCGAGATAGTGACCACGGGCGCGCTACTTATCGGCGTGGGGGTGGCCCTGCTCATCCGGCCGGGCGCGGGCGTGGCAGCCAAAGGCGCTACCGGCGCGGTGGCCGAGTACACCAAGCGCGCCGACACGTTTTCCTGGGCCCACTTTCTGGCCGATAACCTGACGCTGCAGGTGCTACTGCTGTCTATCGTACTGGGCGTTATCCTGAGCCGCTACCCGAAGCGCGAGCCCATCATTCACGGCCTGAAAGTGGCCTCGAAATACGTATTTCGCGGGCTGCACCTGGTAATGCTGCTGGCGCCCATCGGGGCGTTTGGCGGCATGGCCTTTACGATTGGTAAGTACGGGCTGGCCACGCTGTTGCCGCTGGGCAAGCTCATGCTCACGATGTATTTTACGATGGCCGTGTTCGTGTTTGGCGTGCTGGGACTGATTCTGCGCTACTGCGGGCTGAGCATCTTCCGCTTCCTGCGCTACATCCGCGAGGAGCTGCTGATTGTGCTGGGCACCTCCTCATCCGAGGCCGGCCTGCCGGGCCTCATGGAAAAGCTCGAAGCCCTGGGCTGCGCCAAGCCCGTAGTGGGGCTGGTGGTGCCCACGGGCTATTCGTTTAACCTCGACGGCACCACGATTTACCTGTCGTTGAGCACCATTTTCCTGGCCCAGGTTTTCGGTATCGACTTATCAGCAGGCCAGTTGCTGACCATGACGGGCATCCTGATGGTGACCTCGAAAGGCGCCGCCGGGGTGGCCGGCAGCGGCTTCGTGGTGCTGGCCAGCACACTTACGGCCCTCAAAGTCATCCCGGTAGAAGGCCTGGCCCTGCTGCTGGGCGTGGATAGATTTATGTCGGAAGCGCGGTCCATCACCAACTTCATCGGCAACGGCGTGGCGACCGTGTTCCTGGCGCACAGCGAGGGCGAGCTAAACCACGCCCAGGCACGGCGGGCCTTGCGCGGCGAGCCGCCGCATCATCAGGCGCCGGACGCGGACACGTTTGGCGGAGAGGAATTGGGGGATGAACTATGAGGGTGGTGGATGGTTGATTATGGGCAAAACAGAACGTCATCCTGAGCGACGAAGGGGCGAAAGGACCTCGCCCGCTTCTCTGTGGTGGTAATTTCAATCATTCAACGAAAGGAATTACTGCCGCGACCGGCGTGGGTGAGGTCCTTTCGCTCCTTCGTCGTTCAGGATGACGTTCCATCTCCTTACCTCTCTACTCCATGCCCCTCTCCCCCACCGAACGCCAGCGCTACCAGCGCCACCTGCAACTCCCCGAAGTGGGCGAAGCCGGCCAGGAAAAGCTGCAAGCCGCCCGCGTGCTGGTGGTGGGCGCCGGCGGCCTGGGCTGCCCCATCCTGCAATACCTGGCCGCCGCCGGCGTGGGCACGCTGGGCATTGCGGATGCCGACACCGTGGCCGAAAGTAACCTGCAGCGCCAGATTCTCTACGGCCCGGCCGATGTGGGCCAGTCGAAAGCGGCCACCGCCGCGCAGAAGCTGGCGCAGCTCAACCCCTTGGTTAATTATGAAATCCACACCACGCGGGCCGATTTCGGCAATGTGCGCGAGTTGGTCAGTCGATACGACGTGGTGGTGGACGGCTCCGACAATTTCCCCACCCGTTACCTGCTCAATGATGCCTGCGTGAGCCTGGGCAAGCCGTTGGTTTCCGGGGCCATCTACCGCTTCGAGGGCCAGGTTTCGGTATTTAATTACCAGGGCGGGCCCACCTACCGCTGCCTCTTCCCCACCCCGCCCGGTGCGGCCGAGGTGCCCGACTGCAACACCACCGGCGTGCTGGGCGTGCTGCCCGGCCTCATCGGCTGCGTGCAGGCCACCGAAACCCTGAAGGTGCTGCTGGACTTAGGCGAGGTGCTCAGCGGCCGGCTCTGGGTGCTCGACACGCTGACGATGCACACGCGCAAGCTGAAATTCCGGCGGCATGAAACCCAGGCGTCCATCAACTTAGACACCGCCAACCGTGCCGATTACGCCGAGCTGTGCCAGGCCGCCACGCCCCTGCTCACCCCGGCCGCACTGCGCCAGCTGCTGGCCGAAGCTGCCGTGCCTCCGCTGCTGCTGGACGTGCGCGAGCCCCACGAGTACGCCGCCGGGCATCTGCCCGGGGCCGTGCTGCTGCCACTGGGCGAGTTGGCAGCGCGGGCTCCGGAAATTCCGGCCGACCAGCCGCTTATCGTGTATTGCCAGCGCGGCGGGCGCAGCGCCCAGGCGTCGGCGCTGCTGCGCGGGCCGCTGGGCCGGGCCGAGGTGCAAGAACTGGCCGGCGGCTACGAAGCGTGGCAAAACTCTTAATCCCAAACATATTACAAATTGCCAACCACTACTACTACCCATATCCGCTTCGACCGCAATGAGTTTGCCGGCGCCTTCGGCGACCTGGGTACCGACCTGCCGCTGCTCATCGGCGTGATTGCCGCCTCGGGCCTCGACAGCGCGGGCGTGCTCATTGTTTTTGGCCTGATGCAGGTGTTTTCGGGGCTGTGGTACCGGCTGCCCATGCCGGTGCAGCCGCTCAAGGCGTTTGCGGCGCTGGTCATTGCCCAGAAAATCCCGGGGCGCGTGATTTTCGGCGGCGGGCTGGCCATTGGGGTGAGCATGTTGGTGCTGTCGGTGACGGGGCTTATCGATGCCCTGGCACGGCTGGTGCCCAAGCCGGTGGTGCGCGGCATTCAGTTTGGGCTGGCCTTGCAGCTTAGCACGCTGGCCTTGAAGGAGTACGTGCCGGCCGATGGCCTGCCCGGCTTTGCGCTGGCGGCGGCGGCCTTTCTCGTCACGGTGGTGCTGCTGGGCAACCGCCGCTGGCCGGCGGCGCTGGTAGTCATTGGCCTGGGCGTGGGCTACGCCCTGCTTTTCAAGCTACACCTGAGCACGGCCCAACAAGCTATTGGCCTGCACCTGCCCACCTGGCACCTGCCGGCCCAGGCCGACATTGTCACCGGCGCGCTGCTGCTGGCCTTGCCCCAGATTCCGCTGTCGCTCGGCAACTCCATTCTGGCTACCCGGCAGGTCACGCTCGATTATTTCCCCGAGCGGCCGCTGAGCGTGCGCCAAATCAGCTTCACCTACGCTTTGATGAACCTGGTGGCGCCGTTTCTGGGCGGCTTCCCGGTGTGCCACGGCTCGGGCGGCATGGTGGGGCACTACGCGTTTGGGGCGCGCACGGGCGGCTCGGTTATCATCTACGGCGGGCTGTTTCTGGTGCTGGGGCTGTTTTTTAGCCAGGGTTTTCAGACCGTGGTGCAGATTTTCCCGCTGCCGATGCTGGGCGTACTGCTGCTCTTCGAAGCTCTGTCGCTGGCCGCGCTGCTGCGCGACATCAGCCCCCAGCGCACCGACTTGCTGCTGGCGCTGCTCGTGGGTTTGCTGTGCGCCGGGCTGCCCTTTGGCTACCTGGTGGGGCTGGCAGTGGGTACGGCGGCGTATTATGCCATGCAGCGCGGCTGGCTGGGGCTGGGAAAATCAATTGACAATTAACAATGAGCAGTTGGACCTGGCCATTTGCGGCTGAAAGGCCATTGTTAATTGTTAATTGACATTAACCCGACTAGCCACTGCACTCACACAGAGCCCCATCACAGCAATCAGACAAAACGATACGCGCAGGCTGCTGGCACCCGCCACCAGCCCGATAATCGGCGGCCCCAGCAGAAAGCCCAGGAAGCCCACCGTGGATACCGCCGCCAGCGCCATGCCGGCCGACATAGTTTTGGACTTGCCCGCCGCGCTGTACACCAGCGGCACCACCGATGAGGTGCCGAAACCCACCAGCAAGAAGCCCAGCAGCGCCGGCCAATACGTAGGCAGCGCCACCGCCACCAGCAGCCCCGTGGCCGTGAGCACCCCACTCAGCTGAATCACGCGCCGCGCTCCCAGCCGCCCGGCCAGCCAGTCGGCCCCGAAGCGGCCCAGCGCCATCGTACTCATAAAGGCGGCGTAGCCGTTGCCCACCTGCCCCGGCCGCACCGCCAGCACCTTTTTGAAGTACACGCCGCTCCAGTCGAACATCGCGCCTTCGCAGATGAGGGCGCAGAAGGCAATGGCCCCCAGACCCAGCAGCTCCTTGTCGGGCAGCACGAAGAGCGGTGCGTCGGGGTCGGTGGGCGGGTCCTGCGGCACCGTCGATTTGAAGCTCGCGGCCAGCGCGGCCAGCACCACCACCAGTATCAGCAGGAAGTGCCAGCCCGGCACCACGCCCCGCCCATTCAGGAAAGAGCCTAAGGCCGCCGCCGTGAAGCCTGCCAGACTCCACATGCCGTGAAAGGCAGCCATTACCGGCTTGTCGTAGAGGCGCTCGACGCTCACGGCCTGGGTGTTGACGGCGATGTTGGAGAAGTTGCCGGCCGCCCCGAACAGCACCAGCGCCGGCACCAGCTGCCACACGCTGCCGGCCCAGCCCAGCGCCACCAGCACCAGCGCGTAGCTCGCCATGGCATACAGCACCACCTGCCGGCTGCCCTTCCGGGCCACGGCCCAGCCCGAGAGCGGCAGCGTGAGCAGTTGCCCCAGCGGGATGGCAAACAGCACCGCCCCCAGCCCCGCTTCCGAGATGCCCAGCTTTTGCTGAATGGCCGGAATGCGCGAAGCCCAGCTGGCAAAGCAGATGCCCTGCAAAAAAAACAGTACGCCCACCGCCGCCCGGTGCGTGGCGCGAGATAAGGTCCCGCTGGGTATAATAGGAAGTGTAGTCATTGCCAACAGCTCGTTACCACTGCTTAAAAGTTATCAAATTCCTTGTGCTGACTATCAACGGCAAGCTTTCCCTCGCCCTGCCAGGGGCCCGCTTAAACATAGCGTTTACATTTTTCAGAGCACTTCAAAAAGCCCGAGGGTCTGAAAAACGTTTTTCAGCCTTTCCGGAAAATTCCCCTGCTCAGCCTCCAATCGTGGCCATGCTCTCGAAGTTGAGCTGGTGCAGCGGGCGCTGCTGCTCGGCCTCGAAGCCGTTGGCGGCGCGGTAGCGAAAGGCGTTGGCCAGGGCAATTGTTATCTCCTCATCAGAGGCGCCGCCGCGCAGCAGCGCCCGCACATCGAGCACGCCCTGGTCGTAGAGGCAGGTTTTCAGCCCGCCTTCGGCGGTGAGGCGCAGACGGTTGCAGGTGCCGCAAAAGGTGCGCGAATACGCCGCAATGATGCCCACCCGGCCCCGGTGGCCGGCGATTTCATAATCCGACGCCGTGGCCCCGAGCGGCGCGGGCAGCGGCGTGAGCGCCCCGAAGTGCTGCTCCAGGCGCTGCCGGATGCGGCGGTGGTTCCAGGGCAGCAGGTCGGGGGTGGCGGCGTGGCTGCCGCCGTTGAAAGGCATTTCTTCGATGAAGCGCACGTCGATGGGCAGCTCGCGGCTGAGCTCGGCCAGCGGCACGAGGTCGTCGATGTTCTGGCCGTCCATCACCACGGCATTGATTTTCACCTGGATGTTAGTTTCCAGCAGCGCGTGCAGGGTATCGAGCACCGGCGGCAGCTCATCACGCCGGGTGATGCGGAAAAACCGCTCCCGGTCCAGGGTATCGAGGCTCAGGTTGACGGCCTTCACACCGAGGCGGGCCAGCGCGGGCACATGCGGAGCGGTGAGCACGCCATTGGTGGTGAGGCTAATGTCGGTGAGGCCGGGCTGAGCTGCCAGCTGCTCGATGAAGCCCATCAGGTCGCGCCGCACGAAGGGCTCGCCACCGGTCAGGCGCACTTTGCGCACGCCCAGGCCGGCCAGCAAGCTGGTCAGGCGCAGCATCTCTTCGTAGCTGAGCAGCTGCTGTTTGGGCAAGTATTTGATACCCTGCTCGGGCATGCAGTAAAAGCAGCGCAGGTTGCAGCGGTCGGTCACGGCTAGGCGCAGGTATTCCAGCGGCCGGCCGTGCTGGTCGTAGAGCTGGGAAATTGCCGGAGGCGGGGTAGTTGCTGCGTTCATCACCACTTTTGTTGGCCAGTACGTAGAACCGGCCGGGTCTTGCTAAACCCCGGGCTACGAACGGGTGTTCAGTCGGCCCGGTTGTTTTTACGGCAAGTTTAGGTAAAAAGCCCGCGCCACGCGGCTCCAGTGTGTATGTCTCTAAAAATTTCGCTCTACGGCATCACCCGCGACATCGTGGGCACGTCCGTCATCGAGCTTCCTGCCCCGTCCCCCGCCACCGTGGGCGAGCTGCTGGCCGAAATGCGCCGCCAGTACCCGGCCCTGGCCCAGCTCCGCAGCTGCGCCGTGGCCGTGAATAATGAGTACGCCGAGGAAAGCCAGGCGCTGCACACGGTGGACGAAATTGCGCTGATTCCGCCGGTGGCAGGCGGCTGATTTTTTTAATTAATAGTTAATAATGAACAATTAGCACCATCCTCTTCGTCGCTCGCTGCTCATTATTAATCGTTAATTATCAATTATTAATTAACCCATGAATCCCCAGCTTTCCATCACCGACCAGCCCATCGATGTGGCTGCGGCCCTGGCGGCCGTGCAAACCGAGGCGGCCGGCGCCGTCAATGCCTTCGTGGGCACGGTGCGCAACCAGTCGGGCGGCCGGCCGGTGCGCCGCCTGCACTACGAATCGTACGACAGCATGGCCCTCACGCAGCTCGGCCACGTTGTGGCCCAGGCTTACGCGCAGTGGCCGATGCTGCAGGAGGTAGCCGTGGTACACCGCAAAGGCACCCTGGAACTGGGCGACGTGGCCGTGGTAGTAGCCGTGGCCACGCCGCACCGCGCCGAAAGCTTTGCCGCCTGCCAGTTTATCATCGACACGCTGAAGCAAGTGGTGACCATCTGGAAGCGTGAAGAGTACGAAGATGGCACCGAGTGGGTAGCGGCGCACCCGTAGCCAGCCCACGCAATAGCTGGCGTTGATTTACGGCTGGCAGGTCTTCCCGCAATTTGTCCTTGTATCTTGCCAGCGTATTCACTTTTTACCAATCACTTGCGGCTTATGCTGAATCGGCGTACTTTCTTTATTCGTGAACATGTGGGCGCTTTCAAGCTCAAGGACACCTACGACATTCTCGACCCCGAAACCCAGGAATTGCTCGGCCAGGCCACCGAAGCCACGCCCAAATGGGTGGTTAGCCTGCGTCTGCTCATCAACAAGGGCCTGATGCCCATCCGCATCGAAGTGCGTAGCGCCACCAGCGCCGCCCCCTTGCTCAGCATCACCCGGGGCTGGACTTTTTTACGGGCCAAGGTCAATGTTAACGATGAGCGGGAGAATCCTTTAGGATATTTCAAAAGCAAGCTATTTTCACTGGGCGGCGGTTTCCACGTTTATAACAACGACGACGTGAAAATTGCCGAAATCAAAGGCAACTGGAAAGGCTGGGACTTTAAGTTCATCAGCGCCACGGGCCAGGAAATTGGTACCGTAACCAAAAAATGGGCGGGCCTGGGCAAAGAGCTGTTCACCTCGGCCGATAACTACCTCATTGCCATCAACGACATGGGCGAGGTGCAGCAAACCTCCACCGCCCTGCTGCTGGCCGCTGGCCTGGCCATCGATACCGTTTTTAAAGAGAAAAAAGGCTAAAAGCCGACGAGTAGAATGGGTTGCTGACGGCTGATGAAAAATTGCGTTTCGTCAGCCGTCAGCAACCCATTTCTATTTATAATAGTTTGTTATCTAATCAAATCCTGTTCCGCCGCGGCCCGCTCCGCCGGCGTGTTCACATTACGCAAATCTCCCGGCGCGGGCGGCCGCAAAACTGCCGTATCCAAGTTTATCAGCGCCTTGCGCGGGCAGGAATAGCCCAAGCTCAGAAACCGCAGCAGCTGCCCGTAGCTCCGCGGCTCCCAAATGGTGACGAGTGGCTCGGGGAAGTCATTCCAGGGGCTTTGGAAAGCCGTGGCGAACCGGCCCGGCTGCCGGTTTTCGACCAGAAACTGCAGGGTTTCCGGCGTCAGGTAAGGCAGGTCGCAAGCCAGCACCAGCCAGGCCGCGTTGGGGTCGAGCTGAAAGGCCGAAAGCAAACCACCCAGCGGGCCCAGCCCCAGGAAAGTATCGGGCAGCGGCATCAGGCCGGCAGCCTCGATTTCAGCGACCTGGTCGGGACGGCAGGATACGCGCACGTCGGTGCAGAACGGGGCCAGCAGCGCGGCGGTGTGCTGGCGCTGGTCGGTGGCGTGGTAGCGCAGGCCGCCTTTGTCGGTGTGCATCCGCTCGCTGCGGCCGCCGGCCAGCACTAGGCCGCGCAGGAGCGGCACGGCGGCGGCATACCAGCGGTGGATGAAGGCGGCAACGGCGGGCGCATCGGCCAGGTGCAGCACGGGAGGCGTGGCCCCGGCCAGGTGCTGCGTGAGCACGGCGGGCAGTTCCGTCTGGCCCTCGGCCAGCAGCACCAGCTGCACGTCAGTGAGACGGTCGAGCTTCTTATCCAGCGGCTTGCGCGGGTCGATGATGACAATTTGCTGGCGGGCGCGGAAGTGGTTGCCGTTCACCAGCACCAGGCTTTCGTGGGCCAGCAGCTCGGGCTGCGAGAATTTGTCCAGCGGGCGCAGAGTATTCAACTGGCGGTAGTGAATTTTATCCACCAGCTCGGCCGATAAGCCGCCCGCCTGCACTGGTTTGGGCGCTTCCTCAGCGTCGCCGGTGGCGTGGTCGGCATCGACGTAGGCCACCCGTATTTCCGCACCCAGGTGCGGTAGCAGCTGCGCTACCAGCCGCTGAATATCGCCGCAGGGCGCGCCCAGAATAGCCAGCTCGTGCCGGCCGAATTCGCCGACGGCAGGGCGGGCCAGGGCGGCGTGTTTCGGGCGCTTGGGTTCAGTTGTCATCAGAAATCAGGAACGTAAAAAGTCGCGCTTGCCGCCGGTTTTTTCCACCAGCTGCACACCCATGATGGTGATATCGTGCGAGAAAGCCTTGCACATGTCGTAGATAGTGAGAGCCGCCACGCTGGCGCCGGTGAGGGCTTCCATCTCCACGCCGGTGCGGCCGGTGACCACGGCCGTGCATTCCACGCGCAGGGCATCGGGGCCGTCGGGCTCGATGGTTACGCGGCAGTCGTCGAGCCCCAGCGGGTGGCAGAGGGGGATAAGGTCGGCCGTTTTCTTGGCCCCCATGATGCCCGCCAGGATGGCCGTCTGGATGACCGGGCCTTTGTGGGTGGGCAGCTCGCCAGCCTGCACGCGGCTCAGCAGCGCGGGGCCCAGCACCACGCGGCAGTGCGCGCGGGCCAGTCGGCGGGTGGGCGCTTTGTGGCCGACATCGACCATCGTGGGCTGCCCGGCAGCGTTGATGTGAGTGAAGTCTGTCATTTCATTTAACAATTATCAGTTAACATTTATCATCTTGCTTCGTTGCGTAACTCCGGCTGAACGGTGACGGTTGGCACAGGTTGGTCAAAGCCTCGCAAAGCTAGGTTCGCCAGGCTATGCCACTACTCATGCACGGTCCGAACAAAGGAAGCAGCCCACTTCTCCAAGCCTCCCGGTCAGCCTGTTTACGACTGATAACCTGTTAATTGTTAAATGACACTTGTTAAATGACTCCATTGCTTTCCGTCGCCGAAGCCTTTGCCCGCGTGTTGGCCACTATCCGGCCCTTGCCTACTGAAACGGTGCCGCTGGCCCAGGCCGCCGGCCGCATTTTAGTTGAAAACCTGCACGCTGACCGCGACTTCCCGCCCTTCGACCGGGTGGCGATGGACGGCATTGCCCTGCGCCACGCCGCCTGGGCCGCCGGCCAGACGGAGTTTGGGCTGGAAGGCGCGCAGTATGCCGGTGCCCCGGCCGTGCCGCTGCAAAACCCCCAGGCCGCCATTGAGGCCATGACCGGCGCCGTGCTGCCGCCCGGCACCGACGTAGTGGTGCGCTACGAAGACCTGGAAATCAGCAATGGGCGCGCCCGCATCCAGATTCCGCCCCTGGCACCCGGTACCAACGTTCACCCCCGCGCCGCCGACCGCCGCCAGGGCGACCTGCTGCTGCCCGCCGGCACCCGCCTCGGCCCGGCCGAGGTGGCCGTGGCCGCCACCGTAGGCGCCGTCCGGGTGCAGGTGCAGCGCCGCCCCCGCGTGGCGCTGGTAAGCACCGGCGACGAGTTGGTGCCCGTGGACGCCACGCCCCTGCCCCACCAGATTCGGCGCTCCAACACCTACGCCCTGGCCGCCTTATTCGCCCTCGACGGGGCCGATTGCGACACTTTTTACTTTCCCGACGACCGGTCCGGCCTGCGCCAGGACCTGCCCGCGCTGCTCGGCGGCACCTTCGATGCCGTGGTTTTCAGCGGAGCAGTGAGTCAGGGGAAGGCCGATTTTTTGCCGGGCGTGCTGCGCGAGCTGGGCGTGCGCGAGATTTTCCACGGCGTGGCCCAGCGGCCGGGCAAGCCGCTGTGGTTTGGCGAGGTAGCGGGCGGGCCGGTGGTGTTTGGGCTACCCGGCAACCCGGTGTCGACGCTGGTGACGGCGGCCCGCTACGTGCGGCCCTGGTTGCAGGGCGGCCAGCAGTCCGGGCACCCGACCCAGCCGCCGGTAGCGGCGCTGGCCGAGGCCATTCGTTTCCGGCCGGCGCTCACGCACTTCCTGCTGGTACGGCGGCAGCCTGACGCTCAGGCCCGGCTGTGGGCCGAGCCGCTGCCGTCGGGCGGTTCCGGCGATTTGGCGGGCCTGCTGGAGGCAGATGGCTTCGTGGAGTTACCGGCCGACAGGATGGATTTTCCAAAGAACAGCGTCTGGCCGCTGTGGCTACTCAAGTGAGAGCTAACCAATCCGTTTAGCCGGCAATTATCGTTATGTACATTCCACCCAAACTATACTTTTCTTACAAAAGTCATCAGCCACAAACCTTTGCGGAAAAATAAATTCCAAATAAAAGCCGCGTTTTCCCGCATAATTTACTTACCTTGACCATCTTTTCGTTGTTCGGTGCGGCTACTGTGCGGCTCCCAACGGCGGGGAGCTACTTTCGTTTCAGTTACTTTTTTCCATTTCTCACCTCACCTTTTCTTTTTTATGAAGAAAAACCTACTTCCCGGGGCGGCCTCCTTATTTGGCAGGCTGGCCCACGCTCGCCCCACGGGGCGCTGGGGGCAACGGCTGCTGCTGGCGGCGGCCGTGCTGCTACCGGCCCTGGGGCAGGCCCAGAACCGGGCCGATGCCTACGCGTTTACGCAAACCGGTGGTACTTACACTGCTATTACGGGCGGCACCCAAGCGGCGGTGGCTACAGCGGGAACCACTTTCTCGCTTGATGACTCCAATTACACTTTGGCAGCGGGTACCATTCCGTTTAGTTTTACGTTTGCGGGCACTGCTTACACCGGATTGGTTATCAACACCAATGGCTTTATTGCCTTCGGCGCAGCACCGTCTTCTGGCAGTACCTACAACCCTATTTCTACTACCGGCTCGAGCGGTATCATCTCGCCGTTCGGTCAGGATTTGGTGGGCGACGCTACTGCAGGTAATTTGGGCGAAATTCGCTACCAGACGGTTGGTAGCAGCCCCAACCGCACTTTCGTAATCCAGTGGACCAACTTCAAGCGCTACAGCATCAGTTTGGACGAGTTGCAGCTTGGTGATAATGTTAATTTTCAGATTCGGCTCAACGAAACCAGCAATACCATCAACCTGGTGTATGGCCCGATGACCCTGACTAATGTGGCACTTACCGAGCAGGTAGGCCTGCGTGGTGCCACGACTGCTGATTACAACAACCGACGGAGCGTCGTTGGCTGGGCGCTGACGAATACCGGGGCGGCCCTTAGCAGCTCCTCAAGCATTACCAGCAGCAGCACGCTATTTCCAGCGTCGGGCCTGACATTCAGTTACACACCCTCCACTAATACCCGGGTACCAGCTATCCGCCCGACGACTACGGCTAGCACTGGCTCAACCGCAACTGTGTCTTTCGTATTGCCGAGTGCCGCCCCAGTCAGCATTTCGCCGGCACCCACGAGCTACACGGCTACCGTGACGCCCGCCGTGGCAGCCAGCCCATTTACCGTCACCACCAGCCCGTTCAGCCTCACGGGCTTATCGGCCAGCACCAACTACACCGTTAGCATTGTGGCCAACTACGCGGCGGGCAGTTCGCTGCCCAACGAAACCCGGTTTGTAACCCCGGCCAACTGCGTAGCGCCTACTGCCCTGGCTATTACCAATAATACAACGGGCAGTTCGGCCAGCTTGTCGTTTACGAACGCGGCTTCGGGCGTAACGAACTATACGGTGACGACAACTCCCGCCACCAGCTCGTACACCGTGACCAGTGCTCCTACGGGCACCCCGCTGGCCCTGACGGGCTTGTCGGCCGCTACCACCTACACGGTGAACGTGGTGAGCAACTGTACGGCGGGCGGCACTTCGACGGCAGCCACTACCACGTTTACCACCCCCAGCCAACCGGCCAACTTCACCACTGCCCGCAACACGGGTATTGCTTACAACTCTATCCAGAGCACGGGCACGTCTTTTACGTGGCAAAGTCCCAGCACTACTTACCTAACCGATGACAACATCACGACGACTGTACCGGTAACGGCTGGCTCGGCCGCTGCTGGGGCCACCGCTTTTGCATTCAATTACCTGGGGGCAAACATCCAAGGGTTCCAGGTTTCAACCAACGGATTTCTGACATTCTCGACTACCAATGCGTCGGCGGCGGTTACCAACAACCTGAGTGCCATTGCTCCACCATTGGTATTGGCTCCTTTCTGGGACGACCTGGTATTGCAGGGCAATGCCAATACGGCAGCGGCACTGGCCGCCGCCAAAATCAAGTATCAGGTAAGCGGCACAGCCCCCAACCGGACCCTGACTGTGGAATGGGCCGAAATGGAAGTGTACCAGAATGCTGGTCCTAACCTTAACTTCCAGGTAATTCTGACCGAAACGGCCAACACCATTGAGTACCGGTACGGCAATATGTCGGCCTTCGATGGCAGCAACAACTACACCTACTCTTATTCACTAGGTTTGAATGGGGTTACGGCAGCTGCGCCGAATACCTACCTGGCGCAAGACGTAGCCAACTCCAATTACTTCCTGCAAAACAATGCGTCGGCCACCGCTCCGACCACTATCACGGCCGCCACGACCCTGACGGCCGCGCAACGCGGCAACAGCCTGAGCGTCGCCCCGGCCTGCTACACCAACATCGTGTTTACGCCCGCAGGCTCGTTCACGCCCAACCTGCCACCGGCAGCAGCAGTACCCACCAACGATGAAGCCACCGGCGCCACTACGCTGACCCTGGGCACGGCTGCTCCCACCGACTTCTGTGCCGTGTATTCCTCGGCCAATGCTACCGCCTCCAGCGGTATCACGGCTTGCTCGGCGGGCACGCCCGGCACCCCCGACGACGACGTGTGGTTCAAATTTGTGGTGCCCGGCACCGAAGACGTAACGGTAACGCTGCGCAGTGCCGGGTTGTATGATGGCGTACTGCAGATTTTCGCGGCCGACGGCAGCGGCAACCTGCTGCCAGCCTCGCCCATTGCCTGCCTGAATGCTACCGGCGCCGGCCTGACTGAAACCTACGCCGCCACCGGCGTCGCGGCGGGCACCTATTATGTGCGGGTGTACAATGCTGGCACTGGCTCAAGCTACAACGGCGCGTTTGTGCTGGCTGCTTATGCCACGCCCACGCCCCCGGCCAACGACGAGTGCGCCAGTGCTACCGTACTGCCCTCCAGCGCTACCACCTGCACACCGGTGAGCGGCACCACGCTGGCCGCTACGGCTTCGGCGAGCATCACGGCCTGCAACGCCAGCCCGGCCGGCACGCCCGACGACGACGTGTGGTATCAGTTCACCACCGGCAGCACGGCTGTAAACGACTATAACATCACGCTGCAAGGTGCTTCGGGCTTCGATGGTGTCCTGCAGCTTTTCTCGGGCACCTGCGGTGCACTGGTTGCCGAAGGCTGCATCAACAGCACCTCCACGGGTGGCACTGAGGCGGCTGTTACGAACGGCTTAACTGCTAACACCACGTACTACATCCGCGTGTACCATGCCGGTGCTGGCACGGGCTCGGGCAACTTCACCATCTGCGTGTATCGCTCCTGCAACCCGCCGGCTCTTGTAGCCGCTGGCTCGGTTACCAGCACCTCGGCCAACATCACCTTCACCAACGGCGGCAGCGGCAACTTTACGGTGACCGCCACGCCCACCGCTGGCCCCGGCACCACGCCGGTGACGGCGACCGGCACCACGGGCGCTACGCCCGGCATTGCCCTCACGGGTCTGGTAGCCGGCACCACCTACAGCGTAGTAGTGCAGGGCGACTGCGGCGCTGGCGCCACCAGCACGGCCATCACCTTCACCACCTTGGCGAGCCCGCCGGCCAACGACGACTGCACCAATGCCACGACGCTGACTTCCGGCACCACCTGCACTACTACCAGTGGCACCGTGGCCGCGGCTACGCAGTCGCTGGCCGCCATTACCTGTAGTTCAGCTACCTCCACGGCTACCCCGGTGGCCGATGTGTGGTATAAGTTCGTAGCCACCGGCACGCAGCATACGGTTTCCATCGTGGGCGGCTTTGATGGGGTGCTGGATGTACGCACCGGCACGTGTGCCTCCTCTACCAACTTCGCCTGTTCGGATGCCAGCGGAAACAACGAAACGCTGAACCTGACGACGACCATTGGGACGACCTATTTCCTGCGTTACTACCCGTACTTCGCCAGCCCGACGACGCCGACCTTCACCATCTGCGTAACGCAGCCGGCTACCTGCGCGCCCCCGACGGGCGTAGCGGCCGGTAGCGTTACGACCACCACGGCCAGCGTGACCTTCTCGGGCGTCGGC
>Ga0247804_10000196_pt1 | contig 27714 bp, 56 predicted proteins | sample UWRJL029104C1_FD_181142 | JGI IMG/M metagenome (GOLD analysis project Ga0247804, IMG submission 181142) | Plant litter microbial communities from Arlington Agricultural Research Station in Wisconsin, United States - UWRJ-L029-104C-1 | ecosystem: Environmental > Terrestrial > Plant litter >... | reverse complement strand
AGTTAAGAAGTTGGGCTTTACATATGAGACTGAAGATCATCACGGCAATGATGAAAGTGCTCTTCTTGATGAACAAATTCTTAAAGCAGGTATTATACCAGAGCTTTTAGGTCGTATAAATATGATTATAGAGCTAGACAAATTTACTTTAGAAGACTACACTAATATTATTAAAGAAAGAATTCTTCCTAAGAAGATGTTGGACTTAGTTGCTTTAGGTGCTCCTAGCTTGGATTTAACTAATGAAGATGTAGAATTCATAGCTAATAAAGCAGTTAAGAGTGGGCAGGGTGTTAGATATGCACAAAGAGAAATTGATAGGATATTTTTAGACCATGAATATAATGCAGATGATTGTGTTATTAGGTCATATAATATACCAATAGAAGATAAATCTAATGAAGAAATTGAAGGAGAGATAAATGATAACTCTGATACCATTATTGCTTAGTATAGTTGTATTCTGTTCGATGGTTATTATGGTGTGCGTCTATTTCAGCATAAGAATATATTTACAAGATATTAGAAAAGAATTAAGATTAATAGAAGGGGTTCTATATAGAGAAGAAAGACGAAAAATAAGGAGATTATAATGAGGCAAATTAAATTCAGAGCCTATACTGGTGATACAATGTATTACCCTAAGGACTACATTAAGGAATACAGGCAATTTGATTTAGAAGAAAGTTGTAGATTATATTTTCTACCTATGAGTTGTATTATGGGTGATTGTAATGATTGGATATGGATGCAATCCACAGGCCTTAAAGATATTAACGGCAAAGAAATATATGAAGATGATATTTTACAAGAGCATTACAGAACTAACCCAAAGCGAGTCGTAGTTACAGTTGGTTCAGATGGTATGTGGCTTTGTGGGTATAGTTGGAGTAGTCTATATCATATATTAAGCCATCCTGGAGTAACTGTTATAGGTAATATCTACGAGAACCCAGAACTTCTGGAGGGGTAATGACTATTAAACAAGAAGACATAACTCTAGAGGCTTCATTACTGAAGAGTATGTCTATAAAAAAGAATTTCGATAAGTTCTATAATGTGCTTAATCATAAGAGATTAATACCTGTAACTAACGTAATGCTTAATGATTATAAGAAATACTATGAAAAGTACAATGAGGATATTAATTGGGAATTATTCCATAACGAGTTCACTCAAAACTGGCATTCTAAAGATTTTGATGAGCAGGATATTATATACTATAGAGACACTGTATTTCCTCTAATTTCTAATTCGGAAATTGGAAATTCATTGTACACGTCTCTGCTTGAAAGAGAAGCAATTGTCAAAATAAATGAGATAGTTGAAAACGGTTTCTGCCATAATAAGATAGAAGAAGTTGTGACAAGTTTAAAAGATCAGCTACAGATATACCAGAAGAGTAGTGATGAGGATGTTTTTAAACTGAGCAATGTCGACCTATCAAAATTAGACACCTCTAATGGACTAACGTGGTTCCTTCCTGCATTACAAGCAGGTATTAATAGTTTAATGCCGGGGCAGTTTATTCTCGTCTCTGCTGACTCGGGGGCAGGTAAGAGTGCATTCTGTGTGTCACAGGCTGTACATGTATTCAAACAACTACATGCCAGAGGAGATACAAGGCCAATATTATACTGTACTAGTGAGGATACTAAAGAAGACCTAGCAGGAAGATTTCTTTCTAATTTGTACAAAGAGAAATGTATTGGAGGCTTTGAAGAGATTGTAGAAAGATTCGAGAAAGTTAATGGGCATTTTGCAGAGAATTATTTAGAAGAGCTATTCATAGGAATGTCTATAAGAGGCCCTAGGGATATGTATAAGATTAAAGATAAGATAGAGAGGTATAACCCATGTATTATTATTATAGATATGTTGGACGTCCTTTCGGACAGTTTGGATATCCAATGCCTGACTAAGATATATAATGAAATAAGAAGTATTGCTAATGACGGCGTTCCCATTATAGGTACAACACAGGCAGGTAACACTTCTTACAGAACAGAAGACGGGCAAATTAAGCACCGTAAGTGGTTAACAGAGAAGGATACCGCTGGTTCTAAAGGTGGTGGTAAACAAGGTGCAGCCTACTGTATGATTATGATTGGTCAGGATGATGATACACCTGGCTTACGATATGTCACTACAACTAAGAAGAAGAGAGGGAAGCATGTCTCTGTTACATGCAAGCTTGAAGAGAAGTATAGTTTATACAAAGAACTATTGTAGAAATAATAGTGTATTGTGATGTGGAAATCATAGGTTATGAGGAGAGATAATGATGATTGTAGGTAACGATGCGTTAGGAGAGTCAGTAGAGGAAGGATCTCTCATAGAAAATATTAACGGTGTTAGAGGATTGTTGCAGTATGGTACAACTAATGGAGTTAAATCTAGAGTATTAGGTTTCATAACTTCAGGTGCTGATTCTTATTTAGTGGCTATTAATGGTAAACTTCTAGAAGGATGTAAAAATTATGATAGTACTAAAGAAGACATATGATGAATTGTTTGATTTATTTATAGATGAGAAGCATGGAGCTCTAGAACTTTATAATGAGACTAAAAGACTTAAAGAACAGATATATGATTTACAAGCTGAGAGAGCAGAACTTAGATGGCAAATACTTAAAACTAAGGGGTTAGTGTAATGAAAATATTATCTCTGGATTTTGAAACGTCAATTGGATCCACAATACATGGCCCTACATTTCGTGATCCAAAGAATGATATTTATACACAGATATTTGGATGGGGAAATAGAACTGATGTAGTCCATGATAAGAATGGTTATCGTAGAAAACTTATGTGTAAATTAGACGGTGTTGATTTAATAATTGGACATAACATAGGATTTGATCTATGCTATATATGGAATGACCCAGAACTACAGGAGTATATTCTAAGAGGAGGTAAGATATGGGACACACAAGTTGCAGAATATCATATAACAGGATGTCAACATGCTTTTAGTTCTCTTGCTGAATTACAACTTAAACATCTCGGAGCTAAAGAAAAGCCAAGCCGAATCTCTTATCTGTATAAGAAAGGCATAGGTGCAGATAAAATTGTTCAAGCACAAGTCAGATGTCCTAGACTTTTTAAACTTTATGAACAATACTGTATAACAGACGGTGCTACACCTATTAAAATATTTAAGAAACAGTATGAGCTAGCTAAACAAGATGGTACGTTACCTATTATAAAGCTTTATAATGACTACCTGTTAGCAATATGTAACATGACATGTACAGGAATTAAAATAGATTTAAAACAGTGTGAGCATACCTTAAGAGACTTTAATGAGCAACATATAATTAATCTTCAGAAAGCACAAGAGATATTAAAAAAGTATTGGATGGATCCAAGACTTCCAGAGTTTAATATAAATAGTCCCGACCATAAGAGCGCTGTATTGTTTGGTGGTAATATTAAGATTGTGGAGAGAGAACAAATTGGGTATTATAAAAACGGTAACATAAGATACAAGAATATGGAAAAACATATATGGGTCGAAGGATTTAGAGTTCCTACATCTATATCTAGTGCAAGTAAAAAGCCTGGGCTATATTGCACTGATGATGGAGTTATGCGTAAAATTGGAGAGAAGACAAAGAACCCATTACTGAAAGAGTATTGCAGTCTTCAAAAAGAAGCTATGATGTATAAGAAGGCTGCTAAGACATATTGTCAAGCATTTATAGATAGGAGCATTGATGGGAGCTTATACCCAAATTTTAATAACACTCTTACTAGCACTGGCAGGCTCAGCTCTTCCAATCCTAATTTGCAGAATGTTTCCAAGAGAAACAAGTTTGGAAAAACTTTACATTCTTTATTTGTTGCTCCTGATGGTTGGACTTGTGTGCAAATTGATTTCAGTCAGCTAGAGATATGGGTGCTTGCATTACTTAGTAATGATTCTCTTCTTATTCAGCATCTATTAGACGGCACTGACCTGCATATTATTAGATTGCAATATTATAATCCTGAGATTAGTTACGAAGAGCTATACCAACTATGTAAAGTGGATAAAGATCCTCATTGGGATAAGCAACGTACGTTTGCTAAAACGGTATCATATCAAATGGCTTACGGTGCTCAGCCTAAGAAGGTTGTAGAGAGTACAGGACTAGACTTAGGCATTGTAGAAACTATATTTGCTAAAGAGAAAGAAACTTATTGTGACGCAGCATCTTTTGGCGACACTGTTAGAGATCAAGTTGAAGCTAGTGCTACTCTTAGTTTAGAGTCTAGTATCCCGGCTTCTCAGAAGAAAGGAAAAGATGGTTCTAGATTTATAGGTAAGGTAGAATTACTTCCTATATTTGACAATAATGGTAATGTGTCCTATAATAACGAGAACCTAAGAAGAGTTGGGTATTACAAGAGTTTCATAGGACAGAAGTGGGCATTCTTAGATACAGGTAGAGCTAATAAATATGGCGTACGTAAAAGCTTTAGCTTCACACAACCTAAGAACTATCCTATGCAAGGGACAGCAGCCAGCATACAAGGAGCCACTACAGTAGCATTGCTAAAAACATTAATACAGAAGCAAGACAGAATCAAGATGATTAATGAGGTTCACGATTCGAAATGGTTTTATGTACGTACAGATGTGTTAGAACCTTGCCTTAAGTATTTAAGAAGTGTGGTTGAAGATGTACCAAAGATATTTTTAGAAAGATTTAACATAGATGTTCCATTTAATTTTCCCGTGGACATAGAAATTGGACCGAACTTTGGAGAGATGGAGAAATACGATGTATAATCTAACGGCAACAATAGGTAAGATTACTGCCATATTAATCATATTTATAGTATTTTACTGCCTTCTTCATTTAGGTGGTGATGTAGGGTTAGCTATTGTATTAGCATTACTCGCAGCAACCCTAGTAGAAATTAAAGTTATTGTATATAAACTAGGAGAGAAGAAATAATGAGCACTTATATTTTATTGATAGTATTACAGAGTAACTTCGGCTATGGTCATACTCATAGTATTGATATGTCTACTAAGGCAACATGTGAAGCAGCAGCTAAGAAATTTAACAACGATGTTGCAAAAGGTAATTCAATTGCATTTTGTGTGGAGAAATAATAATGAAATTTAAACTCAGTAAAGATGAGGTGAGTCTTATACTTAAAACAATAGACCATGTGTTAGTGCACACTAATATTAATAGAGAAGATGTGAACACAGTTGGAAAGATAGTTAAGAAACTAACCACTAAACAAATTGATTTAGACGCTAAAGATTTTTATACTAACGGAGAGAAATAATAATGAATAATGAAAAAATAACATTCAAAGGTAAAGTAAGATGGGCTTCTGTTCTTCCTGGACAAGCACGTAAGCCTTTTGAAATAGACACAAATGAACCTGACAATTGCAGCTATAGTATAGAAGTTGAATGTTCTAAAGCACAGTTTGATGATTTAAAGAAGAAAGGTATACCACGTCTAACGGAGCTCAGAGAAGATGAGAATGGGACTACATACATTAGACTACGTTCTAGTAAGATAAAAGGTAAGTATACATTTCCTGATCCAGCTGTTGTAGATTCTAATGGTGCACCTATAACTAATAAGATTGCTAACGGCAGTGAAGGATTAGTCACTGCAGAACTAGCACCGATTAAAGGTCGTAAGGGTACTGTTCTTCGTCTACGCACTGTATTAATTACTAACTTAATATCTTTTAATGATGGTGGTAATGATGTTAAAGAGCTTTTAGCACAAGTCAATCCACATGCATTAGAAGAAGGTTATGCACAAGACTTAAACCCTGAACCAGATGTTAGTACTACAGATGATTGGTAATCTATAATAATCTATGCTATACTATAGTTATACTTTTAGGAGGCCGCCATGTTAGATATACTAGTTAATATTGAAATATTTCTTCTTTATGCTCTTATAGCTTTAAACATAGGCGGCTTTACTTTTATGGTGGGGTACTCATTATATTCATTAGTATTTAATGATTTCTAGGGGAACACATGCATTACTACAAATGGGACGGCAGTAGCTGTCACGAGGTGGTAGGTAAGAATGGTAATACACGTCCTACGACAATAAGGGACGCAAAGCAGCTGAGCTTGGTTCCAAGCGTAACAACTATAATGGACTTACAGTCTAAGCCAGCCTTGATAAGCTGGTTGCAAAATCAAATTCTAGAGGCTGCAATAGCCTCACCCTTTAACGATGAATGGTATGTAGATGGTTGGAAGAAGCATATAGTAAATAAATCTAGAGAGATTGGCTCTAGAGCTGCTAAACGTGGTAATGAAATACATGATGCAATGGAAAATCATTTTAAAGTTCAAAGTAATAAAATTAAAGACAGTGATTTAGAATATATATTTCATGCTACACAGCTCATAGAGAACACATTTCCAGACTACACTTTTTATGCGGAAGATTCTTTTGCTCATGAGGATGGATTTGGGGGGAGAGTTGATCTGTGGGGTGAAGACATAAATAACAACTGTGTTATCGTTGATTTCAAGACTAAGGATAAAACTGATGTTAAAGATATGGTGCAGTATGATGATCATAGGATACAGCTTGCTGCTTATCAAGTCGGCTTACAACTACCGAGAAATACTCGTAGATTCAACCTATTCATCAGTGTCAGTCCAGCAACACCAGGGCTTTGCAAATTAGTTGAATGTACAAAATTTGACAAATATAAAGATATATTCTATGCTTTAGTTAAGTTATGGCAAGCTAAGTATGAATACAAACCGGAGTATACAAAAGATGACTAGAACTCTCCCAGATTTTAAAGCAATAGCTGAGAATGTCTTAGACAAAACAGATTTGCCAGGTATATTAGAAGACCTCTATAACAAAGGATATTATGCCGGTAAGCTTGATTGGCAGATAGAGTGGGATAATGCATACAACCCTTATCAGTGTGGTTACAAGCTTCCTCCTTACAGAGAAGAAGAGGAATAGATGGCTAAGGGAGTAGAGAAAACAAGATGCTCTAAGACAATGACGGAAGCAGGTTTTAGAGCTTGGATATTATCAGCCCTAAGGAGCCTCACAAGAAGATGGAAGCCAGCTAATGATGCTTGGAAGCTTAATACAAGACCTAATAAGACCGGTAAAGGAAGACACAGAATAGAACATCAATGCGCTCGTTGTAAAGAATGGTTTCCTAAGAAAACAAAGAAAAACGATATTGGTGTAGAGTTAGATCATATTGTTCCTATAGGGGGTTTGAGTTCTTTTAGTAAGTTAGAGCAATGGGTTTTAAATGCTTTTGTAGAGGTTGAAGGATACCAGAAGCTATGTTCTGTATGTCATAGAATTAAGACTAATGGGGAGAAGATTAAATGAGTAGGTTAACCAGGATGCTTAGAAGAAATACAAAAGAAATTCAAGGTCACAAGGTGTCTATATTTGATCGCATAACAGAGTTTATAGATAATAACTCATTTATAGGTAGCATACGTAATTGGTGGTATTCTATCTCTGCCTTTATATGTAACCTTCCTATGTTTATTAGATTTGCATGGGGCTATAGAGCTTGGGACTACACGTTTAATATAGAAATATTTGTAAAGCTATTAGAAACCACAGCTAAGAATATAAAAGAACATGGACATGCAGTTAATAGTGGTAAGTGTGCTAGAAGAGCTTTTACAGCGGCAGGATTATTACGTAAAGCTTATTTAGAAAATACATCAAATAAAACAGTTAGCTATTTATATAAGAAATATGGATATAGTTTCCTTAGAAACTATAAAGAACCTTCTAAAGAAATAGCAGATAGAATAGATAAGATGACACATGTTGCTCAAAAAAGAGAAGATAAGGAAGAAAAGGCTTTGAAAGAGGCTGCTTGGAAATACTTACATAAATATATCGAACACATGTGGGATTAATTATGCCAATAAAACATTTATTTATACCTGATGTACAAGCTAAGCCAGGAGTTGATTTAAAGCATTGTGAGTGGATTGGTAGATATATAGTAGATAAAAAACCCGATGTTATTGTTTGTATTGGAGATTTTGCAGATATGGAATCTCTAAGCTCTTACGACAAAGGGAAGAAAAGCTTTGAAGGTAGGAGATATAAGGCAGATATTGCTTCAGCTAAAGAAGCTATGGACTTGCTTTTAGGGCCACTTAGAGACTATAATGAAAGAGCAAGAGCTACGAAGCATAAACAATATAAGCCTAAAATGATTATGACGCTAGGCAATCATGAGCAAAGGATATCGAGAGTTACCAATGATAATCCTGAGCTTGATGGCGTAGTTAGTTATGATGATTTACCGTATGGTGATTGGGAGGTGCATGATTTTCTTAAGCCTGTTGTTATAGATGGAGTTCTTTATGTGCATTATCTTGCCAACCCTATGTCAGGCAAGCCTTATGCTGGTACAGCTCTTAATCAACTTACGAAAGTGGGGCAATCGTTTTGTGTAGGACATAAGCAGACATTAGATGTTGCTACAAGATTTACCTTGACAGGACAGCAGCAATGGGGTATAGTTGCAGGAGCATGCTATCAACATGATGAGGACTACAAGGGTTATCAAGGTAATGCGCATTTTAGAGGTGTTATAATGTTACATGATGTCCATGAAGGATCGTTTGACCCTATGATAGTCTCTCTACACTATTTAAGGCGCAGATATGCGCAGGAATAAGCTAAGAGATATAAAATATATTATATGTAATAACATAGATATTGTAAATGAGTGTTGGATTTATCGTGGATATAAGGATAAAAATGGTTACCCAAATTTAAAATATAAAGGTAAGACTTTTAGATTGTCTAGGCTTTGTTATTTGATATACAATGGTAGATTCGATAAGAGTAAAATAATATGCCATACTTGTGATAATCCTAGTTGCGTAAATCCTGAACATCTATGGATAGGGACTTATAAAGATAATGCTTTAGATAGGAGTAGGAAAGGAAGAACAGTTCTAAGAAAACCTGATTTTTATGGGTGTGTAGTGACTGGTTGTACTAATAAACACAGTGCTAGAAGAATGTGTAAGAAACACTACACTACATGGTATAGAGAAAATAGGAGCTAAAAATGTTATTAGAACCTAGAAATTATTATAAGCCTTTCCAGTATAACGAGGCTTATGATTTCTGGCTTACACAGCAGAGTTCGTTCTGGATACATACAGAAATTAATATGGATGCAGATATATATGATTGGAAATTTAATTTAACAGAGTCAGAAAAGAATATAATAGGTAACATATTAAAATCATTTGTACAGAGCGAAGTTCTTATAGGTGATTACTGGAGAAGCCTAGGAGCTGTGTTTCAGATTCCAGAAATTAGTATGATGTGTGCTTCTTTTAGCTCGTTTGAGACAATACACATAGCCTCATATGCTTATTTAAATGATACATTAGGAATAGATAATTTTCAAGAATTTATGCAGGATGAAGTTGTGATGGAAAGATTGGGGCAGTTATCCAAGCCTCCAGAAGTTTTTAAGGTAGATGAATATTCATTAAACAGTGATGACGAACAATACAACCAATGGAGAAAAGACTTAGCAGTGTCGTTAGCTACGTTCAGTGCATTTGGTGAAGGTGTTGCATTATTCTCAGCATTCACTATACTATTATCATTCGCTCAAAGAGGTTTAATGAGAGGATTAGGTGAGATAATAGAAATGTCTATAAGGGATGAAAGCTTACATAGTAAGGCAGGTATTTGGTTGTTTAATCAATTTATGAAAGAAAACAAAGACATGCATGATATAAAGAAAAAGATTTATGAAGCAGGTAGACTAACTGTAGCAGTTGAGGATAAGTTTATTGAATCTGTGTTCGCAAATAATGAACTACCTAATTGTAATCCTGAGTATTTAAAAGAATTTATTAGACAGAGAATGAACAATCAGTTACGAGCTATACATTTGAAGCCAGAATATAGGATAGATAAGAAGAAGGTTGAGAAACTAGCATGGTTCAACCTAGCATCTGCTGGCGATCAGCACGCTGACTTCTTTAGTAGTCGTGTGACACAGTATGCTAAGACTAGTGGTTGGGGAGATATGTGGAATGAGTAATATACCAGATTGGATGACAGACGCATCCTATGAACAATTTCAGAAGAGTGCTCTACCCAATGAAACTCCTAAAGATGCGTATGTAAGAATAGCTAATGGTAATAATAAGCTTTATGAGTATTTATGGAAAGGTTGGATTTGTCCTAGCACACCTGTATTAGCGAATTACAACACAGATAGAGGGTTGCCTATCTCTTGCTTTAGCTCTGTAGCAGAAGATTCATTAGACGGTATATTTGAAACGGGTTATGAGCTTGCTAGGCTTACGAAAGCTGGTGGTGGTACTGCAGTAGACATATCCTCATTAAGAGGGCGTGGTGAGCCTATACGAGGGAATGGTAATAGCAATGGTATAGTAGCATGGGCTAAGTTATATGATACAATTATAGATAAGGTGCGTCAGGGTAATGTTAGACGTGGTGCTGTAGCTTTATACTTAGATGCATACCACAAAGATTTTGAAGAGTTCTTACGTATTCGTAGGCCAGAAGGTGATCCACGTAACCAATGTTTAGATACAAATATAGGTGTTAAAGTTTCAGATGATTTTATGACTAAATTATTAGATGGAGAGAAGTTCGAACGTACAATATGGACTAAAATTCTCAAAGAAAGACTGGAAATGGGTGAGCCTTACATATTTTATTCAGGAAATGCTAATAAAGATGTTTACTTTCCAGATTTTCCAGGCTATAATGTAAGAGCATCTAACTTATGTAGTGAGATTATGCTACATAGTGATGAAGAACATACATTTGTCTGCTGTCTTTCATCGTTAAATCTAACTAAGTATGATGAATGGAAAGATACAGATGTAGTGAGTGTAGCTATAAGATTTCTTGATGATATAATGGAGGAGTTTATAAATAAAGCTTCATTACTTCCAGGACTAGAGAAGGCTGTAAGATTCTCTATTAAATCAAGGGCTTTAGGTTTAGGAGTATTAGGATGGCATACATTACTACAGAAAAAGATGTTGCCTATGGGTAGTAGAGAAGCAGCTAAGCTGAACTTAGAGATATTTAAACAATTAAAGACACAAAGCTTGGAAGCATCTATAACATTAGGCAGTGAAAGAGGATGCCCTGAGTGGACTAAGAGTTTAGGTAGACGTAATAGTCATACAATAGCAATTGCTCCTACATTCAGTAATAGTATCGTCAGTGGGTTTGTTAGTGAAGGTATTAATCCTATATCAAGTAATGCTTACTTACATAGAAGCTCTAAGCGTTCCTTCACTAAACATAATACAGAGTTAGAGGCTTTAGGTATATTGAATGAGGATATGTGGCAGCAAGTCGTTAACAGTAAAGGTAGTGTACAACAATTAGACATAGACCCGTACGTTAAGGAGGTATTTAAAACATCAAAAGAGATTAATCAACTAGACCTTATAAATCTAGCTGGCACACGTCAGTTGTACATAGACCAGGGACAGAGTCTTAATTTATATTGTACTTATGATGTTCCCAAAGATGTATTTAATATGTGGCATATAGAAGCATGGAAACAAGGATTAAAAGCCTTATACTACGTGCGCTCTAGCTCAGCTACATCAGGGGATGTTGTAAACTATTCTACTAATTGCACCAGTTGTGAAGGATAAAAACATATGAAAGTATTTGGTATTAAGCCTAAGTGTGATAGTCAGAAAGAAGCTCTAAAACAGCTTATGGATGCTTCAGTTGATTTAGTTGTTTTAGAGGGTATAGCTGGCAGTGGTAAGACATTGTTAGCTCTAGCAGCAGGGTTAGAGCAGGTTTTAGAGAGTAAACAGTATAAGGAAATTCTATTTACTAGGGCACCAGTAGCTGTAGGAGATGACTTAGGTTTCCTTCCTGGGGATATTAACGAAAAAATGCATCCATGGTGTGGAGGATTATTTGACAACCTGGAATATCTTATAGGAGATTCTAAACAAACAGAAGCGTTCATTGCCTCTAAGCTTAAAATACTAGCAATGCAACATATGCGTGGTAGAAGTCTAAATCAAAGATATTTAATAATTGATGAAGTTCAGAATATTAGCCTCTCTCAATTGAAGGTGCTTATTACTAGGGCAGGAGAGAATACAAAGGTTGTTTGTCTAGGAGACACTAATCAAGTTGATAATAAGAAATTAAGTAAAGAAAACAATGCCTTAGCGTTCTTATTGCAATATAGAGATACGGAAGAATTTATAAAAGTGGTTAATCTTCCTGAAGGTATTAGATCACGTTTATGTGTTTGGGCTGCTAATAAATTATAGGAGATATTTAATGGGACACTATGATAAACAAAGAGAAGACAAGATTAAATTTGATCACTATATGAAAAAAGATAATTACGAATATGAAACCTGGGAGGATTGGGAAAAATATTGCGTATTAGATTTAAACAAATTCCTTGACGAATACGATAATGTAAACTATCCTAAACATTATAATGTCCATCCTAGTGGTGTAGAGTGCATACAAATTACAGAGCATATGAACTTCTGTCTAGGAAACGCTATAAAATATATATGGAGAGCTGGAATTAAGGGGGGAGATGATTCAATTGTAAAGAATGTGAAAAAGATAGAGGATTTAGAGAAAGCAGCCTGGTATTTACAAAGAGAAATTGCTAAACTAACTAAGGAACAAGACAATGACAGATAATAAAATAGTTAAGTTAACTAAAGTTTCTGATACAACCAAGAAAGAAGGGCAGTTAACTTATGAAGATCTTATTAAGAAACATTTAGAAGAGTTAACTAAGGAACAAAGAAATTCTACTCCAGGCGTTTTGTTTGTAGGAGGTATTTCTTCCGATGCTAGTATGTATCAGATTTTAGCAGGCGATAGTATATTTGAAGTTATAGGATGTCTTGAAGTTCTTAAAGACTTTTTAGTTTACGACAACTTAGGCGGAGATTAACATGGAACTATACAAAAGTAAAACCGGTGAGGTTAGAAGCAAGAGTCATTGGGAAGCACACTTAGATAGTTTCTGGAGTGTGTTTGAGGAAGCAAGCAGTAAACTTAGCAATACTCTACCAAGTAGACCATCTGATGCGTGGGAAAGATATGTTAAGGTTGTTGGATTAGTAAAGATTGTGTAAATAACCTTTCTATTATTAAAGCTGTATGCCATACTTAAAGTATAAGAAAACACTAGGAGATACAAAATGATTAGAGCATCAGACACATTAGCAGTAGTTGCACTAGTGATTGGATTAGGCTGCAGCTTTAACAGCAACGCAGGAATGCGTTGTGGTACACACCTTATTAACGAAGGTGATACAATAAGTAGAATGATATCCGCTTGTGGTACACCATCACAAAACAATTATAGTGATGTTATATACGATAATTTGAATGGTTGGAAATATCATATTCATGTAGGGCCAGACGGCATTATAGATAACATTGACTCAGATGTAGCTCATGACTAAGAGGTTAGGTATGAAGATTGATATAAAAATACTAAATAAAGAGTTTTACACTCAAGAATCTAACGGTTTGCCGCGCTATCAGACAGATGGTTCGGCAGCATTAGATTTAGTTTGTACAGAAGATGCTACAATATACCCAGGCGAAACTAAAATGATACCTACAGGTTTAGCTGTATGGATTGGAAGTAACACTGGTATCGCTGGTCTTATTCTACCACGTAGTGGTTTAGGGACTAAAGGCTTAGTGCTCGCTAACACAATAGGACTTATTGATGAAGACTATCAAGGTGAATTAATCATAAGTGCTTGGAATAGAAACGAAGTTATTACAGGTCAGCACATGAACTACTTAAAGTGGAATCATGAGCAAATTATAAATCTAAAAGCTGGGGATAGGATAGCACAGCTTATGTTTATACCAGTTATAAAAACTGAATGGAATATTGTAGAAGATTTTAACGACAACACCCAGAGAGGCTCATCGGGTTTCGGAAGTACAGGGATTGGAGGTTAGTTATGCTCCTAATAGCTAATATGTTATACCCTGTGTTAGCATTAATTTCAATGATATTGTTAGCACATAGAAGAAGAGAGGGGTTTCTATTACTTTTAGTAGTTGAGGTTCTTATGTTCTACATAGGAATGTGTAGTGGTCAAATGGGTATATCCACTATGGCAGTGATATACTGCTTTACAAACATATATTCCTATAAGAAATGGAGTAAGTTATGAGCTTAATAAGTAAATATCCTAAAACATCATTCATGATAATAACTAAACTTTGGTGGGTGGTGAGTTTCTTTTTTACAATTTTTATTATTCAAAATCAAATGCCGACATTACGGCAATTTGTACTAGGCTCTATCTACACAATTATAACTTTACCTTTAAATTATTGGTTGACTTATGATTTTGACGGTGGGAAGAAGGTTTAACTTAACGTAAGGAGATTTGTTTGAAGTTTATAAGTAAATTGATAATATTAGTGATAGTTTTTGTTGTAGCATATTTAGGAACTGTGTTCACATATGAATATTATAACACACCTAAACATAAATATTCTAAGGAGGATGTTAAAAAGATATACGACAAGTTATTAGCTCAAACAGGGCAGACACAAGACGGTGCGGTTTTGGTACTAGAAGAAAACCCTACAATCAACGCCTACACTGACGGTACAAAGGTTGTTATATATCGTGGTATGTTAGACTATGTTCAGAATGATGATGAACTTGCTCTTGTCCTTGCACATGAGATAGCACATGACATGCTTAAACATGTTGCATACCCTGAGTTCAGCGTAGATCAGCTAACAACATCTGTTGCTGAAGCTAATGCAGATAAGATGGGGGCATTGTACATGCTTAAGGCTGGTTATAGTGTGTGTAATGGTAGAGAGCTATGGCATAGGTTTGAGAAGACAGAAGGTAACTATCAAGGCTTTGACCATCCAACATATGGTTATAGATATAACGAACTGAATGTTGGGTGCTATTAATAATGGTTAAAAAGGCTTTAATTGTTGCATTATGTTTAATGTGGTGTTCTACATATAGTTATCCGATAAAGATGGTTTACACAGTTTATAACAAGCTAGTTAAAGACAATAACCTTCTCAATGCTCCAAGATTACACATTGTACGTTCTTCTGACGCCAATGCTTGGAGTGGTGAGGATGGTATATCAATAACAACAGCTATGCTAAGAACTGTTAGAAACCAGGATGAGCTTGCAAGAGTTCTAGGGCATGAATTAGGACATCACTACCTAAAGCATAGAAATAGTTCTTACGCACATGAATACGCAGCAGATATGCAGGCAGCTGTTTATATGCGTAATGCACATTACAATGTTTGTAGAGGAGCTGCTTTATTAAAGAGACGTAATAACGAGGGAGATGCTGATACACATCCTGCAGATTATTTACGTTGGCTAAGATTTGGCTGCTAAATTTACATTTTATTTACATTCTAAAGGGCGTCAAGCCCTTTTTCTTGTTCTATACTTACAATAAGAGAGAAATTAAAGGAGAATAAAATGTTATATTCATTAAACGAAGTGCTTAAAGAATGGAAACAATTAAAAGCTAAGAAAGATTTCTATCATTATTTAAGGGATGGATTTGAACCACAATATAATAATGACACATTAGAATTTACAGGCTTTAAAAAGAATGTTAAATAGAGGAGAGACATTATGAAATACTTATATGCTGTGTACGACGAAGCATCAAGACAAATTGTACATATATTTAATACGGAGTATGAAGCACAAGCATTCTTAGCGTTTCTTCCTTATAGTGGATATATAGGAAAGATTAAAGGTGGAAATGACTACGATCATGATGAGGAGAAGGAGAATGGATAAAGATAGAGTTATACATGAGTTAATAAGTAAGGTGGCAGAGCTTCAAGAGAAAATAGTTATTCTTGAGGAGAGAGAATCTGCCTTCATTGAGAAACTATTAGGTGTTGTAGAAGACATTGAAAGCGGAGGTTTATGAACATAGCCTACAGTATAATAGACAGCATAGAGAACGAATATGAGCTTTCTAGAGGGACATTGATTGCAAGGCCTAACATGGGAAGAACGGCAGAGGCAAGAGCTATAGCCTACTATCTAATAAGAGAATGTACATTCCTTACGTATGAAGAGATAGGGAGGTTGTTTGAGAGAACACATAGTAATATATTATATGGTGTTAAGAGAATTGATAGGACAACAGACAGTGGTATTAGGGATGTGGTTAATAAATATTTACAGATATTTAACATTTAAATATGGCTATTATACAGAATGTATGCCATACTTAATATATACAAAGAAATGGAGAATAACATGTTAACCACAATTATGTTTATAGTTAGCTTAATAGCTTATTTTAAGATTGATTCATATATGCAAAGGATAGAAGCAGAAGAAGATAGTGCAAGACAAGAAAGACATATACTAGAAGAAGAAACATTGTGGGAATTAACACATAAATAATGGAGAGAAAAGTGAAGATTACCATTAAATCTCCTCAAGATTACTTAGAAGAGCGTTCGGAATTGATCAAACAGAGTGTGGATTTGATGCGGAAGCAGAGTAGAAGTAATCAGAAGTATGCTCAAAAGATGAATAAGATAATGCGACAATTGATGGCATTAGAAGAGAAACTAACTGGAATAAGATTGAGATAATCTATCGATAATACAACAGTGATAGATGGAGTTGATTGATGGAGTATGGAATGGTGAGTAGTTAGGTGGAGATATATGGTGGTATATGTGGGCTAACACATGTCAGAGAAAGAGAGCCTTGTCAACCTAAATCTCCCCATAATTCGTAAAGAATGTGTAAAGACTAGAATCTATTGACAATTATGTCACATAACTTAAGGAGTATTCGTCATGATTGCTGTGTTAATCGTTGGCTCATTGTTGTGCCTCATTGCGTATGGATTTATATATGGCCTAAAGAAAGCCTCTAAGGAGGGAGATATGGATAAGAAGCTATGGTAGTACTAGCTAGTGTATGAACTCTTCGTGTAGAGCTTCTATGGAGCTTTAAAGGCTATCTAAGTGGGTGGGGGTGTTCCCCCCGAATCATTCGGTGGGGCGTTTGAGATGTAAGTCGTAGTTGAAATATTTTAAAAGCAATACTTAAGGAATTATTAAGTGTATTCCACTATAGTGTCCCATTCTAGATAAACCCCTTGACGAGATCCTAGAATATAAGTTTCCATTAGAACATTATTTTTATACAGTCTTCCCTCAGTTTTACTAATATCAATTACAAGACGTGTTCCTGTATATTCTTTTACTCTAAATAAACATTTTAAAAATTCTTTCATTTATCATTCTCCCTCAGGAGGTGGTAGGTTAAGCTTAGAAGTCCATCCTGCTCCTTTCAGACGAAATCCCCCTAATGACATTAGACGTTCTACAGGATTTAAACATTGTTCACATACAATCTTTGTCTGACTGTCGTGTCTATGTATTATTTCATATATCTTATTACAATCTCTACATTCATATTCATATATGGGCATAATCTAGTCCTTAAATTGGTTAGGGTTAATACAATTAATATATCTACTCTCGTCATTAATTAAATGTTCTCTAGCCTCTTGTAGCGTATCACAGCGAGCCACAACAGAACTAATCCCGTCTTTCAATTCTATTACAATATATTCTATAGTCATAAAGACTTCTCCTGTATATTACCGTTAACACTCTTAACCCATGTTCCGTCTGAAAATATAACAAATTCTGTTAATTGTTCTTGTCCCATATTTGAAGACATAATACGCACAGTGTATTCGTCTCTTTCAATCCAGAATTCTATACCATCTGTTGTCACAATTTATCCCAGCCGTCTTTGTATATCTCTAATAGGTCTGAGGCCACAATATTCAATGTCTTCTCATCGAACAATAGCTCCATTCTCCTGTCTGCTATGTCAATGTGAGCTCTATTAGCTATAAACCTTAACAGTCCTCTAGCCCTGTTCTCAAAGTCTTCTAATGTCTTGTTCATTTATTCTCCTATGTTGCTTTTAGTACTTTAAAAAATCCTTGCTTGTCTAGTAGTGTTTTAGGAATCTTTCCTCCATAGCTACAGTCAGGAAGAAGATTGAGTCCTTGTTCGTCAAACCAGCCTATTTCTAAATCATTCATCTTAAGGACAACATTACCGTCTACATTCTCTAAACTAATTTCTATATTAATGTCTTGTTTGATGTGGAACATAACGCTCTCCTTCACAGAACTTACTCATTGAAATAGGCAGCCCTAGCTTTATAGCATTCTCTTTGTCTTTTTTAGTTAATTCTCTACCACATGTATGTGGACCTTTAGATGCACAGAATGTCTTATCTTTATAACATATCATTGTCCTCTCCTTTACAATATCTTTACAATGTTGGGGCAGTGGGCGAAGCTTTTATATAACAGGAACGAAACGCCCACTACTTGTTTACATATTTTTTATAGTTGTACAGTCTTTGTATCTCTTCATCTCTAATAATCTCCCGCATTCACAGAGAATGTCAGAATATAATAGCTCATGTTCTGTTTCCTGCATTAGATGTTCATGCCATTGGTTATGTATAGCATTTATAAGAGACTCTAGCACCAGCACCGTACCTTCGACATGTCTATCACAAACAATGCCTCCTACACCTTCTATTAAGCCTTGAGCTAGCTTTGTTAAGTCCATAGTTATTCTCCTATGTAGTGTCTAAGTTAATTATAGAGCATACTTGTTAATTAAGCAAGCCTTAGGGCTTGCTATAATGTAAGATATGTGTTAAGCTATATGTAAGAGATGTTTAAGTTGTCTCTGTAGTATATCTGTGTATGTATCCTGCGGATACTGCAATAATAACACGGGTATATAGCATCTGTCAAGGGGTAAATTATGAAAAAGAAGATATTTGGTGCAGATTTATATGTAACTTTCGAGGGAACTATAGAAGATTACCAAGGTAATCAAGTAGTTACAAAAAAAGGAGATGGTGGAAATTATTTTGTAAATATTGGTAAAAATCGTAGAAGAAGTGTTTCTAAGCTTGTTGCAGAAGCTTTTATAGGTCCATATAAAGGCAGCCACACGATTATACATCTAGATGGAGATAAGTCTAACAATGCTGCCTATAATTTGGAGTATAGTAGAAATAATAATCTAGGCACTATCGTCAATAGATGGTCTTTATATAAGTCTATTCCTGTAGATAGGATTAATCTAATACTCTCTAAATTAGATGCTGGAGAAGCTATAGATAATATTGCAAAAAAATTTAATTTTCCAACTAGTATGATTTTATACATAATTTCAAAAAATAATGAAAATAATGCTAAAAAAGCTTGACAGATTTGAAAATAGATGTTATAATTAAATAAAAAACGGAGCTAAATCGTAGCTATATGTTCATATTCATGACGATAGTCTCTCCCAACGATCTCTTAGCTCCTTTATCTATTTCAAAAAGAGAATACAAATGATAAATATATTAATTGCAGGTGGTGTAGGTTTCGTAGCTGGTTGTTTCCTAAAAGATAAAATCGTAGCTTTATATTATAAAATAAAAAATTAAGAATCCCTCATAAATGAATTTCCTAGCCCTTATTCCATTGTTCTCAACATTAGTTGACAGAATATTTCCCGACAAAGCCAAGCAAGACGAAGCCAAGATTGAGATGGAGAAGGTTCTTGCTCAAGCACAAGCTCAACAAGACGCTGCTGATGCAGCTAAAATGGAAAGCCAAAGCAAAGTTATTGTAGCAGAAGCTAATAGTCAAAGCTACGCAGCACGCAACTGGCGCCCCCATTTAATGTATTGCCTTATGTTAACATATCCTGTTAATTGGGTTTTATTTCCTATACTGAGAGCAGCTGGTTATGATATCCCAGCTTTACCAATACCTACAGAATATTGGACTGTATTGTCTATAGGCTTAGGCGGTTACATTGGTGTTGATGGTATAAAGAGCTACGCAGCAGCTAAATTTAATAGTCAAAAATTCTTTGACACTGTGAGAGCAAAGCTCTTCACGCAAGGAATGACACAAGATCAAGTTGATGCATTAAACACTGCATTGGACGAAGCAAGGAAATAACAATTGGAAACGGGTCTTATAGAAATAATAAAATTAGCATTTCTTATAGGTACACCTGTAGGAACATTATGTTTTCATATGTATAAAAAGCTAGAAGTTAAACAAGAGAAGATTGAAGGTAAGCTTGAAGTGCACGCTAACAGAATGTCTGAGCTTGAGAAAGCTCTATTAGAGATGAGAACAGAATTTAAATTCACTTCTCGCGATATTAAAGAGATCAGAGAGATGCTCGAAAAGAATTTCAAATGAATAAACACGGCAATAGTAAATATCGTCCTAAGTATGCTAAAGATTTAAGAAATGGCCTACGCAAAGATGGTTTAAGTATTGAAGAGGTTTGTAGCATTTGGGGTGTTACGGTTAATGCCTATAATGGATGGCGTAAAACCTTCGAGAAGTTTGAAGAAGCTCACCTAATAGGTGAACAACACAAGATTGCATGGTGGAGACAAGTTCAACGTGACGTAGCTTGTGGTAAAGTTAGTGGCAATGCTGGTGTTATTAACATGGCTCTTAAGAATGAAGCCGGTTATGTAGATAAGCAAGAAGTTGAACACAAACACGAAGAACAAATAAGAACAATTAAAATAGAGATGCTCCCTACGAGAGAACAGCTTAGCTTAGGGGCTGTAATAGAGGGTGAGTATGCCAAAGGAAGTGACAGTAAGTTTGACAAAGAGTCAGACTGAGTTCGTAAATAGCGAAGCGTTATACCCTTTGTTCTGTGCTGGCTATGGTGCTGGTAAATCCCACGTAATGGGGTTCTGTGCTGTAACAGACGCAATGCATAGCTCTAATGCCATTATAGGCGTATACGAGCCAGATTATTCCCTTGTAAGACAGGTAGCAATACCAAGAATTAGTTTCTGGTTAGATGAGTTTGGTATAAAGTATACACTCAACAAAGCAGATCAAGCAATATATACAAGCTCTCCTGGTATTGGAGATTTCCAATTCAAGAGCATGGACAATGTGGAGTCCTTAGTAGGATATGAAACCTATAGAAGCCACATAGATGAATTAGACACACTTCCGTCAGACAAAGCTGAGGCAGCCTTCTTTAAGATAATGGGGCGTAATAGACAGGCCCCTAAAGATGTTCCAAAAGAACATAGAGTTTGGTCAGATAAGTCACAACGATGGGAGTGTGTTAATAAGATAAGTGCATACACTACTCCTGAGGGATTTAAGTTCTGTCACAAAATGTGGGACGAACATAGTGAGAATGCTTTACGTAATCCCGACTTTAAAATCTTTAGAGGTAGGACACAAGATAATCCTACGCTAACAGAACAATATTTAGACGGTTTAAAAAGAACATATCCTGGTGCTTTATTAAGAGCATACATGGAAGGTGAGTTTGTTAACTTAGAGAGTGGTTCAGTTTATTATACATTTGATAGGCACACCCACTTCACTGCAAGACAAGTTAAGCCTACAGATATATTACATATAGGTTGTGACTTTAACGTTGGTAAGACATGCGGTATAGTCTTTGTAGACGATGGTGGCGTAAGTTCCATAGTTTCAGAGATAGTTAATAAATACGATACACCAGATTTAATAGCAGAAATAAAGAAAAGATGGCCCAACAATATAGTTATAATGTATCCTGATGCCACAGGCGTTAAGAGACAAACTAACAATGCAAGTTCTAGTGATATAGCTTTATTAAAAGCAGCTGGATTTGAAGTACGGGCTAAAGGCCATAATCCTAGGATTAAAGATAGGGTGGCATGTGTTAACCAACTGTTTGCGGATATTAGATTATTTGTAAACACAATAGAATGTCCTGAAATTACCAAATGTCTTGAGCAACAAGCTTACGACAAGAATGGTGATCCAGACAAGAAGAGTGGATACGACCATCCTCTAGACGGCTTAGGATACAGAGTATTTTATAGCTTTAATTTTAAACAGAGTATTTTTAAAATACCTTTTTCTTTTGCGCAAAAGAGATAGAATATGCCGGTCAACGACCAACACCCAGAATACCACTGTGCCTTGCCACGATATAACCTTATTAGAGCAATCATTAATAATGATGCTAAATGTTATTTACGTAGTCCAGATAAAGAGGACATGTGTCGCAATGAGCAGTATAAAGAAGACGCTGTACTAGTTAACTTTACTTCTTTTACATTAGAAGCTTTAGTTGGATTAGTGTTCAGCAAAAAATTAAAACTTTCCTTACCTCCTGAGTTAGACTATCTTTTTGAGGATGCTACAGGTTCAGGTATAAACATTTGGCAGTTTAGTCAAAGTGCTGTATCAGAACTTATTCAGATTGGAAGATATGGTCTATTACTAGACTATAATAATGAAAACGGTAGGGCTTACATAAAGCCTTATTGTGCAGAGTCAATTATTAATTGGAAGACAGGGTTAGTTAATGGCACTGTTCAACCATGGTTAATAGTACTTACAGAAACAGTTGTACTAGATTATAATGACATATTCTGTCAAGAAACTACTATACAATATAGAGTTCTTGTTATGGATAATGGCATTTATACACAGCAAATATTTGATGCAGGATTAGAGCCTCTAGGTGATAGAATAGTTCCATTAGATTTTGAAGGCAATCCTTTTACATACATTCCTTTTGTATTCTTAGGTTCAGATGATAATGACGCTAAAGTAGATAAAGAACCTATGTATGACATGGCGATTCTTAATCGTTCACACTACCAAGATTCAGCAGATTACCAAGAGTCCATATGGCTCAACGGACAGCCTTATTTAGTTATTAACGTAGGTGAGAGTTCAGCTGAAGAGTTCGCAGCAGCAAACCCCTCTGGTGTGGCTTATGGAAGCCGTAGAGGATTAGTTCTACCTAACGGTGGTTCAGCTTCACTACTACAAGCTAATCCTAACCAGTTAGTTGCTCAAGCAATGAATGACAAGTTAGACCAAGCACAGAAGATTGGTGCTAGGATGATTGAGAAAGCAGAAGGTTCTAGAGAGACAGCAGAAGCAGCTAGATTAAGAGCTTCTAGTCAAACAAGTTCCCTGTCTACAATCTCATACAATGCTTCTTGGGGTATTGAGAAAGCATTAAAAATATTATGTCAGTTTATGGGTGCTAATGAAACATCTGTATACTATAAACTTAATGATCAATTCTACGAAGAAGTTGCAGACGGTAATGTTATGAATAGTTACACTGCATGGTTTGATAGAGGAATTGTTTCAGCCGATGAAATAAGAGATTATGGACGTCGTGTAGGTGTAATTAATAAAGACTCTTTAGACACGGACATTGAGCTTAATGTTGACTTAACCACAGACCCTTTAGCAGATGCGTATATAGACAATGGCAACAACACTGAGAGACGAACTATTACGGCACCAGCTTCTCCTGATGAGAATGGTGGGTACACAGGCCAAGGCTACTAAGAAGTATTTAGACAAGGCTAAAGATACAATATTAAAAGCTATAAAGAGAAAGGATTTTTTAAACTTACAATTTAAACTACAAAGGGATTTGAATTTAATACCTGAAGCAGCTTTAAAGCTTGTACAAGAGCTAGCACAATACGAAGCTGAATATACGTACAAGAAAATAAAGAAATACGATGCCTCAAATGCAGAGGCTTTGTCTGAGCAACAAGTTAATCAGATAGCTAGAGATGTTTTAATAAACACTTCAATAGATGCTCCTAAACGTAACATAGAGAATGCTTACAGACAGTTTGCAACTAGTAAGGCTCGTCAGTATACACAAATTGTAAATGATGCACAGCTTGAAGAATGGGACGATGAAGAGCTACAGGATGAGATTGAAGATAGAACAAACGGCTTATTTACAACACAGAATTTCGCATTAGCAGGGCTTGCTTTATTGTCCGTAGCTAGCGAGGTAAGGTCCACAGTAGCTAACGAAAGTGGGATGCAGGTTGAATGGGTTCTTGATTTAGAACTTAATAACTGTCCTTACTGTGAAGACATGGCTAATGGCGGTCCCTACGACCTAGAAGAAGTTTCGGATGAAGTGCCAGCACATAGCAACTGTGGATGTACATTGATTCCAATACTAGGAGAGGATGAAGACGATGCGGACTTCTAGTCCACTGTACATATGGCTGCAAACACAGCCTGAAGAATTTGTCAAGAATGTTCTTGATAATGGTGACGTAAGACACGGTATTCTTACAATAGAAGAGCTCCGTGAGCTTGATGAATATTTTAATCCTGAGGATGAAGAATGAGCGATGAAACAATCGTAGTAGAACAAGTAGAAGTAAATGAAGTGGAGACATTACGTCACCAGTTGGCAGAAGCACAGAAAGCAATAGAAGCATTAGCCAATAAGAAAGATGAATTATTAAAAGAAACCAAAGCTGCTAAAGAAGAGAAACGTAGGCAAGCTGAATTAGCTGAACAAGCTAAGAAAGAACAGCTTACAACAGCAGAAAAGAACGGTGAATTTGAGAAGCTCTATAAGCAAGCACAAGAAGAAAAACAAACTCTTGCAAACCAGCTAGCTCAAGACAGAAAAGAAAGACGAGACGAAAAGATTAACGGACAGGCTATAAGAATAGCAAATGAGTTAGCCAAAGGAGATGCATACAAAGCTGAGCTTTTAAGTAACTTCGTGGCAAATAGTCTAGGCAAAATTGCTGATGACTACGGAACTGTAGAACAAGATGTAATACAAGGTATTAAAGAACAGTTCGAAAAAGATGCAAAATATGCTCCTTTACTAGGAGGCAGTAAAGCTATTGGGGGTAGTGCTCCCGGTAACACTCGCAGTGCGGGAAATGATACAAAACAGTTGTCAATGGATGATTACAATAAGTTGACACCAATGAAACAATTAGAATTCGCAAAGCAGGTGCAAGCCGGCAAAGCACAAATTATATAACCAATAGGAATACATTTTAAATGGCAGCAAATAATTTTGGTACGTTAATAACTAGCGTACAAGCTAACTTAGACACAGTTCTACGTGAGCAAATTGGGTTTATCCCAGCCGTATGGCAAAATATGGAAGCAGCGAAAGCAGCTTATGGTCAAACAATTCAATATCCAATAGTTCCAACAATGACTGCAGAAGATGCTGCAGCAGACTGTTGTGACTTCCCTTGCGCTGATGGAGATGCTTGGGGTGTTGGTAACATGGTTCTAAACTACAACCGTCGTGTTAGCTTCTGCTACACTGGTGAAGAAGATGCTTCATTAAATAACAGCTATAATTACAATGCCGATAACATGCGTAACCAAACTGTACAACAAGCAGTGCGTACATTGGTTAACGAAGTTGAAGCTTCTATTGCAGCAATTGCTTACAATGCAGCTCAAGTTTACATTCCTTCTAACGCAACATTATTCAGTACTCAAGCAGACAACATTAAAGATTTAACTCTTATCCGTAAGATGTTAATTGATGCAAACACTCCTGATGATGGTGATTTACATTTAGTAATGAACACTCTTTCTGGTGCTCAAGTTCGTAACCTCTACAACATTACACGTGCTAACGAAAATGCTTCTGATGAAACATTACGTCGTGGTAACCTTTTAGAATTATTAGGTTTTGGTTTACATGAATCTAAATTTGCTAATGCTAACCACGTTAATGGAACTGGAACAGGTTACTTAGTTAATGGTGCTGCTACTGCTGGAGCTTATACTGTAACTGTAGACACTGGAACTGGTACTATTCTTGCTGGTGACGTTGTTACTTTTGGTGCTGCTACTAACCGTTACACTGTAGTTTCTTATGCAAGTAACGTAATTACTTTAGCTCAACCTTTAGCTGCTAACGTAGCTGATAATGCTGCTGTAGCAATTGTTGTTGCTCCAAGTGGTCAATTAGCTTTACACAGACGTGCTATTGTATTAGCTACACGTGCTCCTTACATCCAAGGTGGTCGTGACCGTGCTACTAACCGCTCTTACATCACTGACCCAATGTCAGGATTAACAATGATGTTATCTGAGTACCCTGGCTACCGTGCAAACTCTTTCGAACTTTCTTTAGTTTGGGGCGTTAAAATGGTTAAACCAGCAATGGCAGTTTACATACCACAATAGTAGGTAATTCTAAAGAGCTTCTTCGGAGGCTCTTTATTAATGATGATTATAGAGGTTCAAATGAATACAATAAGAATTAAACATGGAGATACATTCCTAGTTATACCAGCACATCAATTCGATCCAAAGATTCACGAAGAATATGGTGTAGAGGTTAAAGAAGTAGAACCTGTCAAAAAGAATAAGAAAAAGAATGAGACTACTGGCGGAAAATAAAGAAGAACGACTGGCAGTTTGTAAAGACTGTCCATTCTATAACGCAGAAAGAAACAAATGTAAGAAATGTGGCTGCAACATGACATTCAAGACAATGTATGCAGGAAGTAAATGCCCTATAGATAAATGGGGTTGTAAAGACTGTGAAGTTAAATAAGAGGATGTAATGGTAGCAACAATTATAGTAGAAGATGGAAGTATTGTTCCAAACGCTAATAGCTACGTTAGTGCTGCCGAGTTAACCACTTATGCTAGCAACAGAGGCATTACATTAACACTACCTCCAGAAACCCTCCTAATAAGGGCTATGGACTACATTGAGAGCTTACAGTACCAAGGGTATAGGGTTAGTCAAGATCAGCCCCTACAATGGCCTAGATACTGCGTATACGTTGATAAATGTCTAATAGACTCTGACGTAATACCAATGCAGCTTAAAAATGCTTTAATGCAGACAGCAATATCAATAGATGAGGGTAATGACCCTTTAGCTACACAGACACAAACAGTTAAAAGAGAACGTGTAGATGTAATTGAAGTTGAATACATGGACGGAAGTTCTTCAGCCCCTATAATTAAAACAGTTAACGCAATGCTATACAAGCTGTTAGGTAATAGTGGTGGTGGTAACACTGTCGTGGTGAGTAAAGCTTAATGGGTGCTTTTAGTGATAGAATGACAGCCACAGCATTAAGACTGTTGACACAATATGGGGAATCAGTAGAAGTTGAAAGACGCGTAACTACATACGACCCCGCCACAGGAACAGCAGAAGATTTAACTCCTACAACATATTCCGGTAAAGGATACCCATCTAATTATAATAAGTCGGAAATAGATGGCGTGGTGATTCAACAAGACGATATATTACTAGTTCTATCTACAGTAGAAGAACCTAAGCCATCAGATGTTATGACAGTGCATGGCAAAGAATACACAGCTATTGCTGTACAACTTATCACTGCTCAAGGTGATGATGTAATGTACAAAGTACAATTAAGACAATAATGGCAACAACTAATTTTAGTGAATGGCAATCAAAGTTCACAGGACAATGTGAAATAATAGTTAAGGCAGATCGTGAAGTTTTTTTTGCTGCATGTACAGAATTATTTGACAGAATAGTAGAAAGAACTCCTATAGGGAACCCTTCTTTATGGAAACCCCCATATTGGCCTAAAGATTACACTCCAGGTGCTTTAAGAGAGGCATGGGGTATTGAGTATACAAATAATAGCGTAACAATATTTAATGATAAGCCATATGCTTATAGAGTTGAAACAGGTTGGAGTTCACAAGCTCCTTCAGGAATGATGAGAATAAGTGTTATGGAATTCCCATCTACATTGGATGAGATGAACAGAAAGTATGG
>Ga0247804_10000195_pt1 | contig 27959 bp, 19 predicted proteins | sample UWRJL029104C1_FD_181142 | JGI IMG/M metagenome (GOLD analysis project Ga0247804, IMG submission 181142) | Plant litter microbial communities from Arlington Agricultural Research Station in Wisconsin, United States - UWRJ-L029-104C-1 | ecosystem: Environmental > Terrestrial > Plant litter >... | reverse complement strand
GTGTCGCTTACCAGCAGCGTAACGGCACCGATCTCGCCGGTTTGATCACCCAAGTGTTGCAGCAAGACCCGCGTCCGCAATACCAGCAACCGGAACCGGAGCGGGTTTACGGCATGAAGTTATTGGATCTGGATGTGCGCTGGTGTTATAGACTTAACGAAAACCACTATCGAATTCAATTAACCGAATTAATACCAAATCACTAACTCCAGGATTTATCCATGAAATTGATCAAAACGGTCGCGCTAAAAACCTGCCTGCTCGCACTTCCCCTTAGCCTCGCTGGCTGCAATGCCACTTTGCCGCAGATCGCGGATACTGGCGCCAATGTCGCCAGCGCTGCCGGTTACAACAATCAGGCGCAACTGGTGCGCGGGATTAAAGAAGCATTGGAATTGGGCAGCAATCGCGCCGCGACCAGTCTGTCGGCAACCGGGGGTTATGCCAACAATCCGCTGTATCGTATTGAACTACCGGCAAATATCCAGCCAATCGCCAGCAAACTACGCCAACTTGGCCTTGGCAGTCAGCTTGACAGCGTGGAGAAGCTGATGAACCAAGGCGCGGAAAAAGCGGCGATAGAAGCGAAAGCAGTGTTTATCGATGCCGTGCGCAACATGAGCGTGACGGATGCACTGGGTATTGTCCGCGGCGGCAACACAGCGGCATCCACTTATTTCCGCACGCAGACCGAAGCCAGTTTGCGCCAGCGCTACTTGCCCATCATCCAGCAAAACTTGCAGCAAATTGGTTTTTACAACCAGTACCAGCAACTGCTCGGCACCTACAAAATGCTACCCCTCGCCAATAAGCCCGATCTGGATCTTGAGCAACATGTACTTAACGCCGCACTGGATGGCTTGTTCAAGCAAGTTGCCGTGGAAGAGCAGCTAATTCGTAAAGATCCCGTTGGGCGCGGCAGCCAGATTATCGGCGCGGTATTCGGACCGAAATAGAACCGCACACATTGGGCAATCACTACCGTCTATTCAGGTATTGTTGGTGGTTGATGCAGCGCGTCTGGCATCAACCACCATCCAATAAAACATCGCCAAACCACCCGCCGACAGCAGTACCCCCACCCAGCCGGTTGAGGCATAACCCATGCCAGCATCAATCGCCACGCCACCTAAAAACGCACCCGCCGCATTGGCAAAATTGAATGCAGAATGATTCATTGCCGCTGCCATGGTCTGCGCTTTACCGGCCACATCCATCAAGCGAATCTGTACCGCCGGGCCTATCACCACCACTGTTCCGACACAAAATACCGCCACGCAGGCAAGCCAAAGGTAGGGCGCAACCAACGCGAAAAAGGCGCAAACGATCATCGACCAGATCAGGCAGCGCTTGATAGTGCCGAGCAAATCGCGATCCGCCATGCGCGAACCAAAGATATTACCCACCACCATACCCGCGCCAAATAGTGCCAGCACAAAAGGCACGCCCAGCTCGGTTAAGCCAGCCAAGCTCATCAAGGTGGGTTTGACGTAGGAGAAAATCGAGAAGAGCCCGCCAAAACCAATGGCGCCAATACCCAAAGTGATCCACACCTGACGATTGGTAAACATCGACAATTCATGCGCAACCCGCCCACCTTCTTGCGGCGCTTCCGATGGCACAAATTTCACGATGCAAACCGCCGATGCCAGAGCGATTACGCCAACCAACACAAACGCCGAGCGCCAGCCCAACCATTGACCAAGCGCTGTCGCAATCGGCACACCGGCAAGGGTTGCCACCGACAAGCCCAGCATCACATAAGCCACCGCGCGGGTACGCATATGAGCAGGTGCGAGAGACGCGGCGACAAGGGAGGCGATACCAAAAAAGGTGCCGTGCGGAAATCCGCTCAGCAAACGCAACACCAGAAACGACCAGTAGCCCGGCGCCAGAGCACTGGCGATATTGGCGATGGCATAGAGCCCCATCAACACCACCAACATGCGGGTACGCGAGCGCCCGGTGCTGAGAATCGCCAACAAAGGCGCGCCGATAACCACGCCGAGCGCATAGGCACTAATCGCATGGCCAGCTTGGGGAATCGTAATAGCAAGGGAAGTGGAGATTTCGGGCAATAAACCCATGGAGATAAACTCGCCCACCCCTATCGCAAAACTGCCTAAACCTATGGCTAACAATGCGATAAAAAATGCGGGGGATGGTGCTTCGCGCGCTACTACTGAAGATGACAAACCCTAAACCTCAAACGCTATGACTATCTACCGCAGATAATCGATGGCGCCATTATAGAAGCTGGCGCCTCAATAGTAATGTAATAAATGACTATAAGGATCGTACTGTCTATTTTTTCAGCAGCAACTCCAGTTCATTTTTAGACCGATGCCTTTAGCCATCCACGCAAAGGCAGCATAAAAGCGCCTCTCTGCAGCTGCTTTTCCGCGCATGGCCTGTGGTATGATGCGCGCCATTTTCAGCCCGCCGATGCTCGGCCCCTCTCGTTTCCAACGATGTCATGGCACCAGCCCCATCCCGTGGAAACAGCGCTGTACCGATTTCCCACTTTAGGAGTTGTTCCCATGAGCAAGACCTCGTTAGACAAAAGCAAGATCAAATTTCTGTTGCTGGAAGGCGTGCATCAGTCGGCGGTGAATACCCTGCACGAACAGGGTTACACCAATATCGAATACCTGAAAACCGCACTGGGCGAAGATGACCTCATCGCCAAAATTCAAGACGCCCATTTTGTCGGCCTGCGTTCGCGCACCCAACTGACCCGCCGTGTACTGGAAAATGCGCCCAAGCTGATCGCCGCTGGTTGCTTCTGCATCGGCACCAATCAGGTGGATTTAAAAGCAGCGCAAGAGCACGGTGTTGCAGTATTTAACGCGCCCTACTCCAATACCCGTTCGGTCGCCGAACTGGTAATCGCTGAAGCGATTTTGTTGCTGCGCAATATTCCGCAGAAAAACTTCGTTTGTCATCGTGGCGGCTGGGATAAATCGGCGGTCGGCTCCTACGAAATTCGCGGCAAAACCCTCGGCCTGATCGGTTACGGTTCAATTGGCAGCCAGACCAGCGTGCTCGCTGAATCGCTCGGCATGAAAGTGCATTTTTACGATGTAATCACCAAGTTGCCGCTGGGCAACGCCAGCCAGATTCGCAACCTCGATGACTTGCTCGCTACCTCTGACATCGTCAGTCTGCACGTGCCGGAAACCCAATCTACACAAATGATGATTGGCACACGTGAAATTGGCCTGATGAAAAAAGGTGCGATCCTGATTAACGCCTCACGCGGTACCGTAGTGAATATTGATGCGCTCGCGGCCGCGATTAAAAACGGCAACCTGTCCGGCGCGGCGATTGACGTATTCCCCGAAGAACCCAAAGGCAACGACGACGAATTTATCAGCCCCTTGCGCGGTTTGGACAATGTGATTCTGACTCCGCACATCGGCGGTTCGACCATGGAAGCACAAGCGAACATCGGTATAGAAGTGGCCGAGAAACTGATCAAATACTCCGACAACGGCACCACCACCAGCTCGGTCAACTTCCCCGAAGTCGCCCTGCCCGGTCACCCGGATGCGCACCGTCTGCTGCACGTGCATGCGAACGTTCCCGGCGTGTTGTCGAAGATCAACAAAATCTTCTCCGACAACCACATCAATATCGCCTCGCAGTATCTGCAAACCAATGACAAGGTTGGCTACGTAGTAGTGGACATCAACTCCCCTTACGATGAAATCGCACTGGAGCAATTGAAGAATATTGAAGGGACGATTCGTTGTAGAGTTTTGTTCTAGTCGGCGAATAACCCGTCAATAAAAAACGCCGCGATCAGAGATGATCGCGGCGTTTTTGTTTTCTTAACTTATCGCCTAAGCCAATTTACGCAAATGGTGATAATCCAGAATTGTTTCCAGTTCAGAACCCTCAAGCTGCTCCGCTTTATAAAGATCCCAGCGAACCTGCAGGTTTAGCCAGAAATCGGCCGACATACCAAAAAAACGCGCCAACCGCAGCGCGGTACTCGGCGTAATGCCGCGCTTTTGATTTACCAATTCATTAATGCGCTGATAGGGAACATGAATCGCATCCGCCAATTCACGCTGGGTGATTTGCATCGGATTAAGAAACTCTTCCACCAACATCTCGCCGGGATGAGTCGGCTGCCTATTTGTCGGGATGCGAACCATCATTCACCTCTAGTGATAATCAACAATTTCAACATCTTCCACACCAGCACCAGTCCAGCGGAAACAGATTCGATATTGTTCATTAATACGTATGCTGTATTGCCCTTTGCGATCACCCGTTAAGGCCTCCAATCGGTTTCCTGGTGGAACCTTCAAATCCTCTAGCTGAGTAACAGAATCCAACAAATCCAGCTTTCTCGCGGCAATACGCCACAGGGTTTGCGGGCAGGCCTTACGTGCCGGTTTTGAATCCACACCATTAAAAATATCAGCGGAGGCCTGATCTCTGAAGGAGTTAATCATGCTGTAACGGTATCACGGCTATCATGCTATCTCAATATTCCCTTTTGTCTCCACCATTCCTATACCGCTGAATTCGCCTTACTCGCTTTGCGTGCCTTCCAGGCCTCAAACACAATCGGCAGCACTGATAAGACGAGAATACCCAGAATCAATAAAGTGAAGTTTTTGCGGACGACTGGCAGGTTGCCGAACCAGTAACCGGCGTAGAGGAAAAGCCCTACCCACAAGACGGCACCGATAACGTTGTACACCATAAAACGCTTGTAGGTCATGCTGCTCATGCCTGCGGCAAAGGGGGCAAAGGTGCGGAAGATGGGAACAAATCGGGTCATTACTATGGTTTTGCCGCCGTGTTTTTCATAAAACGCATGGGCGCGATCCAGATAGTCACGGCGGAAAATTTTGGATTTGGGGTCGCGAAATAAGCGGTCGCCAAAAAAGTGGCCGATGGTGTAATTTACGGTGTTGCCCAAAATCGCTGCACTCAGCACGACCAGCGCCATAATATTGATATCCAGCGAGGTGCCAACCACTAAAGCGCCGGTAGCGAATAGCAGTGAGTCACCGGGTAAAAATGGAGTGACCACTAAACCGGTTTCGCAGAAGATAATCAAAAACAGGATGCCGTAAATCCACAGGCCATATTGGTTAAACAGCTCGGTTAAGTGCTGATCGACATGCAAAATAAAACTGATCGCCAATTGTATAAGTTCCACGGGATTTCCTTCATCTAAAGTTAAATTGAAAATGGTCTAGGGCAGTTTACAAAAATATTCCTGCAGTTTTGTAAATACTTGCTGGCGATAGGTCTCACTCTCGTTCACTAACTGATGCCCGGCGCCCTCAATGTAGTAAATCTCAGCTTGCGGCAGCTTACCTGTAAGTTGTTGGATATTGTACTTCCAGTCCACCGTCATATCTTCTGTCCCCTGAATCACCAACACAGGTTTAGCCAAGGGAGGAAAGGTATTGAACTGCTGATCCCAGGCTTTCATCGCGCCAACCCAGCGCACCGACAGCGTCGGCGACTGCAAGCAATCTCGTTCTTCGATAAAGCGGGTAAATTCAGGATCGTGCGAGTTACGCGAGTGTTTGCGCGGCCTTCGCTGGGTAAAATGATGTAGCAATTTGTAGAGCAATCGCCCGGACTGACGCCATGCTGCGGGCAAAATCAGCGGTGCGCAGAGTGCGATGCGCTGCAAAACAGGGGCAGTACGCGGCGCGTCATAGCGCCAGAGATAATTCAATAATACTGCGCCGCCGGTGCTTTGACCCAACGCAAAAAATGGCGCAGGCAAAAAGGATTTGGCGCGTAACAAAACGGCATCCAGCACATCCGCGTATTGATCAAATGAATCTATCGCCACTTGTTCTCCGCCACTCAAGCCATGACCGGGCAAATCAAATGCCAGGACTGCAAGCCCCTGCGCCAAACCAAACTCAATCGCTTTACCAAACAATCCGACATGATCGTAATAGCCATGCACAACCAATAAAGTGCCTTTCGGGTTTTCTGGTATCCAGTAGTGAGTAGCGATGCGAAAGCCGCCAGTCTCCAGCGCGCCAAAACCATGTATTACGCACGCCCGGGTTTTAGCAAAGTTAATGCGGTAGAAATCCAGATAGGCTTGTACGCCAGGAGTTTCGAGCCAGACTAAATCCAACTCAGGAACAAATGCGATAGCAGGCAACTGGGTCAGCAATAAATCGCGCGCGGCCGCATCGAAACGGGTAGGAGTATTGTTATCAATCATAATTACACGGGCCTGATAAGCAGATAGCCAATAACATTAATAATAACGACGAATAAAACCCGCGCCGAGTGCAGAAATAACAGATAACAACGAAACACTGTGCCCGCAATCGCTGCGACATAGCCCATCCCATCCTATAATCTTGCCGTCGCGCATCAACCAGCAGTTGCGCCGCCATCTGCTTCGCTGCCAATGCACCCATGCACGACAACCAAACCTAATACACATAAAAATGATAACCAAGGTTGGAACACATGCAAAAACACATATTCAACATACACGACGTGATTCTGTTTATGACAGTCGCCGAGTGTATCCTACTGGTAATTTTTCAAGCGATACTGCCGGTCAAAAACCAACTCGCCAATCGTTTGTTAAGCATGTTTTTATTGTCGATTGCAATCAGTTCCGCCAGCATTATGGTGCTCTGGAACGACGATGTCAGCCTGCTTAATCTGTTTGATGAAACCTTATTACCCTACTTCCTCGTCAGTACCCAATTGATTAAAGGGCCGATGCTCCTGTTTTATGTTATTTCACTCACTGAAGACGCCTTTCAATTTGTGCGGCGCCATTTACTTCACCTCATACCCATAGTGATTGCGCTGGGATGGTTGTTAGTATTTCAAATCGACAGCTCGGATTTGCGCTTTAAAACCATCGGCCAAACCGAATCTCAACGCCAGCTTGCCAATGGCGTGTGGCATTTTATTAAAATTATGCCGTTCTTTTATGCGCTGGCTGCCGTCAATCGCGTGCGTTTGTATCGTATCGGCCTGCACAATCAATACTCCAACTTTTCACCCACCGAACCTTCCTGGCTGAATATGTTAAGCCTGGGGTTTTTGTTTATCTGGAGCTTTTCCATTCTGGTGCATATCGTCGCCAATACCATCGCCGTGAATAGACCACACATATCCGACTTGTTTGGCATTACTGAAAACTACATTATTTTTATTTTAATCAACGCACTGTTTATCAATAGTGTGGTTCACACTCACAAATTACTCACCACCAACCCGGAAGTAACCAAAGACAAGACCGATGAAAAACTCACTGAGGCGGCAATCCAAAAAGTACAGCTCGGCATGGAAGTACAAAAACTATTCCTGAAACAAAACCTCAATATCGATGAATTTTCCAAACGCATTAACTTGCCGGTAAAAGAAGTATCTGCCGTGATAAACAAACATTACGGCACCAACTTTTTTGAATTTATGAATAGTTATCGGGTAGAAGAAGCGAAGCGGTTATTAGGCGATGCACAACACGCCGACATGACTGTTATGGATGTTTTATTACATGCAGGCTTCAATAGTAAATCCGCATTTCACCGCTTCTTTAATCGCTTGGTGGGAATGTCACCGACAGAATATCGTAAGCAGAGCTTGAATAAAGAAGTGAAAACGGTGTGATTAGGAAGAGAAAGATACTTACATTAAAAAGCCGGCAAATTTGCCGGCTTTTTAATTTTTCTCGCTTATTACGGAACAGGTGTAAACGTAACCTTGAGTTCACAATCCGTTGTTCTTGCGGGAATTTCATAATCCAATCCATTTCGAACCACGTCACAGCCGCTAATATTTTCGCTCCTTATTGTGTAGCCAGTGTTAGGAGAAAGCCTAATCACCTGAGCCCTATTTTTTGGCAGCATAATAGCTTCATCAACATACCGATTGGTGGTCACATAACTACCACCCGCTCCAGTTGCGTTATAGTCAATAAATAGCCCGCCGTGCTCGGTATTTGCAGATATTTTTACCTGCACACCTCTTTCATAGCTCCGTTTATTTTCTTCAGCACACTGCTCATAAATTTTATATTCACACAATTCAATTTCGTTCTTGGTCGCAGCAGTCATTTCCAAAATAGTGTCCTCATCCCGACTAAACAATTTAGTTGCAGAAACTCTGTAATACAACTTGTGCATTAGTTGTAAGGAGCTATCAGAAGAAAACAAATTGCCACCAATTGGAATCAACGAATCACCAGTATTTTTTTCATTGAATGCAGGATATGACCAAACACCCCAAAATACATTGGTGTCGAAATTTTTCGCTCTCGTTGCCACTGCAATAAAACAATTTGGATAAAAAACGCTACCAGAATCTATATACACGCCATGACATTGGCTCATGTAATATTTTCCGTCGTGGATAGCCAGTACATCACGATCCATTCTCCATACCGCATTAGAAATCGCGGTCTGACGATGATCATCAATCAGCGACCAACTCCCCGCCACTTCTGATTCAAAGCCATCAGCCCAAGTCTTATTGGCATTAACGTCATATGCATTAGCAAATATATTTAATGGGTTCCCCGTCCAACGACCGACCCAATCTGCCTCAGTCATTACCACAGGCGTGCGTTTGATCATTAGCGTACGGTTTACTCTATCGGCATCCACGTAAAATAATGTGTATCCAACAGCACTCTTGCTGATCGGCCATAGGCTTACACCACCTATGTCGACACTATTATTTTTAATTTTCCAATTAAATGAATATTCTGTTTTATTCTGCAAATCTGTTTGCTTACCCGTGCCGTTTTCCAAAAAAACATAACTGTATTCATCAGCAAACCATTCACTACCAACCAGATCGGAATTAGTTATCGACAAAGCACTGTCAGTGCTGGTCAAGCGAGCAAACTCTGAACTCATGCCTCCTTTATATAAGCTAGTGCCATTCCTATAAACCTCAGCATTTATTTGAAGTTCAGCGAGCTTGGTAAATTCCGTTTCCGAAACAAGATTTAACTGGATTGAGTCGAAAGCTATATCACAATACTCAGAGCTAACGGTAAAGTAGTCATCACAATTGTAAACGAGGCCAATGTCAGGGCGATAATCATCAGTTGTGTATCTGACTGGTTGAGTAAATTGGATTTTTATTTGCTTTGCCTTACGCACCCATGAAAAATCTACACTGACAATATTGTTTCCGTTGCGATCATAATAGCCACTGTATAGTGACGCAGTGTGAAGCTTCCCAGTGCCATCATCGTTAAATGTTAATTGATATTGTGAATTGAGCGCCTCCAAAAAATAAACTCCCGATAATTTAGCAGAAGACACAGAGGTCACTGCCACATTTTCACTTAAGGCTTTTATGCGTGAATTAAGCTCGGGAAAATTGGAAAGACGTAATATTTCATAGTAGGTTTCTGACAAATTTTCATCTAACAAAAATTCTAACGTTGTTGTTGCCGGTTTAGGCAAGTCAACATCAATATCAGACAAAATCCGCGTTAGCATTGCAGCCTTTTCCAGCGCACGAATAGGGTGAGAATCAAGCAGTGCACCCTTGCGCTCTTCATCTGTGGTGACCGTAGCATCACTTGTCATTATCTCTGCATATTGAGTAGTGGTCAGCGCACTAATATTTACACCAAAGAATTCATTGGCATTCAGAATTTTGTCGCTGCCCGCTTTTTCGACCAAGGCTGTGATTGATGGAAATGACGCTGCAAGTTGCACCCAACTATCAATTCCACTTCCTGTAGCAATTGCAGAAAAAGGAATAGTGATATCTTGAGCGGGAACATTTAATAGAACACTGTAATTCAATGCATCATCAATATTTCCTTTATAGGTCTTAGCCCCTATTGTAAAAATAACCTCACCACCAACCAACGCATTGGCAACTGCCTTACCCTGAATAGTCAATTGGGTTGTTGCCGGTAAACTGCTGGATGCAGCCGAAGATGATGAAGGTGCAACTGAAGAGGGTGCGACACTGGACAAGGCCGCGCTGGATGCAGGTGGATTAGCGGGCGCCTTGGAACCGCCACCACCCCCACCGCAACCGGATAAAACCATAGATGCACCGAATAGCATTCCACAGGATAACGAAAACAATTTATTCATATTTTTTCCACAATAGTCTAAATGTTAATTCCAGATTACAAAAAGCACGTTCTGACAGGCCCACCTCGGCCGTGATCAGACGGGGCATAGATTAACATTATTCCTGCCCAACCAGCCCCCCCCCTTGAAGCCTAAAAATTGCACGTTATTTCGATTGCTGCCCTGCAAATTTTTACTTATAAAAAAGGCCGGGAATTTCCCAGCCTTTTTTATTTTCTATTTCTTTGTGCAGATATTTATTCTACGACCAAGCGGATATTGTCGAATGAAATATCGATATTAGCGGTGGGTTTCACCACAAAAATATTTCTAATAGTGGCTGCGCAGAAAATGCCTTCGATGCGAATATTATCGAACGACACTTTCATTGCAGTCGAGGGATCGCTCACGTTAGGCCAGCCGCTGTCAAATTTTACCAACAGATTTGCGCCCAGCTTTGCTATTTATTTTGACCCGCTTTTTAGCAAAATATTCAGCGCAACTCGTGCCAGATCGCGACCGCTTTTGCAGCGGTGGCGATCATCACAGGCGCACCTTGCCAGAAGTAAAGGTGGAAAGCTCGAATAAACACTTTTACAGCTTGGTGATGCGGAACCAGTTGATGTTCCAGCCTGCCTGCTGGGCGAAGATGCCGATGCTGTGAGTACCTGCAGTGAGGGTCACGGTGTGGTTTACGGTGGTCCAATTTTGCCAGCCACCGGTAGCACCCACTGTCACATTACCCAATTGGGTAGCACCCGCATTCAGGTCGGCAGAGAAGGTCGTGCCTGATGGGCTGGCGACACGGTATTCGATCCGGTAACTGCCAGTCGTCGGAATGGTGATATTGGCGTAAGCCATCCAATCGCCCACATCAATGTAGGACACATTTTGACCCCCATTGGTATCAGTAGTCGTTTCGGTTTGCACACCGCTCATCGCAGTAAAAGCTTCTGCCTGAACTAATTGGGTAAACGCAGGTACAGATGAGCTGGCAACTGAACTGCGACTACTACTGGCAACCGGAGTACTCGATCCGCCACCGCCAGAGCAACAACTGAATTGCATCCAGGCAGTATCAATCGCACCAGCGCCTTGCGCGATAGTGTAGAAGTAGCGCACGGTTGCACCGGCCGGAATACTGCCGAGGTCATAGGTATTGGAGTTATCGGCATTGTGGGTCATACGGATATTTTGTTGTGCACCACCATTAATGGTGAAGTGAATATCCGCCCAGGCTGCATTGTTAGCGTGGAAACGTACGCTGCTGCCAGTCAATACTGTATGACCGTATGGGGTAGCCGCGACTGAACTGGCAACCGAACTTGACGCTACCGATGACTTGGATGAAGAGGAAACACTACTCGGCGCCACTGAACTTGGAGTCGAGCTACTCGTACCGCATCCTGCACCGCTGGACACCACCGATTGACCAGTGCGCTTAAGGGCATAACCTTTCGCCGGTACCGAGAAGCTGGTGCCATCGGAATAAGCCACGTTGATCGCCGAGCAACCGAAGTTGTAGGCGATGTAAGTCAGGATGCCATTCATGTTGAATGCCACTGCCGCCGGATGGTTAGCCGTAAGCGCACCGGTACCCGTCGCCAGATGACCCAATTGTTTTAGCGTGTAAACCCAGTGATAGGTATGCGCCTTGGTCTCGCCCTCTTCCGGAATCAGGTTGCCCAAGCCATAGGCCAGCATATCGTCCACCGCCGCCTGGCCATTGGTCATCGACCAGATATTCCACCAGACATCGCGCCATTGGCCATTCGGTAAGCCGGAAGGCTTGCCGTTGGAGGATTCACTCAAACCCAGGGTCACATAGTTAGTCAGGTAACCAGGATGTTGGCCGATATGCAGCACCAGCGGGCTAAGTGGCAAGCCTTGGATCCCGAGGATATGCGCGTAAGCACCGCTGAACCAGGTTGAGAACACATGGCCGTTGCCCCAGATAATCGAAGTAGTTGGCTTGGTATAAGTTGAGGTGAAGTTGTCGTAATCGCCACCCAGACCTTTGTAGCGGTCGATGTTGTTCCAGTATTCCCAATAAGCTGCAGTTGATGATGCGTGCAAGTACATACCGCGCTCGGTGATCGCGGTGTTGCCGGTGATCATGCCGTATAGGACGATAGCGCCGTAAGCGTTAGCGGCTTCCGAAGTCGATTCGTTGTTGTTGCCCAAGGCAAAGTTGGCGTGGCCAGATGCCCAGGAGAAGCCGTAAGCCGGGTCAAAGTTACGCAGATAGGGGAACATAGCGTCGTCGCGGCCAGCGGCGTAATCGCGGATCAGCAATTCCACCATCGGACCGTATTGGGTAGAGCCACACCAGCCAGCATCAACACGGCAGATTTCCGCTGCAGCACGCACGAAATAACCGTAGTGGAAGTGATGGTCGTTCAGCTGTTGTTGCGCGCCGAAGGATTCATCAAACCCGAGCAAGGTGTTCCAGTTGCCTTCGTAAGCGAAGTATTTGGTGGTATCCAAAGCACCGGTAGTATTGGCGCGGAACCAATCCTGCAACTCGGCTTTAAGCCAGGCGATCATTTGGTTGGCTTCGGTCGTCATACCAATGGAGCGGGCAATCGCTGCCAGTTCAGCCACCTTTCCGTAGTTTTTACCGGCCCAGTAGGTATCAGTCGCAGTGTTCCAGTTGGCCGTGCCTTGATTTACAAATTCGGTGACCAGCGCGCGCAATTGGGTGACGTTGTAATCGCCAATATTTTCCGGAAAGTAAGGCAGTACACCTACATAAGGGATGGTGTAACTAAAGTTGCTGGTCGTCGCAAACTTGGTCACGCCACGGGCGGAGCGTACTTTGTAGCTGGTCACGCCTTGGGTAGAGTTTTTCCAGTGCAAAGGCAACAAGCCCGCGATAGTCGTCACGTTGGCGCCATTGAATTGGTATTGGTGGCTGACGGTCACTTTGTTAGCGGCGCGATCAACGGTGTAGTTGATGTTCACTTTATCGACGCGTTGGGCAGCGTATTGGGCAAAGGCCGAGATCATTGTCGCGTCCGGATTACCCGTCAACTGGGGCAACCAGGCCACGGTCATACGCTTGGTGCTATTGCTGACACCGATGCTGTTGGTATTGACGCCGCTATAGGTAGTGGCATCGTGACCGACGATCAGGAAAGCATTGCGGTTACCCGCCACTTCCGTCCAGATCCCCAGGTTGTTGCCACTTTGATGGAACACGCCCTTCTCGCCGCCATCGGCCGACTTGGTGCGTACTACCAGATTGCCTTGCAAGGCAGTGATGTACACGTAAGGTGAGCCATGCACAAAGGTCGCTTCCATCACCGCAGTAGCGCCACTTTTCCATTGCACAGTGACGGAACCGTCACTGTAATCTTTGAGGAAAGCGTCAAGGTTGGTGTAGGACGAGTTGCCTACCGCGATACCGTCGAACACTTCGCTAAAAGGATCGGGAATCGAATAGATAGTGTCGTTGGTGCCAGTGCGCAGGCCGCCGGGAATCCCCAGAATGCGCACACCGCGCTCGGTGATACGGGCAGTGATCGGATCGGGGGTGATGTAGCCGGAATCGGTTGAAGCACCGACTTTCATCTCACCCATAAAAGGGATTGAACCCCACCAGCGGTGAGTCATGGTCGGTTTAGTGCTCGCGGGCGAGACTTCTTGTGGATAAATGGGGGTCGGTGCACCTATAGGGTTACAGCTACTGACTCCGGGTTTAACCACGCCGGCATTGTGGATCCAGTTACCGTAATCGACGGTACATTTCCAGCCGGCGGTATTGATGGTATCGCTGATATTACCGGCGCCGTAATTGAGGATTGCAGATTGGCTTGCATGGGCAAAACCCAGCGCGCCCAGCAGAAGCAGGACTCGGTTGAATCGTTTCATAGTAGTTACCTGATGTAGTTATTGATTCTTGGCAAAACTTAAGGAGAGAAACTGCGCTCCAAGATGGTTATCTTGTGCTTTGATTGGCATGGCGTCGTCCCAGATTGGCCTTGGGATGCAAGGTGGCATGTCTCACTTTGCTAAAGCAAATGTGGATCTGGAATAGGTGTCGCGTCAGTTCGCAATACGTTTATTCGCACTGTGACTAAAAAGCATATTGGTAAAATTGCTTGAGGCAGATAAAAAAACTGCCCAACCCTTGCGGGTTGGGCAGAAGCAAGGCGCTACGGACGACGAAGCGCTTAGGGGATGGGGCAAGAGCCCACACAAGCAGAAGTATTCATTTGGCTGGCGCCAAGTAAGGTCACATCGTTTTGGCTTACATCACAGTTCGGGGTATTAAATTCCACACCCAAAGCTGAACTGCTGCCCGAACCTTTCACTACACCTTTATATACTTGGCAAATCTTGGTTTTGGATGAACCACTATTGTTGAGCGTGAGATTGCGAATGGTGGCCACATCGCCAAAGTTGGTATTGATACCAACAATGGTGCTTACATCGCGGGTGATTACATCGTTAATCACCAACTTACGTGGGCCGCCATTACCGGTGCAATCACCACAGGTACGCGCCAATTTGCCCGCGCTCTGTACGTAAAATTTGCTGATATGTAACTCGCCGCGACCGTTAAATTGGAAGGTTTTATCCGAACCATTAAGCGCTGCACCGCAGGTAACATTCATAATTGTGCCCGCTGGCCCCATGGCCGTTGCCGCGTCTTCACCGATATCTTCCCACCACACATGATCGAGGGTGCAGTTACCCAAACAGTGAATTCCGTCGGCTGCGAGCGAACCGATAATCACATTTTTAATAACGCCGCCATCTTGCACATCAAACACTGCTGGCTGGCCTTCAGCCTGACCGCCACCGTTAAAGTTGTAGCGTTTGTTTTGGCCATCAAACACTTCACCTGAAGCCACTACGCGGGTTTGGTTAAATTGCACGGTTTCAGTTGGCTCGGGTTTTTCACAGCCTGGATAATAATTGCCAACGGGAGGATTAATGACCGAACTGGTGGAACTTGCTGCTGAACTCGCCACAGAACTTTTTGAACTGCTAACTGAACTGGTAGAAATGCTCACCGAGCTGGCCGCACTGCTCGCCGGCTTGCTGGATGACGATTGCGGCGGAACCGAACTGCTGGAAGCGGTTGAGCGTGAAATAGAACACTCATTCACACCACCGGAAGTGCGCGGACCAAATACCGCTTCAGAACAAACAAAACTGCCTGACAATAATTTGTAAGTAAATTTATCGGCGCGACCAAATGCAACCGTAGTTGCCGATGCGACGGTACAGGTTTTTCCTTCAGAACAAATAGTGATATAGCCAGCAGGGCGGTTAGCCGCCAATGCGCTGGATGCGAGCGTCGCGAGTACTAGCCCGGACAATAAAATTTTTAGACGCATAGAAAATCCCTCAATAAAAATTGATTACGCTGTGCATTTTCGACCGAAAATCACTGCTGCAAAATGTATGAGGTATTGAACCAACAGAACGGATAAATAAGTAAAACCACGCCGACTAGCTAATTATTTTTATTAAAACTATTGCTCGATTGGCAACAAGTGCGCTGAGTCTACGCCCTCACGGACAAAAAACAATTGTATTTAAGGACAATATGCTAAATCAGGACGCAGCACACAGGCGTACTGTGTGCTGGTATACAGGAGAGGGTTATATCAAAACTATTTCTTATTTTGCTGCAGCATTACTTCACGGAAATGCTTGCCCTGCAAGGTAGGCTCATAGGTTTTGTAATCAGTAAACAGTTGTGGCGACCAATCCGGGTCAAATACCCAGGCCACCCAGCTAATGCCTTTATCAGCAAAATAATCAGTAATGCGTTTACCGTATTTCCCATCATCAATAACCGGTATATGCGCGCCTTTATCCGTCGCCAATTGATAGCCAATTTCGGTTGCAAAGACAGGATATTTATCGGCGATAAAACCAAAGTCGCGCTCCCAATTTTTTTCATAGGGTGCTTTTACTTTCATCGGATAAGGATGGCTCACGTAGGCAACATTTTCCCGCTCGATGGGCGCAGTGGCTACCGGCGTTAAATCGTAGGCCCAATTAAAACCAGCCACGAGTGAAATTGCAGTGGGGTTATGCGCTTGAATTACGGTGATAATTTCTTCATTAATCGCTTTCCACTCGGCCCAACTCACAATACCCAAGCGGCCATTAAAAACGGTAGGTTCATTAAAAATTTCATAGAAAGCAACTGCATTGACACCAGCATAACGTTCGGACACTGTGCGCCAGAAATCATTGGTTTCTGCGCGATCGGTATAATAATTATTGTTTTGAAACATTTGCGATTTAAGATTGCCGATTGAATGCCAATCGATAATCACATACATATCCAATTCATTTGCCCAGATAACTGCTTGGTCAAGCATGGCTAAATACGCTGCTTTGCCGTGCTTACGCCATGCGGTTGGATGTACTGGCACTCGCACTACATTAGCACCCCAGGATTTAATGACTTCAAAATGCTTTTTGATGAAGTGTTTGTCGCGAGAAATTTTATCCGGGTCGGCAATATTCACACCACGAAACACTAGCGTCTTACCTTTGGCATCTACAAATTTATTGCCCTGCACTTTTACCAAAGGGAGATGTTGGCTGAGCTTGCTTTTATCGAACGCAGGAATATTGGTGACATTCCACCAGCCGCTGGTATTTTGCCAGGCATCGTCGGCATGCACATTTGCACAGGTAAAAATAAGAAACGGAAATAAACATAATTGTAGATAGTAATGCGGGGATTTCATGACAGCGCCTCAATGGTTTTTATTAGGTAAGCTAGAAATAGCACAAATAAAAACACATTGCAGCGTGAATAACGCAAGTTTACCCGGCGCTAATGCGGTAATCATTAGCGTTCAATTTTATAGACCACATCCACACTTTGCGTTTCACCAGATTCAGCTTCCAGGCGCAAATGTTCGGTCAGTTGATATTCCATCCCCAAGCTAAATGCGCGATCAAAAATACCCACCACATAACGCACTAACAATTTTGGCGTGAGATATTTTCCAATCCACAATTGGCTTTGGTCGATGCCGTCATCGGAATTTATTTCCAGCTCATCAAGGCGGAACACGCGCGTAATTTCAGAAGAAATAGAATCATCCGAATCCATACCCAAACCACTCATCGCACTCAAGAGCACTGAGGCATCAGCTTTAGTTACATTATTGACGGGCTTACCGGTGAGTAACATCATCATCGCTTGGCTCTCGGAACGTGAAGGCAGCGAATACACCTCGGCGATGGGGCGTTGCAAGGTGCCGCCAATTTCCAAACCTACGGTTACCTCGTCCTCTCCTTTGATAATACGCGAGGCGCGAATATCCAGCCCCGGATTTTCATAAGGCCCCTGAAATACCAAACGGCCGCGATCAATAGTGAGTGTCTGACCATAGGCTTTGTAACTACCATCAACCACACTCACATAACCACTGGTAAAAAATTGCCGCTGCGAGTCTTTCACCAAATTTAACTTGCCTGACAACTTACTGTTTAAACCAAAGCCTTTAAATTGCACATCATTACCAAGCGACAATGTCAGGTTGGTGAAAAATGCTATTGGAGAATCCGATTTTTGCTGCGCAACATTTTCATTCACTATCACTGCATCATTGGAAATTTTTGTGGCTGAATCGGGCAGCCTTTTTATATTAGTACGCGCCCAAGGAATAATGGCCTCACCAGAAATATGAACGGCTTCACGATTGGCAGTGAGTTTAAGATCCGGGCTGAGCGTTGCTTTTAATTGCGGCAGGGAAATAACTTTTACATCCGAACCATTTACAAAACCCTGCAGATTCCAATCGGGCGTGCCGAATTTATATAAATCACCTACCAACGATAAGCTGCCATCACCTGATTGCAACTTACTGACCAAATTAATCGTGCCCGCCTGCGAGGAATTAATTTGCAATTCCATATTGGTAAGATCCAAACCCAAACGCGGCAAATTGGCTGAACCATTGCGCAGAGTAATATCGCCCAATATATAAGGCTGTGCAAACGTGCCACCCGCCGATAAGTTTACATTCAAATCCCCCTTCACATCATTGGCAAAGGGAAGCAATGTTTCCATAGGAGCAAGATTAGCAAAATGCGCATTTAATTTTCCGTTGACAATTTTTTCCTGTGCTAAATCCAATTGGGTCGTCGCATTGATATCGCCATAACCAACCCATTCCATACCCGCAACCGCATCAAGTTGTGCCTGCTTTAGATTCGCGCGCACATTAAAATTACGCCACTCGTAAACCTCAGTAGTACCACCGGAATATTGATAACGTAGTTCTGCATTGCGGGTGGTGATCTTAGTACTGATTTGCGTATTGGCGAGCGAAAAATCCGGCGTGGTAACGTGGAGCGAACCATCCATTACCCCGGCAAAATACACCTCCACTTTAAACAGCGCGAGAAACTGACGTAGCGGAACCGAATCCACTAACAAATTTAATTTGGCACCGCTCGCTCTTACCCATTCGCCATCAATACACAACTGCGGCAACGCATATTTTTCTACCCCGGTTGATGGCAAGGCTTGATGATTATCCAGCCAACCATAGGGACTTTTCACGGGCGACTGATTCGGTATCCACTCACCAATTAATTGCTCTTGCTGCAATAATTTTGCATCCTCTACTATCCCCGTTAAATTACTGCGCGTAGTGAAACACTGTGCACCCAATTGCACCGAGGTTGCATTAACCCGAATAGGTTTACTGGAGATCAGCCACCAGCGCGGCACTCGCTTCACTTTAGCGGCGAGCTGCGTCAACTTGCCTTGCCACTCACTGCCGTCAAAGCGCCCCGCCAAATTAAAATCCAGGTGACCATAGGCCGCACTTTTTACCACAGTGGTTAATTGATGTTGCTTGATTGAGCCAGCGCCGTCGATTTTAATAGTAGAAAATCGCTGTTGGGCAATACGCAGCTGACTAGTGCTAAAGGTCAACGCATAGTTATCATTGAACAACTCTTCAACCATGGTAGTGAGTAATTTTTCTTCCGCTGGCAGCGCTGGTTTTTCTTCACCTGCCTCGGCTGTTTTTTCTGCCGATGTTGATGCAGATTTTTTTTCTGTTACCGCCGCTGTAGTCACACTGGGTTGCAGCGAAAAATCCAATTTATCGACACCATAATCACCCCAGGAAAATTTCTCGGCTTTTACTTGCACCTGCAACCGCGGTTTTTTCCAATCGCCACGCAATTCGCCATTACTGATCACGCTGCCTGCAACGCTTTTATCAAGCTGTTGTAATAAAGGCGCGTTGAGATTCCAATCAAGATTAAACGTCTCACCCAAGGTGCCGTTTACGCGTAGCTGATTCGCTCCAACAACAATATTTAATGCATCGCTACTGATATTTTTTCCATCAAAAAGCAAGTCACCATCGCCGTGCACATTCACACCGCGCAATTCACCGGTTAATTGCAAATCATTCAGTGCCGCATTCCATACGCCGTCTACCCGCGTACCCTGCGTAGTAAATGCAAGATTAATATCGCTCGACCAATTATCAATCACGCTGGCAAGATTTAACCGTTTTGCATCTGCAGTCACTTGCCATTCCAGATGTGGCAACCAACGCACATCGCCCGTTAACTGCAATCCGTTTTCATTATTATTGCCTGGCGCCAAGGGTGTGACCGCTGTTGCCGGAGCTGTCGCGGCATCAATTAATGCATCGGTATCCGGCGCAATTAAATTGTGTAGCTCGCGAATAAATAAATTACTGACGTGGATTTTTTCCAAGTCGCCATTCGCCGCCGCGGTAATAGCTAATGCAGGAGCATCCGGTAAATGAATATCACCATCCAATTGTGCGCTATACACTTGCCATGTGCCAGTGGCAGTTAATGTGCCGCTGGTAATCGGTTGCGGCTGCGCGGGAATCCACCATGCGGCTGGCAGTGTTTGTTGCTGCCAGCTTAATAATAAGGTCATGGCGGGAGCTGTTTGTAATTGCTGTTGCTCATTTACCAATTGCAATTTGGTATCGGCCTTCAGCACTACTGGCAAACTGAGTTGGTTTTGCAATTGCAGGTTGTTCAAATTCCCCCTTAAGTCTGTGACGCCCATATAACCGAGCGGCGAAATGTCATTCGCGTCTTGCCCTGTTTTTTGCCACTGCCATTGCATCTGTGCATCTGTCTCATAAGGGAAACGCAGATTGGTAGTGCCGGTTAAATGCAGCGCATAATCATCATGTTGTAGCGCGAGATTTTGGTAGCGCAAAGTAAAAGTGCCCAGACTTAATGAGCCACTTAATTTATTCCAATGTAGCCGCGTATCGCCTTGCACATAATCAATACTGGTAATGCGCAATTGACCCAGATGGATCCGCACGGGTAAGGCCAGAGATGGCCATTGGCTAAAAGGTTGTGCCGCCGCCGGATCCTCGGCCGCAGGAGGAAGTTGGATTAATACTTTTTGTGCGTGGAGCGATTGAATATCTACCGCGCTGTAAAGCAAGGCGGCGGGACGCCAACGAAATGAAACTTGCTCGGCGCGATAGTGCTGTTCGCCCAATTGATAATCAATAAATTCTACGTCCAACCCACTGCGTAAATTGCCCGACATATCACCCAGCGTAATACCCACCACACTGGCGACACTCGCTACTACCCAACGGCTGCCCGCTTCGGTTGCAACTAGTGCACTAATGCTCGCCAGCAAAATAATTGCCAGTGCGAGCAGACTAAAAAAAATATTGCGTAATTTACGTAACATTAATGTTTGTAACCACCTTGTTTAACTACGACTTTAACTACAGCTAGATTCATCAATACAAATACTCGGTGCGGATTTATAAATCCGGTCCCATGCTGATATGCAGCCGCCAGGCTTCATCGCCATCCAAGGCTTTGGCCACATCAATACGAATAGGCCCAATAGGAGAAATCCAGCGCGCACCAACACCCGCACCGCGCTTGACTTCAATATGCGTGTCATCTGCCGCGTTGCCTGCATCAAAAAATGCAGCGGCTGCCCATTTGGAATCTTCAAACAAATAATCGTATTCAATACTATTGACCAACAAGTTATTGCCACCAACAACAACCTCTTTACCCTCTTCATTTAGCCTGGTTGGGCCAAGTGACTCATAGGCATAACCGCGCACACTGGCATCACCACCGGCAAAAAACCGTACCGACGCCGGTAGCACGCTAAAATCCTCCAACTGGGTAGTACCCACCTCAGAGCGCAATAAAATTCGTCCGAAGGAAAATCCTCTCACGTATTTCGCGCGCGCATAGAGCTGCAAAAAACTAAAATCCGAACCCAGGCTTTGCGGCGAACCGGATAATTTTGCCATTAACGTCCAGCCCTTTTGTGGGTAGGGTGATCCGTCCGTTTTTGTGCGAGTCATGGCGACAGAGGGAATAATCAAATCTGTTTTGGATTCCGACTCATCGGCAATAAATGAATCTTCCTGCTCAAAATCCAGGGCATAGGTTTGCAGCCACTTATTATCTTGATAATAGGTATAACTGGTACCGTAGGTATCTTTGTAGCTGCGCGTAGTGCCGGTGATTTCTTTTTCATAGCCAGTGTAGAGGCGTAAAAATTCATAGGCAGGGCGACGCATAGGAATGGTGTAGGCGAGCAGCGCAGTAGTTTTCTTTTCGGCGGCATTAATATCCGCCGCGACTGAGTGACCACGCCGGTTTACATAGCGATCATCAAAACCTAACAACACCCTGGGGCCTGCGTCGGTATCGATACCCGCACCCACCGAGTATTCGCGGCGCTTGCGCGCCTCTAATTGCATATCGATTGCAACTTCGTTGTTGTTCAATTTCTGCAAATCTGGCGCAATGCTTGCCACTGAAAAATAATTACTCGCATTGTATAAATTTTTTAATTCGAGCAATTTATCGGAATCATAATAATCGCCTTCAGCGATATTAAAATAACGCCGCAAAAAATCATCATTCAATATGTCATGTTTTAATTTAATTTCACCGATACGATAGCGGTCACCAGTATTGTAAACCAGCTCGATGATCGCCGTTTTTTCTTCGGTGTTAATGGATATTTGCGAGTGCTCAAATTCCGCATCAAAATAACCATGAATAGCGGCTAGCGTGCCAAAGCGCGCTTTTAAGGTTTCATAGCTGCCATGGTTTAAACGATTGCCAATTTTGATGCCTGGCTTGTCGTACAGGGGTTGGAAAATTTTATCCTCCCTGCCCTCGCCATTAATCTCAATACGAACTTCTTTAATGCGCACTGGCTCACCGGGCGTGAGTTTTATATCCAGCCCCCAACAATCATTGTCGTTGAGTAATTTCGCGTCGTATTCGAGCTCATAAAAACCCAGCGCCTGAGAAGCAGTGGCAATTTCATTTTCCGCTTCGGCAAGTAGCGCATGCAAACGCCATAAGGGCGTCTTGCAGCTCTCGTCGGCGATATTAAGATGTTGTCGGATATTTTCGCGTAGGCTTTTAGTACCGCCTTCAAGCTCGATCTTAGGCTCTGCCGCCAAAACTGGCAGCCCGAGCAGCGCAAGCAATAGCGCGAGTCCGCGCGCAAAAGGAGTAACAGAAATCAGCAATTCCGGATTCTTCTCGGTGAGGTGGGGTCAGGCGCTACTGTAACTGCTAAACCCTACGGCTAAAAGGCTAATTTTGTGACAATCTTGTAGGGGTAATTGTTCCTGCAGGCCGCTATAATTCAGCTCCTTGTGCCGCACCGGGTATAACCCTTGTGCGGCCTACACCTGCTCCTCGTTGGAATTCTTTTATGCTCAGCTATCGCCACGGTTTTCATGCCGGCAATTTTGCCGATGTACTCAAACACACTGTGCTAGTGCATATGCTGGAGTACATGATTCAAAAAGACAAACCACTGCGCATTATTGATACTCATGCGGGTGCGGGTGTGTACAAATTAAACGGGCCACAAGCACAAAAAAATCGTGAATTCGATAATGGTATTAGCCAATTGTGGGCGAGCGAAGAACAACCTGCTGCTATCGCCCGCTTAATGGCATTGGTGCGCACCATGAATGATGGTGGACAATTACAACTCTACCCCGGCTCACCACTGATCGCACAAACACTGATGCGCTCAATCGACCGTTTATATTTGCACGAATTACATCCAAGCGATTTTCAATTTCTGCGCGATTGCATGCGCGACGACCGCCGCATCAAAGTAGAACGTGAAGATGGTTTTACCAGCCTGCAAGCATTATTGCCGCCACCTGATCGCCGTGCACTGGTATTGATCGATCCATCATACGAAGTAAAAAATGATTACCAACATGTGATCAAACAACTGCTGCAAGCACACAAACGTTTTCCTACCGGTACCTATGCAATTTGGTATCCGGTGGTGTTGCGCCAACGAATTGATGAAATGGAATTGGCGCTGAAAAAGTCTGGCATTAAAAATATTCAATTGATGGAATTTGGTTTGCAGGCCGACAACCCAGAATACGGCATGACCTCGAGCGGCATGATTGTGATTAACCCACCCTGGACACTCTGGGGCGCAATGGAAGAAGCCTTGCCGTGGTTGGTAGATACTTTGAGCGAAAATGATGCAGGCTTTTATCGCCTTGAACAATTGGTACCAGAAAAATAACTTACTCGATGAGCCTTAATAATATGAATAACGCCCGCAAACCATCCACAACATTTAGCCAGGCCAAGCGCGCAGCAATTCTATCGGCGACGATTTTCCCCGGTGCCGGTTTATTTTTTTTACGCAGCTATGTGCGCGGCTGCATTTTTGCAGTACCCGCAACAATAGTCATCGTCATGCTGTTTAAAAATTTGTTTGCCGTTGCATTTACACTCAATGACCAGATGGCCGCTGAAGCCGCACGCGGTGTTTTAATGCCCGATATTGACTACATGTGGAAGACATTACACGGCGCTATTTTCGCCTCGCCTTATTGGCAACAAGGCAAATGGATTTTATTAGCGAGCTGGATACTCAGCATCATCAGCTCGTATTATGCGGGCAAAAAAATTGATCAAGCAAACGCCAAACAATAGCCGGGAGCCGTTATATGCAAGCATCATTTATCGCGATTGGTTTATTATTTTGCAGCAATATTTTTATGACCTTTGCATGGTATGCACATTTAAAAGAACTTAATCACAAGCCCTGGATTATCGCGGCGCTGATCAGCTGGGGTATAGCGCTGTTTGAATATTTATTGCAAGTTCCCGCCAATCGTATCGGCTACACCGTAATGAGTGTCGGCCAATTAAAAATCCTGCAAGAAGTTATCACCCTCAGCGTATTTGTTCCTTTTGCCGTGTTCTATATGAAGGAACCGCTTAAGTTGGATTATCTCTGGGCCGGGTTATGCCTTTTAGGCGCCGTATTTTTTATGTTTAGAGACAAAATGTCGGGATAATTTCCACACTTAGTAAAAATCACCTATCACTCAAACACCTGCCAACCCGCTACCGCTTGTCTATCAGAGTTTTGGCCGACAAAAAGTAAAACGTCTAATCCAAATCCTGCGCGCCACACAAATTGCACTGCTTTTAATCAGTATTATTTGCATCGACACAGGGCGTTACGGCGCCAGCGTGATCATGCTCGCCACCTAGGGTGCTGTTTTTTCTGCGCTGGGGGTTGCTAGTCTGTTTGGACTATTTACCGAGCAGCCTGATTCCCGCAATACTCCAAACGAATTACATCAGTGAAAAGGTATTCGTATGTTTGAGTACATGCATAGGGCGAGTGTGTGTTTTCTAGTGGTATTGGGCTTGTCTGCTTGCGGTGGCGGTGATTCAAAGCCTGTCTCGGTATCGAGTGCACCAGTTGCTTCTGTGGCCAGCAGCCTATCGTCGTCGAATGTATCTTCACTCAATAGCAGCGTAGCATCATCTGTTTCTACTTCTACTTCTACTTCGGCGACGCCGGCAAAAATTGAAGTAACGTCCACCACAGTTCTACTCACGACGCCTAACCAAACACAGGTACTAAAGGCACGTGTGCTGGATGAAAAGGGGAATGAAATAGCTGCGACAGTGACATGGGAAAGCAGTAACCCCGCAGGAATTTCGGTAGATATTAATGGTGTAGTTACTGCAGGCGGCACAGATGCCAGCGCGCAGATTACCGCTAGCATAGGTACGCTTAAATCAATTCCGTTGCTGGTGGCTTACACGCAAATAGCCAGCGGCGCGGTCTTGCTAACAGACGCTCAAATTGTAGGCGATCCGGTAGAAACAGACCCCAATGCTGCCTTTGATGTTAATAACACCTACAGCATACAGTTGAGCGGCGTGGCAGCACCATCCGTTGGGCAAGTTGTTGTCAACTCCGGTAATAAACCTGTGGTCGGGCGCGTGAAAGCCGTAAGCACTTCAGCGGGTGTGCATACGGTGACATTGGGAATGGTCTCCGTTAAAGAGGCATTACCCAATCTGCATATCAAAGAATCCTTCGATCTTCGCAATTTACCTGTTCAGCATCCCGCTGCTGTTCTAGCCGACTACGATGTAGTGCGCGAAGGATCATCATTCACTTACACCCCTAAAGCTGACACTTTAGCCAATATCAAACCACTCATATTTGAGAAGACGTCTGTCAGCGCGGATCCAGCGAGCGCGCTGGCGTCTGGTGAAATAGGTAAGTCGATTCAATGTGAATTTACTATTGAAGGTATAGCGGGTAAGGGATCGCCCCCTATTAAGCTCAGTAAGTTACCGAGCCTGAAGGTGGATTTTAATCCCCACATGGATTTGGACTACAACCCCATTGATGGGCTTAAAGTGCTTATGCTGCGCGCGCAGCCCACTATTACCATCAATAGCACCCTTGAGTTTGACGCATCAATAGACCCAAAGCTCACCTGTACCTTGGAGCTTGAAACATTTGTTGCTCCCGTCAGCGGCCCCTTCGCTGCCTTACTGGGGCCATCAGTTACCTTTTATGGCGGTATTGAGGCGAGCACCAAGACCAGTCTTAAAGGCGTTACGCTAGGAGCGGTGGCAACAGTTTCTAATACGCTGGCAGTGGGCATTCGCAATTGCAGCTTTACAGGGTGCTCAACGGTGAGCGAGGCAACTATTCCTAAAGCCAATGTAACAACGGTAATGAGCGAATTGGCGGAAAGCTACCGCTTCGAGCCCAGTGTGTTTGTGTACGGTATGGCCAAAGTGGGCGTTGCCAATCCATTGCTAAAAAGCCTGCGCGTTGAAGCGGTCTACGCCAAATTAGGCCCCGCCGTTAACGCCAGCTTGGCGCAGCCAGATGGCCAAATCATTGACCCTGCCTATGTCTCTAACTATTCGATAGATGCGCAGTTAAAAGCGGGCTTGGATACGGTGTTTAAACAAGCTGCCTTCTTTTTTGGCATCAATGGCTTGACGGAAAATCTAATCGACCTTAAGTGGCCCATCACCCAATCCCCAACCGGTAAAGCGACTGCAGATGTGAGTAGTTTTAAGACTGGTGATACGGTGAATATAGACGTCAAACTTGATCCAGAGAACCTGATGTTTTTAGGCTTCTACAATGTTAAGCGCGTGATTATTTTACGCAAAACCGGCAGTTCAGCCGCCGTTGAAGTCGCAAGCAGTACCCCTAACGTAGACGGTGCCGCTACCTTTAACCTTAGCTACACAGCGCAAAGCGACGGCCAAAGCAGTGAGCTTTATGCTTTTGTGCAAACAAATGACACCATTTTGGCTTCGTTGCTCAACGGCTTGCCTTTGGAGATTGGGCAGGTAAACGCCTTGAACAGCGAGAAAATCACATTCATGGTAAGCACAAGCGACCGCAGCACCAGCGGCCCCTATTCAATGAGCCTAGATGGCACTGGACTTACGAAGATACCTGTCCGGCTCAAAGCAAAGGGCCTGTCGCCGGATGGCAAGCAAGTGGCTTACGAGGCACAGGATAGCAATGGTAGGCAACAAATTTTTGTGAGAAACACAGACGGCAGTGGCACTCCAGTACAGTTGACCGCCTCGGGAGGTAAAAATTTCACTCCTGCTTGGTCGCCTGATGGCACACGTATCGCCTTTAGTTCAACGCGGCTCCGAACTGTCCATATTTTTGTTATGAACGCGAATGGCAGCAACGTGCGGCAGCTAACCGATACCACGGACGTGCTAGATAACTATACAAATAACATTCTCGGCACCGATCCAAGCTGGTCTCCCGACAGCACAAAGATTGCTTATAGTGTCAGCCGTGATGACCCGTTCGGTCCAAGTGGCTCCTACATCGCCGTGTTGTCGCTGCCGAATGGCACAATAACTCGATTGCAAAAGCCTGCGCTGATCGTGATCAATGAAAAAGAAATAGAAAGCGATGACGTCAGACCTATGTGGTCCCCCGATGGCAAAAAAATCGCGTTTGAAAGCTCCCGCAACGGCGCTGTCGATGGACATATTCTTACGGACATTTACGTCATGAACGCCGATGGCAGTGGCATGGTTAGGCTCACCAACAACACAAAGGTGGAGCCCGCATTTAACAGCCCAAGTTGGTCGCCGGATTCAACAAAAATTGTGGTGTCAAACTGGTTTGACATTTTCATCATTGATGCAACGAGCGGAGCTCAGGAAAAGCTCAACCCCGGCGCATTTGTTAGCACCGACTACCTCACAGATCCTGTATGGATAAAGTGAAGTTAATAAGTAAACAATTCAATAATAGAGGCCCAGCAAACTGAATGGACAATACCTGGATACCTTGATTAAAAAAGCCGACTTCGCCATGTATCACTCCAAAGATTTCGGGCGTAATAGTTTTCACTTTTTAAATCCCGCTATCAGCCGCAATATGCTGGAACACATCAGTTTAATTTCTGACATGCGCAAAGCCGCACTGCCAACCCAAAATCGATTTACACAGCAATCGAATCTGCGGCTTTGAGGCGCTATACGTTGGAGTCATCCTGAACAGATTTTTATTTCACCCGCCATATT